>Ga0209284_10000541_pt1 | contig 61576 bp, 44 predicted proteins | sample FRY03_FD_187211 | JGI IMG/M metagenome (GOLD analysis project Ga0209284, IMG submission 187211) | Freshwater microbial communities from Lake Fryxell liftoff mats and glacier meltwater in Antarctica - FRY-03 (SPAdes) (version 2) | ecosystem: Environmental > Aquatic > Freshwater > Ice > Glacier...
TATCAAAGGAATTGAATGGATAAGATTAATGTATGCTTACCCACGTTCTTTCCCGCTTGAGGTATTAGAGACGATGGCTGAAAGGTCAAATATTTGCAACTATATTGATATTCCGTTGCAACACGCATCTAATAAAGTGCTTAAATCAATGAGAAGAGGAGTTACAAGAGATGACACTGAAGAACTAATATCAAATATTAGAACTGCGATGCCAAATGTTGCAATTAGGTCAACATTTATTGTAGGGTATCCAAATGAAACCGAAGAAGATGTTGATGAACTTTGTGATTTCTTGATTAAAAATGAATTAGATAGAGTTGGGGTATTTACTTATTCTCACGAAGAAGGTACTGGAGCATATAATTTGGGTGATCCAATTCCTCAAAGTGTAAAAGATGCTCGTAGAGAAAAAGTAATGCTTACACAACAAAAAATATCTCTAAAAAAGAATAAAGAAAAAATTGGTAATACATATAAAGTAATAATTGAAGAAAATCATAATGGTAAATACGTTGGTAGAACCGAATTTGATGCACCTGATGTAGATAATACAGTTACTTTCAACACAGATGAAAAATTAGACTTGGGAACATTTGTAAATGTAAAAATTACTGGAGCCGAAGAATATGAAATATTTGGCGAATTAGTTTAAATCCAATTTAGACAAACTTATAAAAAAAAGGGAATAATTTTAAAAAATTATTCTCTTTTTTTACATTTATTTTGTGTTGCTAATCTTATTTTGCGATAATAACAATCTCTGTTCTTCGGTTCAATTTCCTACCAAATTCTGTCAGATTTGAAGCTATTGGTCTTCTTTTGCCAAAACCTTGCGTTTTGATCCTATTTTCTTTTAGTCCATTATTAACTAAGTATTTTTTTACACTTTCTGCCCTTTGCAATGATAATCTATCATTTACGGCATCCGAACCAATTCCGTCAGTATGCCCTTCTATCATAACAACAACATTAGTTCTGTTAGTCATAAATTCAGTCAAAACTTCAAGTTCTTGTACTTTTTGTGGTAATTCTGCTTTTCCAGTAGGATATAGCATATTTTCGATTATTAATTTACGACCTAATTCTACTATCGGAATAGTCTTTTTAGTAAGTATTTGTTTTATTTCGTTAATTATAGTAATATCAATAGAATCAGGAATCGCTGGTTTATCAGTTCTATATTTTAAGGCATATAAATTAGTTAGTTGGGCCGAAAGGTTATTCATAATAATCGATATTGGATAATCCATATCATAAACATATCCACGTGTTTTAGAAGCTATATTCTCATAATCTTTTAATTTGTCAGGTACAATTCCAAAAACTCTCATTTCATTATCATTCAAATACTTAATAATTGTTTCTGTATTATACTTTGTCGAACCAGCACCAGTTTCACCAGCCTGATGATACGGAGCGTCCGTTACTAATACAACAACTTTATTCGCTGAAGGTCTATATTTTATTTGTTTTGTAGAAGTTACTAAAGCTTCAAGTGCATTTTCTTTAATATCACCGCCACCAAAAGCTCTAACACTATTTAACCAACCCAAAAACTCTGTAACATCACTTGACGGTTGATAAACTCTATCAATACCATCAGAAAATAAAATCAATGAAAAGGTATAGTCAATGCCATTATTTTTTAGGTAAGTTGACAAATTATAGATTTTGCCTTTAATTGCATCAATGTAAGGTTGCATTGAGCCAGTTATATCAATAGCAAAACAAAAATCAATTGGTACTCTTTCTTTTGAAGATAATCTTTCAATAGAAATCACCTTTCTTTCAAGTCCGTTTTCTAATACAAATAATTTGTCAGCATAAAGAGTATCGAGTGGCTCTCCGGCTGTATTAAATGCTTCTACTATTATTTTTATAACTGGGTAATTTGAAATATCAACATTTCTTAATGTTAATTTAATTTCTTTAAGTTTTGATTCAACTTTGGCTTGTTCTAATAGATTTCTTCTAGCCCTTGCAGAATCTTCTGGTGTATCTACTTTATTATTATCAGATAATGCAATATTATATGAAAATAGTATTAGTATTAAAATGATTATTTGTTTAAATGAATTCAATTTTTTTCTTTTCAATTTTTGTCAAACATAAAAAAACCCTCATAAGAGGGTTCGTAATATTTATAAGAATTTAAATGCTTCCCCAATCATTTATTTCTTTTATAATATTTCATAATATTAAATATTATAAAGTAATTCTAAATACTGGTGAAATCATAAAGAAACTACCTAATTCATAAGGTCTTCTGCCTCTCAATGGAGTTGTATATTTTGCTTCTAATAAGAACCAATTGCCTAATAATGGAATAAATCCTTTGGCTAATAAGTGTTGATTAGAGTATTGCAAAGATGCACCAAATGGATAAACAGATTGATTACGATAATCTATTTTGGCATAAATCCAATCTCCGAACTCAGAATTTTTAAAAGTACTTAAACCTCTCACGCCTTGATTAGTCAAAAAATCTTGTTGTAGTGACTCACTTCTATACCATGCATATTGTCTTACATCTGCATAACTCACACCAAAGTCAAATCTAAAGAAATTTTCTGGATTACCTTCGTCCAACCACCAGTTGTAAAACATAGTGAATTGTCCAGTGGCTCTCAATAAATATGATGTAGAGCTTATATCATTGCTTGTTCTACCGTCGTTAGGATCATTTCTATCTAACCAATCTACGCCAGTAACACCTCTATTTGTATTTTCAGATGAACCAAAAGTTGCTCTGTCAAAATTTTGTTCTGTTAAATCATTCAAAGGAAGTTCTGCATTTAAACTAATACCTGCTTCAGGCATAAATGGCATGTTAATTTCAACACCAGCTTTAAGTCTTCCACCAGGGTTAGTATTTAATGTTCTTTCTGGTAACCAGCCAAATAATCCACCATCATTAGACAAACCAGAATTGATTTTGTAAACACCACCAAGATAAAGATTTACTAAATAAGGTATTGATGTTCTAGTTTTAGTATCGTTATTGATATATAATGGTCTTCTCAAAAACAACTTGCTTTCGCCCGCTGTGTAATATTGATAACCAACTTCATCATTACCTACTCTATTTGTTAACCAAAATCCAGTTTCACCGATTTTTACATTTTGTTCGAATAATGAAATCACAAAAGCTTGATTTTTGTCAGTTGGTTTCATATAGTCCTGAATAGCACTTGCTTGTGAAGGCTTAACCGGTAAATCCGCAGGGATTTCAACGAAACAATAATTTCTCGTAACATCAAACTCTTTACCAGTAGTATCTGCATTATTTCTTCTAACTGACTTTAATGTTTTGTCATAAGGTTCTTCACCAGATATATATGATGTAAGAGTAGACAAATCTTTCTCAATTACAGAAGATTTCATTGATACTGTACCACAAGTGATTAATAATATCTCAAATGGGTCTTTTACAGATTTTCTTGGTGCAGCCAATACTTCAATTTCTTGCATATTTAATTGATTTTTCGGATAACCCAAAAGCTCAAATGACTTGTATAACTGAATTTGTAAATCTGCTTCACAAATTTTCCAGCGAGGAAAAAGTTTTCTCAAATCTGAATCAATAGTTGTTAATGAATCTAACAATTCTCTATCAGTTTGTGAAAATGTTTTAACAGGCATTAAAAACAATGTTAAAAATAAAATTAAAATAATTTTTTTCATTTCTTACTCTTTACTATTAATATAATTTTTTTATATTTTTTGAAATTATCTTGTTTTAAGACAATTAGGTTGTTTGGGTATTATAAATATTTTTATTGAACTATAAGTTCTGTTTCAAACTTTACTTATATTTTAGAAGTTATAAATAACTCTTAGCATTGGAGTGAAAATACTTGAATTTTCCCAAGGTCTTTCTATACTTTTAAATGCTACTGCATATCCATTAGCTTCTAATCTTAATGCAAATATATTTTCAATTACCGGAATTTGTAACCAACCACTCAAACCAAGCGTTTCATCAAAATACATAGCTGAAAATCCGTAAGGAGTTGCATTTCCAGTAGCCAAAAAGTCAACTCTACCAGAAACTCCACCTACTGATTCATTGTCTTTTTTAGTATAATCAACTTTATTTGTACGTGTATTTCCAACTAAAGATGTATCTAAGCCAGAACCCCAGCTCTCTACTGAATAGAAAGTACCACCTAATCCAAATCTTAATGAATAATCTTCATCAATATTCATTGCAAATGTATAATGTAACTGAGCGTTGCCTCTCAACAAATAATCATTTTGTGCAAAAGCATCACGATTAGCTAGAAATTCATTTGCAGTTTTAGGTCTTGGATTAAAGTTAGCTTCTCTTGCATCACCAAACACATATCCAAAGTTAAATTCAAATACATCACTCATTTTGATTAGATAGAATGGAAAATCAATTTTACCACCAATACCAACAGAGGAAGCATGAGTAAATTTACGATTTTGATTATATAAATCAGATGATAAAGATGCCCAACCATTTGTTGGCAGAATCACTCCTAACTTCATATTTTTCCAAATAGCATTTAATGCTAACCTATCTGACCAAAAAGAACTATAGTATAACCCTTCTACACCATATTTTAATTCCATACCGAAGTCTGGCAAATTATTATTTGATGATTCTGTCATATCTACAATAGGGTTACCCAATGAGTCTCTTTCAATTTCTTTTGATTGTGAAGCTTCATCATAAGTAGATTGATAAGATTTGCTGTAAGATTGCCATCTAATCAAATCTGGACTGACAGTTACTTCATTTGTCATTTCACCGATATTAGTCGGATTACCATCTGATATTTTTTTGTATTGTTGTAATACCTTTTCAGATATATCATATCTTGTATCATAAGTTACAAGCGAAGTTGTTGTTCCATATTCTTTACCAGCCCATTTCACAACAGTACCTATATCTTTTGCTTCAAGAGATACATTTTTCATATCCCCTTGTTTGAATTTAATATCAACTAAATTATATAAATTAGATGCACCATATTCATTTGGATCTAATTTAGTGTCTTTTAATTCACTTCTTGTAAAAACTAAATCTTTTGTAAGTTGATTTTTCAAAGCTATTTGAATTTCAACAGGTCTATTTGTATTTTTCTTTGAGATAACCATACCAATATAAGAACCAGGTATTGCTCCAGGGTATTCAGGTTTAGTAGTTACAACATAAGCTTGATAATAACTTACTTTTTTATTTTTTGAAGCTATTACATACTCAATTGCTGTTTCTAATACTTTTGCGTCAGGTGCCGCAATACCTTGAGTTTCTAATTGTTGAGTGATTTTTCGCACACCTTCTTCGTAATAATTATCAATTACACTTTTGATTTCTGGTGCTAAATCTTCATAAGCTTCTTTTCCACCAGTGGCATTACCACCGGAAGAAGCTTCTTCTTTGGCTCTGAAATATTTAGTTACCTCTGAATTATCAGTCATTTGATAAACGTATACGTTACCAAAACGATAATTTTTAAAAAGTCTTAATATTTCTTCAATTTCATAATCAGAAATTGCTTGAGAGAATGAAGCACTTGGTAATGCTACAACGAATAACAACAAAAATAGATAAGAGAAGTTTTTCATATTTTTTAATTTTCCAAACATTTTTTACTAAACTCCATTACATTTGAACTGAAATTGGTACATCTACTGTAGCAGTACTACTTGAAGAAGAACCATTAGAACCAATTATTGTAATACTTAATGTTAATTTTGCAGTACCTTCATATACTGTTCTCTTTTTGAATGTACCTGAAACTCCAAAAGAGAATTCCCCGATATTGTTTCCATCAATGGACAAATCTGTTGGCATACCAGTCAAACTACCCAAATCACATTCTGATTTAATTACTTTTACTTTATATGTTAATTTTAAGTCATCACTTGGTACGTTATTATCTCTTACTGCCAAACCTTTTATAGATACGAAAATATCTTTTCTAGTTGGTGAAGACGATGCTTGTAAGCCACCTTTGTTTAGACCTGGTTTATCTAATTCTGGTTGAATATTGTTATTGATATACAAATCAACTACTTTTTGAGAAATTGGGTCTTGCCAAATAATTTTAAGTGAAGCTTTTTTAGTTTTAGGTAATAAAGTTAACTTAACATTATCAGATGCTTTTACTGAATAACCGGTAAGAACAGTTTCATTTGCATCTATATCGCGTTTAAAAATAGTTTTAAACTGATCTTGTTTAATTTTATTTCCAGAAGAAGGTGTATAAACGAAATTCAAACTATAATTATAATAACTTGAGAAAGCTATTTTATTGTTCAACTCTTTAGTTGAGCTTTCATAATTAGAAGGAAATATATTCAATTTTACAATCTTGTCCCCAGATTTACTAGAAATTTGGTGATTAAGTTTTGCATAATAAACATTTGCTGTGCCATTTGAATTACCTTTTAATTCTTTATCCATTGTTGCGATAAATTCTCTCGAACCACCTTGTGCAGGAGGATTTGGATTTAGTGGCTTGAATACTAATTTACCAGCAAGTTTAGTCATACCTTGATCTTCGAACACATTACCAGTTATAATATTTTTACCATCACCTTGATAAGGAGAAATAGTGAAGTAGAATGCTGGTTCAATACCGTCAAATCTAAATAATTCATCTTCTGCAATAATTACAGGCTCAGAAGTTTTGACATCAGGTTTATTAACTTTAATATTAAATTCAATCGCACCTTTATTTTGGTCAAAATTAGCAGAAAGTCCAGGAGATAATAGTTTCGCAATATAATTATATAAATTTACATTACTAACTATTTTGTTTACATCTTCTTTTGCTTCATCAATTGCTTTTTGCTTTGCAGCATCAATTCCTTTGTCAAATTCATCTACACTATTATTAATATTTTCCCATTCAGGAACACCATAAGCTTCAAGTTCATTTTTAAGCGACTTTTGTACTTTACGCAAATCACCAACTTTTACAGCAACAGTACCTATATTTACTTTTGCATCGTCAGCTACTTCAACATCTTTTGAACCATCTTCGGTTTTCTTTACGCCAAGTACTCTATTAGTCTTAGAAGTAAATCTTAATTTATACCAACCACCTTGACCTTTAGAAGGTTCAAAGTTTACTACAAATACTCTTTTGCCAACACCTTTAGAACTTGCATTTCGTTCATTTATTCCAGATGATTTAAGTGACAATGTGTCAGAATAATAAAAAACTTCTTCATTAGTACCCATACCTTTTATAGGTCTAAACTCACCAGCGATATTACCAATACTTGCTGGAGCTTTATATTTTGGGTGCATATAAGCATTTTTTAGTTTATCACCTTCGACATCAGATTTTACACTATTAAATGTAGCAACATTATCCATCACTAAATTAATTGAGCCTTTATAAGTCCAATTTGTAGCCATTACAGTCTGACCAAGATTAAAGGTTTTACCCTTTAATTCAGTCTCAATTGGGAAATCCGGAGCATTTTGGTCTCCACTATTACCACTGGCATAGAATACTTGGTACTCAATATCTGACACATTAGCAAGTAATGCCAACTTTTCGAGCCGTTCTTCGTACTCAGCTACTTCTTCACCTTCTCTTTTCTTGATTTCAGAAGCAATATCAGTTACCCCAACCTCTACCGTATATCTTCTACTTGATTTTAACTCAAAGCCCAGTACTTCTTTTGCATTGACACCTTGAGGCTCCAATGTAATCTCATCTTGTGGACGAGTGTTTATACCTTCTGTACCAGCACCAGACTGAAGCTGCGATAGAATGCTTCTTACAATCGCTTCTGATGCTTTTTGCTTTTGGTGTAAGTGCTCCTCTGCTTCATCTCTTTCTACGATGATGATTAGAAGCTCCAACACTACTGCAAGATATAATACGAAATATACTTTACCTGCTCCGCCTTTTGACATTATTTAGCCCTTACATTTCTATATTTTTACTAAGAAATTATAGTAATAATTGTAAAATTATTTTTTTGTTTTATTTTTTAAAAATCGACTATTAATTATATATAATTTAACACTAATCTAAAGTTAATATGCAATAATTAATAATTAATTTTTAAAATCAGTAATTTCAATACACAATTTAATTAATTTTTTTAGAAAATCAAATTATTTTATTCTATAAAATATTTTATTTTAAATTTTTTAGTCAAAATCAATAAAAATCCTTGAATTTGCTCAAAATTTTTAGCAATTTATTTTATAAAACTTTTTCTTAAAACAATAATTACACTATAATTTTTTAATAGTTACATTTTTTTTGAAATTGTCTTTTAATTATATCTTAAACTTACAAAACTAAAACTCAAAATATCATTAAAAAAAACTCTTAAAAATATACTTTGAACTTATCTCAAATCGACTATTTCAATTTATTTTTCTAATTTGGTTACTGTTTTATTTGCAGTTTTAGTTTGATTAAATATAAAGTACAGATAAATTCCTAATATTACTGCAGGAATACTCAAAATTTGTCCCATATTCAAACTCATTCCAGATTCGAATGCTACTTGGTTTTCTTTAGTAAATTCCCAAATAATCCTTACTCCAAATATTAACATCAAAAACAAACCCAAACCTTTCCCACTTTCAAACTTAAAACCATTATTCGCATACTTATATGTAATAAATATAAAAATTAATAAATAACTTATTGCCTCGTAAATTTGAGAAGGATGGCGTGGAATATCATCTACTCGAGTAAAAATAACTGCCCAAGGCAAATCCGTTGGCATTCCGATAATTTCAGAATTAAAGAAATTACCCATTCTTATAAAAAATCCAGCCAAAGCAACAACTATAATTATTCTATCAATTATCCAAAAGTAAGTATAATCTTTGTGTCGCTTTACAAAAATCCATAATGCAAATGGAATTCCAATCATTGCACCGTGTGATGCCAATCCGCCTTCCCATACTTTAAGTATATCAATTGGATTAGACAGGTAGTATTCTGGTGCATAAAACAAACAATGCCCCAAGCGTGCGCCCAATACAGTCCCCAAAATCATAGTCATTGTTAGAGATTCTAAGTCTTTTAAATTTTTATTCTCTTTTTGGAAAATATATTGCATTATTTGGTAGCCCAAAATAAAAGAAAGTGCAAATAATAATCCATACCACCTAATTTTGAGGAAGCCACCATCAAAAATATCAATCGAAGGAGAAATACTCCAATGTAGATAATTTAAATTGACTACAAAATCAGTAGCAATATTTACGGGTAACAACATAATTTTTCAGTTTTTTTATTTTAGGTATATTAATGAAATTATAATTAGAAATTATTTAATTGTTGCTATCATATATTGTTATCATATGTAATTATTTTATCTCTGTCGGAAGTCCTACTGCCCAATGAAGTTTGGCTTTTAATACATCGTAATATGAACTCGCAAGCGGCTTGATTAACTTCACAGAATAATCAGCTTTTTTAATTACAATAACATCATTTTCTTTCAGAGATAATTGATTACGTCCATCTGCAACCAAATTTACATCGCCTGAGTTTAGAGCCACTCTAAATTTTACATCAACATTATTGGGTATTACAATTGGTCTCAGAGTCAAACTATGTGGACAAATTGGAGTAATGCAGAATACATTTGTCGAAGGTGCAATAATTGGTCCACCGGCAGACAACGAATAAGCCGTAGAGCCAGTTGGAGTGGTTACAATAACTCCGTCAGCTCTATAATCTGCTATATGATTGTCATTGGACAAGCACTCAATTGTTATTAACCTGGTTGAGTCTTTTTTCTCTAAAACTAAGTCATTCAAAGCGTATATTTTTTTTCCGAGTACTTCTGTTTCGAGTACAGCTCTATCAACTATTCTATATCTACCATTAATTATATTATCTAATGTTTCATCAATTTGATTTACTGAAAACTCAGCCAAAAAACCTAATTTTCCAACATTAAATCCTAAAATTGGCACTTCGTATTTTAGTAATAAGTTTGCAGCCGAAAGGATTGTACCATCTCCTCCAAAAGTAATTACTAAATCAACTACTTTGCCCAAATCTTCACTATTTGTTGATTTGATATAATCATAATCCGAACCAACTATTTTTGCTTTAAATTCATTAGTACAAAAAACTTCTATCTCGTTTTTTTTGAGTATATCAGAGGCGATGAGTGCCCATTTAAGTGCTTCTATCCTACCTGTACTTTCGTAAATACCTATTTTCATTAATGTTTTGTATTAATTATTTTAAACAATTTAAAATTCACTACTTAATATTACATAGTAATATTATTACTTATGTATTATTACTTATCTTCAACTTTATTAACTCTTAGAATTATTTCGTTAGAATTGATAGTTGAGCTCAATTTATCAGAAATAACTAAATTAACTCTATCGGTCATTCCTTTAAAAGTTTCAACATATTGAGCCAAAACTTTTTTTCTTTCATCACCAAGTGACATTGATTTATTAATTAAATCTGAATTTTCTTTTTGTGCTTGAGCAAATTTCGCTTTTTGGGCTTCCATTTTTTTGTTCATTGCATCAATTTCTTTTTTACTTTTTTTCTTACCTTTTGGATTAGCCTCTACAATATTATCAATATTAACATCTGCTTGATGACCAGAAAAAGTATCATCAGAGGTAATTACTAAATCAAAAGAAATAGCTCTGTTAAATCTTAATAATAACTTTAATTCTTCCATTTTTTCTTTTAATTTGCTATTTTCTTTAGCAGTATGAGCATCGAAGAAATCATATCTTTCTAATTCTTTTCCAGCAACAACTTGTTTGACTTTGAAATTTTGAATTTGCTCTGTCATTTCTTTAGTTTCTTTGATAGTTAATACTTCTTCTTGTTTTATTATATCAAATCCATTAAAAGAAATGTTTAACTTTTCACCTGAGTTAAATATCTGTTCGTAAGCACCAGTATTCGAATTACTTTTAATTTTAATTTTATTGCTTGATTCTGTTTTGAATATTATTTCACATTGTACTGGTAAATTTGTATAATAATCAGTTACTAAACCTTTTAACAAAACTTGAGTACCTTTGCTATTTATAATTTGAGAATTGCTATCAGTTTGTAAAGACAAAAAGATGAAAAACAAAGCAGTTGCAAATCCAATTATTTGGCATCTTATATTTGTTTTATTATTTATATCAGAGCTATTTTTATGTTTAGTTAAGTTGTTAGAGAAGTAATTCATAAAATTGTTAGTCCTTATATTTTGATTTTGATTTCGTTATAATTTCCAAGTGATTTCTTAGATTTTTGTATTTTTTAGATTTTTTTTAATTAATTTTTAGATTTTTTGACCAAAAATTCACAAAGATTATAGTAAATTATTCTTTTTTTTTAAATTAAAAATGTAATTAACATAACTAACGTCATTAAAACTCATATATTATTAATTGCAATTTTCTTTTTAATAATTTAATAAAATTAATAATTTTTACTTTTTTTAATTAACTTATTATATATACTTCAAAGATAATAGAATTTTTTCAAAATAAATGAGAAATAATAAAACAAAAATAATCAATTTGAACAATAAATATAAATTAAACCATAATTCTGATTTTATTAATTTGAAATTTGAATTAATAAATTATAACTATCAAAGGTTAATATATTCTAATTTCGTTTTTTTAATAATTACAATATTATTCATTTTAAATCTAAACGAGCTAAAATCTCAAAATAATCAAACAAGAAATAATTATTTTATAAATGGCGAAGTTACTCCAGAAAATATGAATATTTGGATTAGAGATATTAATGCAAATAATTCCACTGCTTTTGGTTATGAAATATTAAGAAACGTAGTTACCTATTGCCAAAGAAGAGGTTTTTATAGCGAATCTTACTTCATACTTCACAACTTCAAGACAAATTTCCAAAGAGACTCGAATTATTTTAGATATAATTTAAATTATTTAGAGCATTTTATAGCATCTTCTAATATCGATAGCTCGAAAATCGAATACTTAGAAAAATTTATTCAGATTAATCAAAATAAAGAAATTGGATTATTAGCATTGAAAAGAAGAATTGGATTTGATGCAAATAGTCGTAATTGGGATAATGCTATTAAATTGATAAAAAAATTCCAACCATTTTTTGCTGATTACAAAGAATATTTGTATGAATTAATCAAAATATATAAAGAGCCAACTAAAAATATTAGCATAAATAGTATCGGCAAAAATATCAATTCAAGTTTTGATGAATGGGACCCAAACCCTACACCTGATGGACAATATCTTTACTTCTCTGCCTCTCATAAGCCAGGTGGTTTCGGCAATACAGATATTTGGGTGAGCGAACTAAAAGACAACAAATGGCAAAAACCAGAGAATTTGGGACGAAAAATCAATAATAAATATAATGAAACTATTGATAACGTTTCGACTGATGGAAATACAATTCTATTATCTGGAAATTTTGCTAATACATTTGGCGAATTTGATTTATATATTGTAGAAAGGGAAAATGGGCAATGGGAAACAACAAGGCATTTGCCTATGCCAATAAATTCTATTTATACCGATGAAGGAGCTTGCATTTCGAGTGATGGACAAGTTTTAATCTTTACATCTGACAGGCCAGGTGCTGTTGGTGAGTTTATTAGATTGGGTTCAAGGAAAAATGGCTCTGAAATGGGTAATTTAGATTTATATATTTGTTTCAAAACTCCCACTGGCTGGTCTGACCCAATAAATATGGGCAATTCTATAAATACAAAATATGCCGAAAGAGCTCCATTTTTGCATCCAGACGGAAAAACTTTGTATTTTAGCTCGGAAGGGCACCCAGGGCTTGGCAGCTTAGATGTGTTCAGGGCAACTAGACTAAATGATACTTCTTGGACTGAATGGTCAAAACCAGTTAATTTGGGTAAAGAATTAAATACTATTAGTGATGATTGGGGTTACAAAATAACTGTAAAAGGCGATAGTGCAATATTTTCGGCACTTAATAGAACTATTGGAGAAGGTGGTTGGGATATATTTTCGGTTTCTTTGCCCGAGACTGTACAACCAAATAAAGTTGTAATTATCAAAGGCAGAGTATTGGATACAAAGGGCAAACCACTCGAAGCATCATTGAAATGGGAAGATTTGTCTAATGGTAAATTTATGGGTGAATTGAGAAGTAATGCTAAAAATGGAAATTATTTTATAGCACTGCCCTTAGGAAAAAATTATGGTTATTATGCTGAGAAAAACGATTATTATCCTGTATCTCAAAATATTGACTTAAGTAAAGCTAAATTGGGTGCTGAAATTAATTATGATATTATTATGACTTCTATTGAAGATATTTTTGATAATGGAAAAGAAGTTGTAATAAATAATATCTTTTTTGATTATAATAAATCTAATCTTAAATCTGAATCTTTTCCAGAATTAAATAGATTGTTTAATTTTGTAAATAATCTAAAAGATTATAAATTAGAAATTGTTGGGCATAGTGATAACATTGGCGGGAAAGAATTTAATAAAGATCTATCACAAAAAAGAGCCGATCAAGTTGCACAATATTTAATAAAAAAAGGTATAAATCAAAATAATATTAATATTATCGGCTCGGGTAGCGAAAAGCCTATTGCTCTAAACGACAATGAAGAAAATCGCTCCAAAAATCGTAGAGTGGAATTTAAAATATTACATAAATAATTATCTTAATTTAGTAAAAGTAGTATCTAAATAGCAGTATTTAAAAGTTTTATCTAAAAATATCTGAAAAATAATTTGACAAAATATGAAAATGAAAGTAGCAGTTTTAGGATTGGGTTATGTGGGATTACCATTGGCAGTAGCAATTGCGAAAAGTAATAAATATAATTTAGTTGGGTTTGATTTAAATGAAAAGAAAATCTCTGACATTAATAATAAAATATGTCCTATTGATGACAAAATTTGTGCTGAAGAGTTATTGAATATAGATTTACCAATTGATAATAATATCAGTATAATTTCAAATAGTGATATTTATATCGTTTGTGTGCCAACTCCTGTTTTAGATGATTATTCGCCAGACCTTACTCCATTAATTTCTGCTACAAATACTGTTATTGCAAGTATAATTGCAGACAAACTCAACAACATAAACTCAAAACACCGCTATATCATAATAGAATCTACCATAAACCCAGGTGTTTGTGATGAGGTATTAATTCCTATGGTAGAATCAAAAACAAACCTAATTGCGGGTAAAGACTTTGATATTGCCCACTGCCCAGAAAGAATTAATCCAGGTGATGAAAAGTGGAGCGTTTATAATATTCCACGTAATATTGGCTCAACAAGTCCAACTGCAACTAAGTATCTTGCAGATTTTTATCGTAATGTTATTGATGCAGATATTAATGAATTACCAGACCTAAAAACAACAGAAGCAACAAAAATTATCGAAAATACTTTTAGAGATATTAATATTGCTTTTGTGAATGAATTAGCTAAATCCTTTGATGTTTTGGGAATTGACTTACTGACAGTATTGAAAGGTGCATCGAACAAACCGTTCGCTTTTATGCCCCACTTCCCAAGTTGTGGAGTTGGTGGACACTGTATTCCAGTTGACCCATATTATCTAATTGAAAGAGCAAAACAAAGTGGTTTTGACCATAAATTCTTAAAATTAGCTCGTGAAATTAATAATTCTATGCCAGCATATACAGTTAATTTATTAGCAAATGGATTGAATGAAAATGCACTTGCTATTAAAGGCACTAAAATTGGACTTTTGGGTATGTCATACAAAGCAAATGTTGGAGATATTAGAGAAAGCCCATCTATTGAATTGAAAAAAATACTAATAGAAAAAGGTGCAAATTTAGAGATATTTGACCCCTACTTTTTGGACTTATCGACAAAAGACAATTTAGAGAATTTACTTGATAGCGTTGATGCTATTCTTATCGCAACTGACCACAAAGAATTCAAAAATATTGATTCTGAATTATTAATCAAACATAATATAAAAGTTGTGATTGATGGGAAAAACTGCCTCAATAAAGAAGAAATATTAAGTTCTGGGGTATATTACAAAGGTATCGGTAGATAATATTTTGATTATTATGTAATTATTTATTATTTCATTTGTTATTGTTATTATAACTAAACTAATTTTTAATTTACATATACATTATCTATGAAAAAATCTATATTAATTTCGATATTTTATATAATGTTTACCTTTAATGCATATTCTCAACTTCCTGAAATTTTATTTGTAACACAGCCAGATGAGATAGTAAAATGCTTTGATACCCCAAATGAGCATTTAGATTTCTTGATAAATCTTAATTTGACGCAATATGATTATTACGTCCAATGGTATAAGGAAAATAACAAATTCGGCAATTTGCTCAAAAATGAAACGAGGCTATTGTTCCCAAACCTCAATTATTCACATTCTGCCAAGTATAAAGCAGAAATAATTGTTGTGAATAAAGGTGATGACCAATTAACTAATATACTAAAACAACAATTCAGTGAAGATGTTTTGGTTTATGTTATAACAAAAACAGAAATCATCAAACAACCAAAAACTGTTGAAAAAATAAATATTGATGATAAAGTTGAGTTTAGTTTTGAGGCACATATTAAAGGTCTTACTGGAACAAAAAATAATAATGAAGTAATAATAGAATGGTTCAAAGGTAGTAAAAAACTTACTGATGATAAAAGAATTATAGGAACAAAATCATCAAATTTATCAATTTCAAAGGTGAAATCTTCAGATTTTGGTTTAGATTATAGAGTAGTTGTAACTGGTGAATGTGGAACAGATACTTCTGATTATTTTGGTATAATGCAGATGCCTTTTTTTGATTGGACTGGAATTGGAATTCAAGATAGATGTGCTGGTGATGAATTTAAACTTTATATTATAAAAACTATCTCTGATGGCTCTCCTATTGTAAATCAATGGTACAAAAACGGGAAAGTATTAGTAGATGGTCCTGGAGTAAGAGGTAGTAATACGGGATTTTTATATATAATATTATATAAAAATGATACTATACAGCACGAAATAATTTCACTAAAATATGGTATTTCTGAAAAACAATTATTACCTAATGCGCTACATCTTGCTTATTTGGATTCTAACACCAAAACACCTCATAAATTTGGATTTTATGTAAATGAAGGACCGATTGTTTATAAACAACCACAAAGCATTAAAATTAAAGAAAATGAAAGCGGAGAATTTAGATTTCATACCGATGTCTTATATGGAACAAAATACCAATGGTACAAAAACGGAAGTCCTTGGGGAGTTGATTATATAGGTAAAGGGAATATTTATTCAGCAAAAAAAGAAGACTCTGGTGAATATTATTGTGTTGCCACCAATAATTGTTTTAGTGTAACTTCCGATACTATAACAGTAGAAGTAGAAGAATCTGCATATATAACAAACATAGAAGATGAACTAAATGCAACAGGTTGTGCAATTTATCCAAATCCAATAGTTGATAACTCAAGTTTGATAATTGACATAAAAGATTTAGGTGAAATTAAAATTGAAGTTTATTCAATTACCGGCGAAAAAATAGTTGTATTTTACAAACAAACAAATATAATCGGTAAGAGTGTTTTTGAACTTGATTTAGGAAAGTATAATTTACAAACTAATACTTATTTAATTAATATAATAACACCGAATAAAACTTATAATAAATTAATTAATTATATTAAATACTGATTTCTTACAAAGGTATCGGTAGATAATATTTTGATTATCTACTTTTGGTAAAAATAAGAGTGTAGCAAGTACTTTTACTTCTAATTTATAACTTTAAAGATTCTATCTTTTTAGCTAATTCAAAATCTAATTTAGTTAAGCCACCCATATCGTCAGTAGTCAAAGTAATTCTAAGTTTATTCCAAGAATATAACAAAATATTTGGGTGATGGTCTAAAATCTCAGCAAATATTGAAATTGAATTAATTACCCCTACAGCTGATACAAAATTGATAGCAACGATTTCTTTGATTATTGTGTTGTCTTTCAATTCCCAAAGTGGAAAATCTTCCATTTTGATTTTGATTTCTTCTTTGGTCAATAAATTTGGTCTTGGCATACTTTTACCTTTTTTTGTTTGATGTTTATAAAAAATTTAATTAGCAATTAATTATATTTTTTATAATTATATTTAGAAAATCAATTTTAATTCAAACATTAATGGCTTTAAAACAAAAAAGATACCCAAATCAATTAGATATCTTTCTTAAAGTCATTCTTTTTCAAAGTCATTTCAATTGAAATATTTTGATTGAAATATTTCGTTTTAAAATTTGTAATCTTATGATAAATGTGAATTTAATTTTTCTACAATATGTGCTTTTGGAACAGCACCAACTATAGTATCAACAACTTCGCCATTTTTCAATATTAATATAGTAGGTATGGAGCGAATACCAAATTGCATTGCTGTATTTGGGTTATTATCCACATCTAATTTACAGATTTTTGCTTTCGTATCATATTCGTTAGCTAATTCTTCGATGATCGGTGCAATCATACGACATGGTCCGCACCAAGCAGCCCAAAAATCAATCAAGACAGGTATATTAGATTTTATAACGTCTTGTTCAAAAGTTGCATCAGTTAAATGTAATGCAGTTGTCATAATATTTGCTCCAAAAGTAATTTATTTTATTTGTTATGTATTTATGAAATTTATAAATACATAATTATATAATTTTAATAATTTTTCTATTATAATTTGTCTTATACGAACGTAATAAAGTGTTTTATATTTAGGTATATGAGCGAAATAATTAATAAAAATTTATTTATTTATTTAATAATTTATTATTTTAGCAAATAATTCTTTTTATTTAATTATTTTTGTAAAGTCTCCAAATTATAAAAGTTATTTGAGAGATACTTTCGTTATAAGTTAATTGTATAAATATAAAATGTAAAATATTAGTTTTGATAATAATTTTAGATTAATTTTATTCCTTTTATAATACTTATATAATAATCAAATTAAAGACACAAATTAAATAATAATGATCAAGTCGATGTATAAATCAATGATAAACAATTTTTATAAATATATTTTTTCAAATTCTACGCTTAAATTTATAATATTAGTGTTTATTTTGATAAACACTTACAGTTATACTGCCCATTGCGAAAATAATGTTGAAATCAAAGATACAATATTACAGAGAGGACAATTAACTAAAATCAATATTTGGGGTCAATTAAATGACTTACAAATATCAGAAGATAATATTACAAAATTTAATTTTCAGTTTGATTCTAGATTAATTCATATTGATACTATTGATTATAATTCTTTGGATAATTCAGAAATAAATAAATTTTATTTCAATAAGCAAATAAGTATAAATCGCATCTATAATTCTACCAATCCGGAACTTTCAATCTTTGAAATTATTTTTAAAGGTAGAAACCAAAATTTTACACCAAATCCGACATCGGATACTTTGGATATTTTGTTCGGTCTAAATTGTGAAGCCTTAGTTGGAAGTGATTCTATTGGATTTATAGAACCTGTGCTGATAAGTATTGATGATAATATTATAAATAATTTTGTTTTTAGAAAAGGCAGATTTTATCTTGGTATTCCTATTTTTGATATCGAAAAAGAAAGTATTGGCAATATCTATCCAAACCCTTTTGATGATTTTAGCACGATAGATTTTACATTAGTCAAAGATTCGAAAGTATCCTTGGCAATTTATTCTGTTGAGGGCGGACTTGTCTCTATGTTCCCCGATATGATTAAGAAAGTAAAATATATATTTGTAAAAGGGAATGATATTTTAGATTATGATGGCACAACATTATTAAACAAAGGTAAATATAGAATTTCTATTGACCCAGATAACAATTTTTTTTCGAGTGGTGCTTATGTGTTATTTATAAATATCAATGGTGATATTCTAAAGGCAAATTTCATTTTTCAAAAATAGTTATTGTCTTTTATAAATTCTTTTACTTCTAATTTTTATACTTTAAAATATTTCTAAAATTTACTTAATTAATGAATGAAATTAATCAATTATTCAAATAAAACGTTTTTGTATTTTATACTATTTATTTCACTACTGAATTTTTTGAGTACAATAAATGTATTCTCAGTTATATTACCTGACGAACTTATTGCCCAAGAAAGCTCAAAAAGTGAAGATGAAAAGGAAAATACAATGGGTGAATTTAATACATTAGAGAAAAAACCAGAAGGCACTGAATTTTGGTTGACTTTTATGCTTAATAACGAAGAACCCGAAAAGCCAACCGAAAGCACAAGATTACATTTAGAATTATTTTTTACTGGAGATAGAGACGCCAAAGTAACTATAGAAATCAAAAGTATTGGCTATAAAGAAACTATAAAAGTAAATAAAGGCACAGTAAGAAGTATATTAATTAATACTCTTGCTCAAATAAGAACAAGTGAAGTAATTGAAGAAAAACACGCTCTACATATAACATCTGATAATCCTATTACAGTTTATGGACTTACTCGAAGAAAACAAACTACTGATAGTTTTATGGGATTACCTACTAATGTAATTGGCAAAAATTATAGAGTGATTTGTTATAATGTAGCTGTAAAATTATCTGAATTCGCAATAGTTGCCACAGAAGATAGCACGATTGTCAAAATAACACCAAGTGTTGAAACCCAAATGGGTAGATTGCCTGGACAAACTTTTGAAGTAAAATTAAACAAAGGCGATGTTTATCAAGTAATTGCAAGGGACTTACAGCCATCTAAGAAAAAAAATGATTTGACTGGTTCGCAAATTAACGCAAATAAAAAAATCTCTGTATTTAGTGGGCATCAATGTGCCTATGTTCCTGATAAGGTTTTTGCTTGTAATCACTTAGTCGAACAAATACCACCAATTATTTCTTGGGGTAAACACTTTTATATCGGAATGCTAAAAAAACGTTCTAAATTCACATATAGAGTATTGGCAGATAAAGACTCCACAAAAGTATTTGAGAATGGGACATTACAAAAGATTTTAATGGCTGGTGAACATTTCGAAAAGCAAGCAAATGACCACATTCAAATAACTACAGACAAACCCGTATTGGTTGCTCAATATTCTCAAGGATATAAAAACGGCGACAAAATTGGCGACCCAATGATGTTATTGATTAGCCCTACACAACAATTTTTGAAAAAATATCGCTTTGCAACTCCTGTCAATGGCACTTGGGAGCACTTTATTAATGTAATTGTGCCATCAAGAGCGACTTCATCGCTTGTGTTTAATGGCAAGAGATTAGATTCTGCAAAATTCAAACCTTTGGCAAATAGTAGTTATTCGGTAGCACAATTAAATATCAGTTTCGGTACACACGAATTAGAGGGTGTGGTGCCATTTGGTATGTCGTCTTATGGTTTCGGATATGCAAACGAAAACTATGACGCCTACGGTACTATCGGAGGGCAATCTTTCATTGAATACGTACCCAAAGAAGATGAAGACCCACCATATATAGAAACTAAAGATAATAAAGACAATATCACAATAATCATTAGAGACGATAGAAAAGATGACACAGGTATAAATCTAATAAATGTACTAAATGCTGATGGACTTAGATTAATTGTTCCTAAATACGATATTGGTACACCTCAAACTCAAATAGTAATTGAAAAAGACAATACAACACTCAGAAATGTTGGAAAAATACAATTAGCTATTGAAGATATGTACAAAAATGTAAATAATATCACAGTGTGTTATTCTTATGACCCATTTTACGGAGGTTATAGATTTAGCGTTTCTGAGGGATTAGATGTTGATTGTTTTGAAGACCCAGGGATATTTTATGGAATTAATTTCAGATATCTTTATAATAATTTTGATTTGGGTAATAATACCTCGAGAATTGGTAATGTAGTTTCTAACGGGAATTTCAGTGATTATTCAAGTAGTGGTGGTTACGCTTCAATTTATTATGTTCAGAGACTAAGCCAAAAATGGTATGGTAAAATCAAATTGAGTTTTGATAATTTGAACGGCAGTTTAATTTCGCCAGATAGTTTGATTGCAAGAGTTTTTAATCCTGCCACTCAAAATTTTGAAAATTACCAAGAGCAAAGAACAATTAAATTAAGTGCCATAAATTTAAACTTTAATATAGGTACTGAATATTATTTGAGTAAATTTCTATATTTGCAAGGTGGGATTTTAGCTTCTATAATAACAAGTAGCGAAATTGAAAATTACAGAGAAATTTTAATTCCAATCAACAAAGCATTTGATATTGATGGCAATAGAATTAAAGCCGAAGCACCAAATGAAATTTCTACCTTGAATAAATTTGGTTTTGGACTGTTTGGTGGTGTAGGATTTGTTTTCCCACTTAACTCCGATATTTTATTAAATCTTGAAACAAATTATAATTATAGACTTAATAGTTTGGTTAGTGACCAAGATTGGTTCCTTAGAAATTTAGGATTGGAAGTAGGTTTAAGATTTAGATTATAGTTTTTTCTTTCTAATTATTTTCTTTCTAATTATTTTCTTTCTATTTATTTTCTTTCTATTTATTTTCTTTCTAATTAATTATGCTCTCTCAATAATAGCGGGTTTTTGAAGTTATGAGATATAATGTTGTAGATGACTTAAAATCTATAATTGGTGTTTTGAATAAAGAAATCAAAAGCGAATTTAGAACGAAATATAGCACTAATACAGTATTGTTATTTATTCTAATTTGTGTTTCGCTGATTGTTTTTGCTACATCTGGTATTTCTATCAAAGAACCCCTACTTGCGGCTTTCATCTGGATTATAATTTTTTTTACTGCTATGACTTCACTTGCAAAAGTCTTTATCTATGAAGAAGAGAGAGGCACGCTGATTTTTTTGAAATTACTTACCAAATCAACAAATATATTTTTTGGCAAACTGATTTTTAATAGTATTATTTCTATAATTACAAGTCTATTGATTACAATATTTTTTGTGATTATGGTAAATGATTTTCTGATGAGAACTCCAACAATTTTTTTCTCAACTTTGATTTTTGGTAGTTTAGCAATCGCATCATCAACTACAATATTATCTGCAATTATAGTAAAAGCATCTTCGAAAAGTTCATTATTGCCTATTTTATCATTTCCAATATTATTACCTATAATTTTAATTTCGATAGATAATACGAGGTTAGCTTTGGAGGGGTGGGAATTTAGTGATTCATTGAGCAATCTTTTGTTGCTAATTTCTTATACTGGAATAGTTGTAATAACTTCTTACTTATTGTTTGATTTCATTTGGGAAGAGTAATTTACTATTTGTTTTATGCTATTAGATTGTCGTTTTTAACTACGCTCAATTTTTTGAGTTGTATATAAAACGGGTGTGCATATACTAAATGATTGACACTCAGTTGTGCTGGTTCACAATATTTTATCAAGTCGGACATAGTTATATGATTATTCCATCTGTAAGTTGTGCATAAGTTGTTTACAACTCCTTGATATAAGGGGTAATGGGATTGCTCATCTATTATACAATCGTCTAACATCTGTCTGAATACATTTTCATCCATATCGCTAATACCTCCTCTTTAGGGTTGTTAGATGACCCGTTCATTTTATAGGCTAAGTCTTTTGTCTTGATTTCCAGTTGATTGCCAAGAATTATTTTCTCTAACTCTTTTTTCATTAGATTGATTTGCTTAATGGCAACTTTTATATCTACAATTTCCGACGGTATAGAACGCATTATTCTACGTAAATGCTGTTTTTCATTCGATACGTGCTTAGAAATAAATATTATATACTTAATTGACTTCTGTATCTTTTCGCTATCTGAAAGTACTAAGGGATTATATCGAGACGGCATTTTTATCCTATAATTAATGATGTATCTATTGAAGATGGATTGATATATTTCTGTGTTTGTTTATACTAAGTTTATAATTTAGTTCACGATTAGTTTATACTTTCGTTTCCAAATAACATAACTCTTTTGTTTGAGTCATTGTTATTAGTCATAAAATATATCATCCCAGCAATTAATTGTCTTAAAGTAATCAAATCTATTTTTTGAGTTCTCGAAAACATAGCTTTGTCAATAATATTCTCAATAGCAACATTATCAATTATCTTTAGACTATAAAGTTTGATAAGTTCTTCGTAAGCCTCAAATGTAAATAATTCCTTTTCTGAATCGTGCAGAAGTCTAATACTTTTGGTTTGATTATCAATATTAATAAAATCTTCGCATTGGTCAAAATCAGTTTTATCGGCAATCCAGCTAAGTGCAGTAGAAATTTCAACGTGTGAATACCCTAATTTGAGTAATTCGTTAACATCAATATTTTCTATTTTTTTATTACCCTGCAAATTGCTCATCACAAAGGTAATAAGTTGTATTATTTTTTCTATCATAATTAACTAAATCTTTTTTTTCTAATTGTAAAATTCTGATTAAAACATTCAATCAAAATCATTTTTTAAGCAATATACTCGTTTTCTTTATTGCTCATAATTTGTTTTGCCTCAGTTGTATTATCTTCATAACCAAGCAAATGCAAAAATCCGTGTACCGCTAATCTTTTGAGCTCATTTTCAAGAGAAACATTATAATCTATAGATTGCTCTTTAGCAACTTTCACACAAATATATATTTCGCCATCAATTTTTTCTTCTTCCAAATTAAATGTAATGACATCTGTTTCATAATTATGCTGCAAATATTCATTATTTATTCTTAGAATTTCTTCTGGCGTAACATATATTACTTTTAATTCAAACTCTTTACATTTTTCACTGACTGCCGCTTTATTGATTACTTCAATAATCTTTTTTTGGGGCAATCTACTAAACTCACTTTCATTAAAAACAGAAACATTCTTTGCTAAACTATTCACTTTAATTTTCTCTAACTCTTCGCTATATTCTTTATTATATTCTTCAAAACTTATTGATGAATGTTATTTTAAACAAAATCTTAAATGTGTTGATCCAATAATATTGGATTTCCGTCTGGGTCCAAAATTACAAAACTTGCTGGACCTTTGGTCGTTTCATCTGCTTCACTTTCGAAAAGTACACCATTTGATTTGAGATTTTTTTGAATTAATCTTATATCGTCATATTTTTTCAAAATGTTAGCATTTTCGTCCCAACCAGGGTTAAAAGTTAGAATATTTTTTTCGAACATACCTTGGAAAAGCCCAATTAATGTTTTTTCATTTTTCATTATTAGGTAGTTTGACTCCATACTACCAGCAAAAACAACAAAACCCAAATTTTCATAAAATTCTTTAGATTTTTTTAAATCTTTGACCGATAAACTAACTGAAAACACACCTAAATTCATAAATCAAACTTTCCATATTAAAGTTTAAATTTTTTTATCTACTTTTGATAATCTACTTTTGATTATCAAATATAATAATCAAAGTATTTACAATAACTATACCCAAAACTGATTTTAATATTATTTTTTTTATAAATTAATAGGTCAAGTAATGGCTCAAATAATATATATAAATTAAATAATAGTTTCAGTTAATGATAATTGCATTGCAGACAAAATAAATGCAGTGTCCAAACCTGTAATATCAGCATTAATTAATGTTTTGTTGATATTTGCATAAATAGATGCAGTGCCTTTTTTACCCACAATCAACGAAGAAACTTTCCCTTCATAAGAACTAACAAAAATTATTTCGTCAGGTTCAAAAAGCATAAATCCAGAAACATTATGTAATTCAATTGTGCCTAATTGAGTAAGTACCGAAACTAAGTTAGTTATCTCACCTTCTACATTTATCACATTATTATAAAGAGTTAATACTAATTTATCATTCAATTCATCATTTTTGATATACCACGTATTACCAGATTGGTGTTCTTGTGGTTTTGTGTTTAATAAATTACTTATTTTTTCTATTTCATCAATACTGAATATCATTATTATTTATTTTTGAATTATTATTTGAATATGTTTTGAATTATTATTTGGACTTGAAACAAATGCCTTGCAAAATAATTATTAAGAGTCTTAAAATTAAATTAATAAACTAAAATAATCAAAATTTATTATATAATATAATTATTTTTATTTTTTATTATTTAATTCTAATGGATTTTAATTTTACGAACTTGACTAATAATTAAATTTCCCAATAAGTGCAATTTCTTTTGCCAAATAACTCGTTAAATATTTTCTTTCAAATTTATTAGCATATTCTTGATTGCCCTTTGGTAATATATTTTTCTGCCAAAGCTCAAAATAATGCAAAATAGCATTTTTGATTTCTTTTATGTCTTTCACATCCGTTGCAATAGCGACATTTGTATCCAAAGAATATTGTTTCATATTTCCATTGGGTGCAGAAATAATAAATGGCTTTAGACTGCCAATATACTCAAATAATCTCGAAGGTGTAACTATATTATTCGGTATCATCAGCCATAAAATATCACTCGATAATATTTCTCTAATGGAGTCTTTATGACTCACATAACCAACAAGATTAGTTACATCTATTAATTTATATTTAGAAATTAGATTCAAATGGCTTTGTCTCATTAATCCAACAAATTTAAGTTCCAAATGTTTTCTCAGTTCTGGCTTTTCAGTCAATAATTCACTAACTGCTTTTAGAAAATATTTGGGAGTAAGGTCATCGGGAAATAGTCCAGAATGTGTAATAACAAATTTTTCTGTTGCTTTGGTAATACCTCTTACTTCTCGAAAATCTTCGGCATCAAATCCGTGGGGAATAATGGAAATATCATTGTGGTTTAAAAATTTATATCTCTGAAGAAGTGATTCTTTTAGATTTCTTGAGGTAACCAAAATTTTATTTGCTTTTTTTACAACTTCATATTCTAAGCTTATAGCGTAATTTTTATGAAATGGAGTAGCATAATAATAATAAGCATTATCGACCCACAGGTCTCTATAATCAACAATAAAAGAAAGATTAAACTCTTCTGCTAATTGCTTCGCCACCAAAAAGTCTGTAAAAGGAGGTGCAGTTGCATAAATTGCATTAAAATCACCACTACTCAAAATCTCTCTACCTAACTTTACTGCATACTTTTTCCAAGTAATTCTACTATCCGGTTGAAGAAAAGTTTGACTAATTATTCTTTTTATTTTTTGGGATAAATGACTTGGATATTTGAGTAATTTGTTTGGCTTGTTTTTATTATTTCTAAAAAATAATGCGTCTTTTTCTGTTCTATGTACCGCTATATTTTTTAAATCTTCGATAAGAGTCTCATCATAAGCATAATAACTACCGGAATTGGTTGTCAAAACAACTGGTATCCAGTCATATTCAGGTAAGTACTTGACAAATTTAAGTGTCCTTTGTACTCCACTCAATCCCATAGGAGGGAAATAATATGATATAATTAATACTTTTTTGGATAACATCTTTTTAACAACTTTTGATTAAATCTTAGCATTTGCTAACTTGAATAACACAAATTACTTTACTTACTTTACTTACTTTACTTACAATATTAAGTTGACAAACTTTACTAAAATATAAAAAACCATTTTTAAATACAAATATAATATATATTTCATAAATTAATATTAGTATAAAAATGGTTTTTATTTAATGCTTAATAGAATTAGTATAGTATTAAATAGTCTTGGACAGTATTAGATAGAAATTAATGTATCAGGTGATTGAGTTAGCATTTTAGGACCAGTCCTTGTAACTAAAACATTATCTTCAATTCTAATACCATATTTATCTACAAAATAAACACCAGGCTCAATAGCAACAATACTATCTTCAGGTACTATTTCATCTTCTAATCTAAAAGACAAATATGGCTTTTCGTGAGGAGAAAGCCCCAAACCGTGACCCAAAGAGTGTTGGAAATTTTGTGCATAACCTTCGTCAGCAATTACTCTACGAGCAAAACTATCCAAAATAGTACCTTTTATACCAGGTCTGATATTGTTGATTGCTTCCATTTGTGCTTTTTTGACTAATTCATACATCTGCTTTTGTTCTTTTGTTGGTTTGCCGACACAAACAGTTCTTGTAATATCAGAACCAAATCCATTGACTTTACAACCAAAATCAAAAAGCAAAATGTCGTTTTTCTTGATTTTTTTATCAGATGGAGCCCCGTGAGGAAGTGCTGACCTCGAACCAGTCAATACAAGAGGTACAAATGGGTCAGATTCAGAACCCATACTTCTTGCAGTAAAAACTAACTCGTTGGCAAGTTCTTTTTCGCTCATACCAACTTTAACTTTTTTGATAATTTCAGCAAAAACTGCCTCCGCTAATTCACACGCTTGTCTCATAAATTCAATTTCATGAGGTAACTTAGCTCTCATAAATGGCTCCACTTCACTTGGAAGTGGTTTGAATTTTAATGGTCTAATTATATTTCTGATATCTACTGCAACAGAATAAGGCATCACTTCTGCCTCAAATCCCAAACTATCAATACCTTTTTTGAATATTTTATTCTCTACAACATAATGCCAAGGATTTCTTGTAATGTGTATAGTCAAATTAGGTAATGGGTAAATTTCAGTTTTTACTTGTTCTTCATATCTGTCATCAGTTACTAAATGAATAGCATCTGTTAAGATGAATAATAAAGCATTACTACCAGAATAATTAGTCAAATAGCGAATATTAGAAATAGAACTTAGCGTCATACAATGTATTTTGTTATCAGCCATCATAAATCGTATTTGTTCTAATCTTTTATCCAGCGTTTTTGGATATTCTGGTATTGTAGTTTTAACAACACGTAGTATGTTTTTTGCCATAAATTACCAACAATTAAATTAATAAATATTTTTTTTGAATTAGAGTTTATTATCAAAATTTAGTTCTAAAATTATACAAAATAATTAGGTGACTCTTTTGTAATGCTTACCGTGTGCGGATGTGATTCTCTTAATCCAGCAGAAGTAATTTTTACAAATCTACCTTTTTCTTTTAATTCATCTAAAGATGCACAACCACTATAACCTAATGCCGATCTCAAACCACCACTGAATTGATATATAGTTTCGCTTACATTACCTTTAAGTGGCACTCTTCCTTCTATTCCTTCGGGTACGAATTTAGATATTCCATCTTCCACATCTTGGAAATATCTGTCAGCGGATCCTTGAGTCATAGCACCCAAAGAACCCATACCTCTGTAAATTTTATAAGATCTACCTTCATAAATTATTTTTTCACCAGGGCTTTCTTCGTGTCCAGCGAACATATTACCAATCATAACAGTAGAAGCACCGGCTACAATTGCTTTTGCTATATCTCCGGTTTGTTTAATCCCACCATCTGCTATTAAAGGAATGTTTGCATCTTTTGTAATTTTATAAACTTCCATTATTGCAGATAATTGAGGTACACCAACGCCTGCTACAATTCTTGTAGTACAAATTGACCCAGGACCGATACCAACCTTTACTGCATCTGCTCCGAAGTCAATCAAAGCTTTCGCAGCTTCACCTGTGGCGATATTACCACCCACAACTTGCAAATTAGGATATTTAACTTTTATCGATTTTATTGTTTCTAATACTCCCCTCGAATGACCGTGAGCTGTATCGACAAATACGGCATCTACCCCAACTTTTACCAAAGCATCAGTTCTTTCTAATGTATCGCTTGTAACACCAAGGGCTGCTGCCACTCTTAATCTACCCAAATTATCTTTACAGGCATTTGGGTGCTCTTTTCTTTTTTGAATATCTTTGAATGTAATCAAACCGATTAATCTATAGTTTTCATCAACTACAGGTAACTTTTCAATTCTATGTTGTTGTAATATTTTTTCAGCTAACTCTAAGGTAGTTCCTGCTTTAGTAGTTATTAAATTCTCTTTTGTCATAATAGAAGAGATTTTTTCTTCTGGTGAAGGATTAAACCTTAAATCTCTATTTGTTACAATTCCGATTAATTTATTCTCTTTATCTACAATAGGAATTCCTGAGATTTTGTATTTGTTCATCAAATCCAAAGCATCAAAAATATACTTATCTTCGCCCAAAGTAATTGGCTCTAAAATCATTCCATATTCGGAACGCTTTACAAGGTCAACTTCATTTGCTTGTTGTTGGATAGACATATTTTTGTGAATTACCCCAATACCACCTAATCTTGCTAATGCTCTTGCCATAGAGGACTCAGTTACGGTATCCATAGCAGCGCTAATAAATGGAATTTGTAATTCGATTTTATTTGTTAATTTAGTACTTAAGTTTGTTTCTCTTGGCAGGACTTCGGAATAATTTGGAATTAACAAAACATCATCATAAGTTATGCCTTCAAAGACAATTTTTGAATAGTTTGTTGGAATATTCATTTGATTTTTTAATTTTGTTATAAAAATTTATTAATCGACGTAAATATTTTTTTTTCATTATAAATAATATTCTATATTTTAATTTTTAATTTTTAATTTTTTTACAAATTGTTTTTATTAAATAAATTTAATTTTTTGAATTTAAACCATAAAAGTCTTTTTGATTAATTAATTCATTATACTGTTTGTTACCATGGTGTGCTATCAACTTTTGAAAACCTATAAAAATTAATTCAGGCTTTAGTTCGGAAACATTATCTTTTTCGCCTGCTTGTATCTGAATAAAAGGGGTTTTATACGGACGCCAATGTTGCGTGTTGGTACCATAACTTCCGTAAAGTCCTACGATTGGCACTTTGACAGCACTTGCAAGATGAATAAATCCAGTGTCAGGTGTAATCACATAATCTGCTTTACTTAGTGCATGAGCGACTTCTTTTATGTCTTTTGTTTGATTATAGTAATATAATTGATTTTCAAATTCTTTACTTTTATCTTGATTATTATCTTGTTTTATACTACTTTTAATAAACTCTACTTTTTCAATATCAATTCCAACTGAAAAATATAAAATGGTGAAACTTGGATAATTTTTAAGAATTAAATTTGTAATTGCCAAATATGATTCCTTTGTCCACATATTTTGAGGTTGCCTTGCCGACAAATTAATAGCAATTATATTTTTATCGTTTAAGTTGTTTTTTTCAAAAAATATATCTGCATTTAATTTTGATTTTTCGTTAATTGAAATATATGGCTCGAATGAATTAATGTCAATATTGGGTTGGTTATTATTAGATACCAATGTTGAAGTATCTATCATGTCATCAACAAGATAAAGCATTTTTAGCCAGATTGAATCTTGCTCTTCAGCTTTGATTGATAATTTGTTAAAGAATATTTCATGTTTTTTATGACTACCAACCATCGTTTTTATGCTATTTTTTGAAGCAGCTAAACAAGTATAAAACCCATTTTTGGTAATGTACAAATACTGTGTATTAAAAACTATATCATAATTAAATTTTCTTAAATTTAATAACTGAAATATAATTTGAATAATATTATCTTTTTTAATTATTATATTACTGATATTTGGATCGTCATTTAATATAAAATAATTATTTTTAGAGCAAAATACGTCTATTTGAATATTGGGATTTATTGTTTTGAGATAAGAAATCGCAGGTAAAGTTACAATCATATCACCAACAAAATCGTGTCTGATAAATAACACCCTTTTGATTTCGTTTGAATTTAATTTTCCTTCAAATTTTTGAGTGTTAAAAATCCAACCTATTATAGGATATGTTACTAATTTTATAAATTTTTCAATATACTTTAATTTATTATTGATTTTTTTTAAGATATATTTAAGATTTAAACTCATTTTGTAAATATTTTGTTTAATAAAAGACGTTTGATTTTTTTGGGGTTAATCTTTTCTGTAAGTTTTGTGTTGTGAATAAATAAATTTAGAATTGGATATAAAATATACTTAAAACTTAATTCAATATACCTAAATAGTCTATTGTATGATTTTAGTATGTTTTTTAGTTTTTTATAAATTCATGATCCATAATTATTTACACAAAATTTTATTTATTAAAATCAAATAGGCAAATAGTTACATCAAAGTTTGTCTCTATTTAATTTTAATTTATAAATACTTAATAAGGCAACAATAATTGTATTCATTAATATTTTGTTCGAAAGATTATATAGATCAATGTCATTACTCAAAAAATAATTTACAATGATAGCTATAAATAAAGTCATTATTATAGAAAGCAACACAAAAAGCATAGTATATAAAGCTAATAGTCTAATTGTATTAATTTTTTCAAATTCATCAATATTACTTTTTCTAAAATCTTTTTTGTATAAATTGAAAAATCCAATAATTTGAGCTAAAAATATTACTTTTATAGTCAAATCCAATATACTAATATCAAAAGGTTTGCTGAATATAACAGATAAAATATAGTCGGTTAGAATTGTTATCAGAAATACGGGTATAATAGAAATTAATAATGATTTGAGTATATACAGAATATCTTCTTTATACATTATAGACAGATTATAGGTTGATGATTAATACTATTAAATTTAGTTATAGTCAATATAATAGTTAAAATTATAATAACTACAATTTTAACTTTTTGGGTATAATAACAGAGAATTTAGTACCTTTATTTTTTTCACTTTCAAAGAAAATGGTACCTTCTATACCATCAACAAATCTTTTGACAATAGACAAACCCAGTCCAGTGCCTGAAATAGCACCAACATTACTTGCTCTATGGAATGCTTCGAACAATAATGGGTGATCATCTTCTGGGATACCAATACCAAAGTCTATAATTTCAAATAATACTTTGTCTTTCATATCCAATAAATTAATGATTACTTTATCTTTGCCAGGTGAATACTTAGCAGCATTAACCATTAGATTGGAGACAATATGTTTCAATGAACTAACATCAGATATTAATTCAACACTAAACTCAGGGTAATTAAATTCAAATATATGTTTATTATTATCAATAACTTGGACTTCTTCAATAATTTCTTTGATGAAATCTACAAACAAAATTTTATCTAAGTTATTTTTATGTTTTCCTGCCTCCGAACGTCCGATTGTCAAAACATCTTCCAACAAATGAACCATAGACTTTACAGATGCTCTAATCTTAAAAATAAACTTGTCAAATTGTTCTCTTTGAGGTCCTTCATAATATTGTTCAATTAAATATGTAGAAGTCAATATTACGGTCAAAGGTGTTCTGTATTCATGTGAAATCATTGAGATGAATCGGGATTTTAGAGTATTTAATTCTTTTTCTTGCTCTAAAGCATTTGTAACTTCTTCTTTGGCTTTTTTGAGTTCTTCTTCAGTTCTTTGTCTGATTGCCATTTCTATTTTTAGTTCGCCGAGTGCTTCTTGGAGTTGAGTTGTTCTCTCGACTACCCTTTGTTCTAACTCTTGATTTAATTCTACTACTTTTCTTTCTGCAGCTTTTATATCAGTAATATCTAATATCTGGAATATTAGTGCTTTGTTACCTTGGAAATCGTAAGTATAAGAAATACTAACAAAAACATATCTTAGTTGTTTTAGAGAGTGTATAATTTGAAATTCTAATTTATTTGAGGTGGATTTATTTGAATTAGTAGATTTATTGTTAGTGTTATTATTATTATGCTGAAGTTTGATAGTATCGCAAAATTCTTCGACATTAAATAAATCTTTGATATATATATATTCTCTCAAATCGTGTCCAGCCAAATCTTTCTCACTATGTCCAAAAATATCAGTAATTACACTATTTGTATATAATATATTGTAATCATAATCTGTAATCAAAGTACCATCGAGAGAATTATCTATAACTGAACTATGTAATGCAACTATTTCGTTATAGTTGTTACTAAGTTGTTTATTCTCAGATTCTAAACTAATTACCTTTGCTTTTAATTCTTCAATTAAATGCAGGTCTGAAGCTGTAACATTTTGATTGTTTACAACTTCATTATTTTGATATTCACTATTTTGAGTGTTGATTTCCAATAATTATTCTTGATTAATATAATAAAAAAATAAGGACAAGTAAGAATAATGCCAATTGCTCTTGCGATATTCTGCAAAGTACAATAAATAAATTAAACAATTTTACAATTGTATTTAATATTTAATTATTTATTTATTTTTGTTATTCTTTAATTTACAATTTTCTAACAGTTGGCTTGCAAATTTTTCGTCTTTCCAGGCATAAAATGTTTGATTATATTGGCTAAATAAATCGTCTAAATAGATTTCAATTATTTTTCTTTGTCCACGATATTTGCGAGTCAAATCTCTGTAATTATCCGCTTCAATTGTTTTAATATCTTTATCAATAGGTAGACCAACAATGATATTATGAATAACATTTTCGTTCAAATCCTTCCTTGCAGAATCTTTGTGAGCATATTGAATACAACCAATGATTTTAAAATCCAATAAAGTTGAAGTAGATACTTTTTCGCCTAAGATGACAACATCTAATTCTGGATTTGCTTTGTCAAAAGTGAATTTGGCAGCAGTAGATGGAATGAACCCATAATTAAAGGGCATTGCAAGACCTTCGTATTTTATATCTTTGCCATTTTTTCTTTCAATTTTAAATCCATTACTTTCACGGTCATAACTATATATTTTATTTGTCCCGGCAGTAACTTCAATAACACAGTGAGGATTATTTTTTTTTGAAATTGGTCTCAAATCATGATAACCGGTTTTTTCACAAGATGTCATTGTAATAATAATAACGATAAATAGATAGATATATATTTTCATAAGTATTTTTGAGTATTTTAATAAAGAATATTTTAATTGATTAAATTATTAGAACTATGTTTTATGCTTATTTCAAACTAATTTTAACTAACTACAAATTAACTACAAACTGACTATGGACTGACTTTAAACTAAATTACCTTTAATGAAACCAATCAATTCCAAATCAAATATTAGTGTTTTTCCAGCCAAAGGTGGATTCGCATCTAATGTAATTGTTTCATCATCATATCCAATAATAGTTACATTTATTGGTTGTCCTTCTGGACTAAAAAGAGTAAGTCCCAATCCCAGTTCTGGCTCTATATCTAATGGTAAATTTGATTTGTCAACTGTAACTTTATACTCTTCATTTCTGAAGCCATAAGCTGATTCTGGCGGTAATGTAATAGATTTTTTATCACCTTGTTTCATTCCCATAACACCTTCTTCAAATCCTTCTATCATCATTCCCATACCCATTGTGAATTCCAAAGGGTCTTTATCTATAGAACTATCAAATATATGACCGTCTTCTAATTTTCCTGTATAATGTACTTTTACTATATCACCATTCTCAACAAACATCTATACTCCTATTTTTATATCTTTTTATATCTTTTTTTTATTTGTTTTATTGTTTTTTTATAACTTTTATAAGTTTTAAATATATTTTAAATATATTTTCAAAATTATTTCAATAAGAAAAAAAAAAATAAAAAGACTATTAAACCTAAATATTTTTACAATTTAAAAAATATTAGTAAAAATAACTAATTTTTAATTTAGATAATATCGACAGGACACAATTTAAGAAAAATTAATGAATATTTATTAATTTATTTTAATAAATGTTATATTATTTTATATTTTAATTTCTACTTTGGTCTGTTTTGTGTTTTTAGTTCGATAAGTTTTCTTGTTATAAAAAAAGATAGATACAATTATCATAATTAAGCCAATAATCGAAGTGATATAAATTGACTCATTGAGCAAAAGACTTATCCAAAATATTGACAAAAAAGGAGAAATGTAAACCATATTTGCCAAAATAATTGGTTTTTGGGTAGAATTTAGTGCTTTTAGCCACAAAATAAATGTAATTCCCATCTCAAAACAACCAATATATACAGAAGCCAAAAAGCTATTTTCATTAAATTTAATTGTTTTATCAGTTAATATTTGATTTACTTTAGCTCCAAAGTTAGCCAAAAGTTCAATGTCAGTAATAAGTAAATATACAATTAATGCAAGAAATGAAATAATGAAATTTATACTCAGATTTTCATTTCTTTTATTTGTTTTAGATGACTTGATTAGCCAATAAAATGCCCATATAAAACTACTGAATATTGCTAAAAATACACCTTTGGAAAATAAGTAACTCGAAGATGAATTATTCGCAGTTTGAAAATCTGTTAGACTTTGATAAATTATTTTTATATTATTTATATCACCTTTACTTATAATTACCAAAAACCCCAGAAATGACAAAATTATTGAAAAAATCAGTTTATTTTCAAATATTTCTCGTTTGCTAATCATCATCATAATAATCAAAATTATGGGCCAAAGGTAATTTAGTGTTAGAGCAAGCTGGGCTGTCAATAAAGAATATGCCTCAAATAAAACTATATAATACAGAAAAGGATTTAATAAATAAGTAAAATATTTTTGTATATTTTTTTTAATGATATTACTTTTGATAGTACTGGTTTTGGACAAATTTTGGGTTTTGAGCAAATTTGGGGTAGTTTCATTTTTAGAATTTACTTGTGATTTGAGTAATTCAAATAAATCATAAACTAAAAATATTACTATTGAAGTAAAAATTGAAATCAAAAGCACTTCAAACACTTCTAAACCGACAAGGGCAATTTTGAATGCTGTTGCAGCAGTTGACCAAAAAAGAATAGAAACAAAACCTAAAACTAATCCAATATCAATTTTTATATTATTTAGCATAGTTAGATTTTATAAGGTTTTACAGGTGCGTAATATTAATATTATTGTTTTTATTTTGAGATATTTTGTTTTATATAATATTTTAACTAATTTTGTAAACTTATTGTAATAATTATACAAATAATTATCAAAAAGTAATTACTGTTAACAGTAAAGTTTCTTATAAAATTCTTATGGCGAATGTAGCTCAGCTGGTAGAGCTCCAGTTTGTGGTTCTGGCTGTCGCGGGTTCGAGCCCCGTCGTTCGCCCTCCTTTTTTTCCTCTGTTACCTACATTAATTATATAATTATATCTTAATTATTCTGTTCAAACTAATATATATTATTTTAAACTGTTGTAAAACAACTACGGATATAATCTGTAGATTTTCCACTGCATATCTTCTGACTTATAAATAATTCTATCGTGAAGTCTATTTGAGCGCCCTTGCCAAAATTCAAGATAATTGGGTATTAGTCTATAACCGCCCCAAAATTCTGGATATTCTACTTTATTTGGGAATCGCTCATTATAATGCTCAACTCTATCTTCTAATGTTTTTCTGTCTTTTAGTACTGCACTTTGTTTTGAAGCCCAAGCAGCAATTTGGCTATCGTGAGGTCTAGAAAAATAGTATTCTTTGGACTCTTCATGAGTGATTTTTTCGATATTACCTTCGATACGTACTTGTCTTTCTAATTTATCCCAAAATAACAACAAACTTGCTTTATTATTATTTTTTAGTTCGTCACCTTTTCTGCTCAAATAATTGGTAAAAAATACAAATCCACCTTTTGATAATTCTTTCAACAATACGACTCGAGAAGAAGGTTGATTGTTATTATCTACAGTAGATAAGACCATAGCGTTGGGGTCAATAAAGTTTGCTTCTTGAGCCTCATCAAACCAGACTTTGAATTGACTAATTGGGTCTGCATTTACATCGTTTATACTAAGAGAGTCTTGCAAATAATCTTTTCTCATATCGTGCAAATTCATATTATCTCTGTTAATTTATTTTTACTAATTTTGTTAACTACTATTAAAATTCTGTACTATTTCTAACTATTATTTCAAAATACTATTTCAAACTACTTACAATTAACACAATATTCAAGTTAATTCTCTGCAATTACCAAAAAAAAAATATTAATTAAAAATTATAAATAATTAGTTTTAAGTTTTTAAATTATTTTAACTCAAATTAACTCAACTCTAAATTAAACAAGAATTTAGTAATTTCATAATATAGTTATCAATTTATATAATTTATTTTTATAAAACTTCTAATATTATTAAAATTGCTAAAATTACTTTAACCCCTTTTTTCCAATATCTTTTCGATAATATTTATTTTTATATTTAATCAAATCAATATTATCATAAACCAAGTCAATCGAAGCTTTTAGAGTATTTGCTTTTGATGTAAGTGCCAACACTCTCCCACCTGAATTATAGAATTTTGTTTTGTTCGTATTGCTGTTATTACTATCCTTACTGCCCTTGTTATCGTTATTTTCTGTTGTTTTTTCTTGGACACCAGCAAAATACATTTTAAGATTTTCAATTTTTTCTATAGATTCAATACCAGTAATTTCATTCCCTTTTTCAAATTTATCTGGATAACCGTCTGATGCCAAAATTACTGTACAACTACTGAAATCATTATTATAATTGAAACTATTTTTATTGATTTTACCAATTGAACAACTATAAAACAATTCTAACAAATTTCCTTCGAATAAAGTAAGTACAGATTGAGTTTCCGGGTCTCCAAATCTACAATTAAACTCAACTACTTTTGGGTAGTCATTTTCAATCATCAAACCAACAAACAAACACCCAACAAAATTATGCCCTTCTTTAATTAATCCGCTTATTACTTTATCTACTATTTCGATTTTGACTAATTCTAATACCTTGTCATTTACCACAGGAGCAGGCGAATAAGCTCCCATTCCCCCAGTATTTTTGCCTTTATCTCCATCGAAAATTCTTTTGTGGTCTTGTGCCGAATGTAACAACACATAACTATGTCCATCACAAATAGCAAAAATAGACGCCTCTTCACCAGTCATAAATTCTTCGATAACAATATTATTGCCTGAGTCTCCAAAAGCACCAGAAAATATCTCTTCAATAGATTGAACAGAATGTTCTACATTTTCAGAGATTATTACTCCTTTGCCAGCTGCCAAACCATCCGCTTTGATAACTATTGGGTGAGCTTGAGTTTTGATATACTCCATTGCATCTAATTTTTGTGATTTTTCGTATGATTGATATTTTGCTGTTGGAATTTGGTATTTTTTCATAAAGTCTTTTGCAAAACCTTTTGAAGCTTCTAATTTTGCAGGATAGAACTCTGGTCCGAAGCAATTAATCCCAGCATTTATCAAATCATTGGCAATACCATTTACCAACGGCATTTCTGGTCCCACGATAACTAATTTTATATTTTTACTTATACAGAAGTCAATAATATCTTTATGTTTGTTACTTACGTTTATATCTAAGTTTACATTTTTTGCAATAAGATTAGTACCAGGGTTGCCTGGTGTTACATATAATTCACCTAAATAAACAGAATTATTATCTATCTTATCATCAATTTGTTTATCAATTTGTTTATCAATTTGTTTATCAATTTGTTTTTCTAAACTGTTTGAAATTCTTGATGTTCTTATTAAAGTTTCGGCAATTGCGTGTTCTCTGCCCCCACTTCCAATTAGAAGCACATTAATTTGATTAATATTCTGATTTAAATTTTCCAATTTTGTCCTTAATTATTTTTTCAATGTAAGAATTTGACGTTTGAGATTAAAAATGAGATTTAAATGTCAACACTTTGCATAAAGTTGTAATAAATTCATTTTAAATCGTTCAAAAATAAAAACTTTAATTCAATTTTTGAAATAAATTTCAAAACATTTCAACAAATTCATAAAATATCTATATTAATCAAATTAATATTTTTAATAAATCTATTTTATGTATAAAATTTAATATTTTAGTAAATTATAAATGTAATTTTTCAAAATTAGTTTATTTATTTGAACTAAAAAAAGTAATATATCAACAATTGAGATTTATTTTTGAATTGCTTTAATCTATAAAAGAAAATAAAAGAAAAATAACTAAAAATTTTAAACAATAATTAACCAGAGAACTAAAATGGCTGAGTCAAAAAAAGTTGTAGAAAAAACTCCTAGTGAATCTACATATAAGTATAAAGTAGCAAATGAAGACAAATTAAAAGCAGTCAAACTTGCGATGGAACAAATCGAAAAAGCACACGGTAAAGGCTCTATTATGAAACTAAGTGATAGAGTTTTGGGAAACGTAGAATTTATATCAACCGGATGTATGTCAATGGATGCGGCAATTGGGATTGGTGGTGTGCCAAGAGGTAGGATAATAGAGATTTTTGGACCAGAGTCGTCTGGTAAAACAACAATTTGTTTGCATATAATTGCAGAAGCACAAAAAAAAGGTGGATTAGCAGCTTTTGTAGATACAGAACACGCTTTGGATATTAATTACGCAAGAAGATTAGGTTTGGATATTGATAATTTACTTTTATCACAACCAGAATATGGCGAACAAGCATTAGAAATAGTAGAAACGCTTGTTAGAAGTGGTGGTATAGATGTTATTGTAATCGATTCGGTAGCAGCACTTACTCCAAGAGCCGAAATTGAAGGCGAGATGGGAGATTCGCAAATGGGTTCTCAGGCGAGACTTATGTCTCAAGCAATGAGAAAATTAAACTCTGCAATCGGAAAATCAAACACTACGGTAATATTTACAAATCAATTAAGAAGTAAAATTGGCGTTGTTTATGGTAATCCTGAAACTACTACTGGTGGTAATGCACTTAAGTTTTTTGCCTCTGTGCGTATTGATATCAGAAGAAAAGAAGTAATTAAAGACGGTGCCGAAATTGTTGGGAATAGAGTAAAAGTTAAAATCGTGAAAAATAAAGTAGCTCCACCATTCAAAGAAGTAGAATTTGACATTATGTATAATGAAGGTATTTCTAAAATTGGTGATATGATTGATGTCGCAACAGAACACGGTATTGTTGCCAAAAGTGGTTCTTGGTATGGATTTGAGGGAGAAAGAGTACAAGGTAGAGAGGGATTGAAAAAATTATTAGTCGAAAATAAAGAATTAGCTCATAAATTAGAAGTACAAACCTTAGAAAAATTAAATATTCCTTTTGAGAGCAAAAAGTAAAAGAGAAATTGCTTTTAAGATAAATATTTATAGAATTAGGAAAATAATTAAAAAAAAATGGAGAAGAGTTTTGAGTAATATTAATAGTGATAGTAATAATAAAAATGAAAATAACTTTGAAATAGAAAAAGTAATTAATTATATTGAAGATAATCAAGATAGATTTTTAGAAGAATTGAAAGATTTTTTGAGATTTCCAAGTGTAAGTACAACCACAACTCACAAAAAGTACATAAAAGATTGTGCAAATTGGCTTGTGGATCACTTTAAATCTATAGGTGTTACGGACGTAAAATTGAATGAAGAGTTTGGTAATCCTTTGGTACTGGTGAATTATATTGTTGACCCAGCGAAACCGACTTTGTTGATTTATGGGCATTATGATGTGCAACCGGAAGACCCAATTAACTTATGGACTTCGCCACCTTTTGAGCCAGTTGTAAAAGACGGCAAAATCTATGCCAGAGGTGCAGCAGATGACAAAGGGCAAGTCTTCATTCATATCAAAGCAGTAGAATCTTATATCAAAACTTTCGGAAGTCTGCCAATCAATGTCAAGTTTATAATTGAGGGCGAAGAAGAATCTGGCTCTGAGGCAATTGACGAGTATGTAAAAACTTACACTGATACACTCAAATGTGATGCAGTATTAATTTCTGATACTGGCTGGTTCGCACCTAATTTCCCAACTTTGTCTTATGCTTTACGTGGAATAGCAGTATTTGAAATGAAACTAACAGGACCAAACAGAGATTTGCATTCAGGAATGTATGGTGGTGCTGTTGCTAATCCATTGATTGAATTATCAAAAATTATATCTGGGTTATTTGATAAAGACGGAAAAATAACTGTTCCTGGATTATACGATAATGTATTGCCAATTACACAAGCCGAAAAAGTTGAATTAGCAAAATTACCATTTGACAGAACTGAATATATGGAAGACCTAAATATTGGCGGTGAAGGTGGGGAAAAAGAATATTCTATAGTCGAAAAAGTTTGGATGAGACCTTCATTAGATATAAATGGACTTTTTGGTGGATACACCGAGGAGGGGCATAAGTCAATAATTCCATCTATAGCAACTGCCAAGATTTCTATTCGACTTGTACCAAATCAAACTTTTGCTGAGATAAATGAGAAGTTTAGAAAATATATCGAAAGTCAGATACCGGAATCAATGAAATTGAGTTTGAAAGTACATCACGGAGCTAACCCTGTGTTGGTCAATGTCGATAATGAATATATCAAAAAAGCACAAATATCACTCAAAAATGCGTTTAATGTGGAAGCAGGATTTACACGAGAGGGTGGTTCGATACCAATCGTAGAATTATTCTCAAATCATTTAAAAGTACCCGTTGTATTGATGGGATTTGGGCTTGATAGTGATAATATTCATTCTCCAAACGAAAACTTTGTTTTATCTAACTTTTTTGGCGGTATCAAAGCTATAAGTTATTATTTTAAAGAATTAGCTAATTAATATTCTGATGATTATTATTTCTGATTATTAAGAATAGGTAAAAGTAATTACGCTCAAATAAAGACAAAAATGAGATATAAAAGATTAAAAAATAGGAAGTTATCCAAAAAGCTATTTGGAAGAAATAAAAGTAACTTATATAAAAGTAGTTTACAAAAATATGTAATCTCAAATTATTTGGGATTATCTGTAATTATGTTACTTTTGTTGCCTTTAATGTTTATTATTTCATATAATCGAATAATTAGTCAAGATGAGACAACAACAACATCGGAATTTGAATTATTAGAACTTTCCGTTAATGATGATAATTCAGAAAGATTTAATGAGTTTTTGAATAAAAACTTAAACACTGAAGAGGGATTTCTTGCCTTGCAGAGATTAGTTGAGCCAATTCTTAAAGAAAAGAGATATGAAACTGCAATAGAATTTTATTTAGAATACAAACCTGATTTTCCTAAATTTGAAAAGAAAATTGATAAAATTATCGAAATTCTAAAGTTCCCAATAGAGAATTTGATGGAAATTAATTTAGGGTCTGGTATAAATTCAGTTTTTTCAGAATATTCACCTACTCCAACAGCAGATGAATCAAGAATATATTTTACTTCTTTTAATAGAGATGAATATAATGAAACTGAAGATATTTTTTATTCAGACCAAATTGATGACATTTGGGCACCAGCTCAAAAGCTAAATTCGATAAACACAGAAGACCAAGGCGAGGCACCACAAGCGATTACAACCGATGGTAACTTAATGAACTTATTTGGTTCTTTTAAGGAAAATATCGGCAAAGGAGATTTGTATTATTCTGAGAAAATCAGAGGCGGTTGGGGTCCAGTAAAAATGTACCCGGAGCCAATTAATTCTAAGTTTTTTGATTGTGATGGTAAATTGACGAATGACAAAAATGCAATGATTTTTGTTTCTGATAGACCAGGTGCAATTGGTCAATTCAAAGAATATGGCAAATATTTTAATGGTGCCAGATTAGGTAATACAGATATTTATGTATCACTCAAAAATGATTCTGGTTGGTCAAAGCCAATAAACTTAGGTAAAACAATAAATACTCCTTTTGCGGAAAGAAAACCATTCTTACATCCTGATGGTAGGTCATTATATTTTAGTTCAGATGGGAGAGACGGGCTTGGTCGATTAGATTTATATAAATCAATAAGACTCAAAGAAGACTCGTGGACTGAATGGAGTGAGCCAATTAATATGGGTAAAGAAATTAATACTGGCAGAAATGAAAGAGGTGCAATAGTTGCAACAAGTGGAGAATTGGCTTACTTTGCCTCTGCTGATAGAGGGCTGAACTTTGGGCAGGTTGATATTTACAAAATTGATGTTCCCGAAAGGTTAAGACCTGACCCGGTAACTACCCTTTCTGGTAGAGTGATTGATAATTTAGGTAATATTGTAGAAGCAACAATCGTTTGGGAAGATTTGGAAACTGGTAAAAGATTAGGTTCATTAAGAAGTAGTCCTGATGACGGTAAATATTTTATCATTTTGCCACAAGGTAAAAACTATGGAGTTTATGCCGAAAAAGAAGGATATTTCCCTATTTCCAAAAATATTGATTTGAGAAAAGAGAAAAAAGGACTTAAACTTAAAGAAGATATAACTTTATACTCAATTAGTGATTTGATTGGGGACGATTTGGAGCTAATGGGTACTGGAGACTTAACTTATGACTCATTTGAATTACAAGAGAAAAAGCTAATTCAAATGAACAACTTATTCTTCGAATATAATAAATCTACTATATTAAAAAGTTCTTTTTCTGAGTTAGATAGGGTTATTTATTTACTCAAAAACTATCCAATTGATTTGATAGAAGTAGCCGGACATACTGATAGTGTTGGTAATGAAGAGTACAACTTAACTTTATCTGACAAACGGGCATCTGCTGTAATGGATTATCTAATCAAAAAAGGTATCAAAAAAGAGAAATTAATATCAAAAGGTTATGGTAAACACGAACCAGTCGCTACTAATGAAACCGAAGAAGGAAAAAAATTAAACAGAAGAGTTGAACTAAGAATACTAAAAATCTCAAAAGTAAGAAAGTAAATTGTAAGAAAGTAGTGTATTAGAGTAGTTTTTTTAGAGTGGTGTATTAGAGTAAAGTATAAGAGTAATGTTTTGGGGTAGTTATTAAATCAAATTCTAAAGATAATAGTTCTTTTTTGAATAAAATCAATTTACAACTTCAATACATTAAAGGCATTGGACCCAAAAGGGCTGAGGCTTTTGCTAAGTCGGATATATTTACTATTGAAGATTTGGTTCAATATTTTCCAAAGTCTTATATTGATGTAACTGCTGGGAAAAGTCTAAGAGAACTAAAAAAAATCCTGTCTCTAAATTCAATTAGTAGCTCTAATGATAATGTTGATTTGAGTACATTACTCAAAAACCAATATACTGTTGTTGCCAAAATAGTCTCCAAAGTTGAAAGGGGTTTCGGCTACAAAAAACAAATGTTGATTGTAACTATTGCAGATGGCAGTGGCGGAAGTGCCAAACTTACCTTTTGGAATAGAATATATTCATTAAAAAATATGTTTATCGAAGGGCATTTGGTAGCAGTAACTGGCAAAGCAGAATTTGACGGATTTGGAATAAATTTTACTCACCCATTAGTAACTATAATAGATGATGAAGATGCTGGATTGTATAGAGAGGGTAAGATTTTGCCTAATTATACTATTACTGAACACTTCCAAAAAGTAGGACTTACAAACAACACGCTAAGAAAAATAATTTTTGACTTGATTGACAATCATAAATATAATATTCCAGAGAGTCTAAACCCAAATATTATTGATTACTTTAAATTTCCGAATTTAGAAAACACACTACAAAATTTACATTTCCCGACTAACAAAAAGATATTAGATACTGCTTTGAAAAGGATAAAATTTGAAGAGATATTTTATTATGAGTTGTCGCTAATATTGCAAAGGAATAAATTTAAAAATCAAGAGAAAGGCATATTAATAAGTAAAAAAAGTAGTAGTGCAAGATTAATTTATGATAATTTATCTTTTGAATTGACTAAAGACCAAAAGCACGTATTAAATGAAATTGCCCTTGATATGAAGTCAGGCAAACCAATGAACAGACTGCTTCAAGGCGATGTAGGTTCGGGTAAAACTATCGTTGCCACTTTATCTATGCTTATGGTAATTGATAATGGCTATCAAACTCTTATAATGGCACCAACAGAAATATTAGCCGAACAACATTACTCCGGGATTTCTAAGTTATTGGCTAACACAGAAATCAAAGTAGTCAAATTAATTGGAGGTCTGAAAGTAAAAGAAAAGCGTGAGGCATTAGAACTGCTCAAGTCTGACACAACTCATATTATTATTGGCACTCATTCTCTCTTTCAGATTGGAGTTGAGTTTAATAAATTGGGTTTGATTATTATTGATGAGCAACATAGATTTGGTGTACAACAAAAAGCACAATTAATAAGCTTTGCCAAAAAATCTTTAGGCGGTCTTACGCCACATATTATGGTGATGTCTGCCACACCAATTCCGAGAACGCTTAATCTTACTTATTATGGCGATTTAGATGTTTCGGTAATCAAAACTAAGCCAGCATTAAGAAAAGATATAATAACCCAAATTAAGTTTGAAAGTCAATTAAAAGAAGTATTTGATTTCATTAAAGATACTGTACAAGAAGGTAAACAAGCATATATTGTTTATCCATTGGTAGAGAAGTCAGAAAAGTTAGATGAAATTAAATCCGCTGTCGAACATTATGAAATGTTAAGTACCGAAATTTTTAAAGAATATAAATTAGGACTTATACACGGGCAGATGGATTGGAAAGAGAAAGAAAGCGTAATGTTTGACTTTTATAACAAAAATTTTGATATACTTATCGCAACAACTGTAATTGAAGTCGGTATAGATGTACCTAATGCGACTGTAATTGTCATCGAAAACTCAGACAGATTTGGGCTTTCACAATTGCATCAATTAAGAGGGAGAGTTGGCAGGGGCAGTGACCAATCTTATTGCTTTTTGGTAACCAAAGATAATTTTAGAATTAAAAATGCTGGCATTGAACAGAATGAATTGGACAAAAAAACTGCATACATTAGACTAAAAACTATGGAGAGAACTAATGATGGATTTGAAATTTCTGAGGTAGATTTGAAATTAAGAGGACCTGGTGACATTTTGGGAGTGAAACAATCTGGATTACCAAACTTTAAATATATAGATTTAATAGAGGATATTGAGATAATTAAATCGGCAAGAGATGTTTCGATAAAATTATTAGAAACAGACCCAAAATTGAATAAAAAAGATAATATCGTAATTAAACAAAACCTAATACTAAAGGGCATAGATAAAAATAATTACCTTGATATTGCTTAAATATTTTTGTAATATCGTTAATCTCGACTTGAACTTAGAATGTAACTCTAAAATATTAGCAAAATCTAATGCAAGTTTTTTGCCGAGTCTCCAATCATCTTGATATGTCTGTGCTACCGATAAATTTACTTTGAATGTAGTCTGAGAAAATGCAGAGGAATATAAGAAAAAGAGAAGAGGAAGAATTATAAATATAGCATTGCCCATCTTGATTTTTCTAATTTAATAATCGCATTATTATTATTATTAAATTTATTAATTTTACGTATTTTGATTTTTTATATTTACACTATTCTACATCTAATTCCATATAATACAAGTATTCTTCACTTGTAAAAACAAGATATAAACTATTTGTATTTGATAATAAATAAGCAATGCCTTCAATATTATTATCAATATTTATTTTCTTTTCATTAATTAATTCATCATTTTTATAAATTTGAAAAATATACTTCTTTTCACTATCAGAGCTATTATTGTTGTCTTTAAATAAAAATATGTGGTAGTTTTTGAAATTTGTATAGTCTAAAAAATATATTTTATTTTTAATTTTATAAGGGATTCCTGAAAAGTATATATTTTTATCAGAACTATTAGCAGAATCAATTATTTCACGAAGTATACCTTCTTTATTATTTAAAAATGTAGTAAGCTTTGAATCTTTATATTGCAAAAACAAATTATTTTCTAAACCTACAATATTAATATTATCTTCCGTTTGATAAATATCTTGGAAGAATATCAATCCATATTGTGATTTTGAGATTACTTCTGCATTATTATAAGTCAAAAGCGACTCTACTTTATTTTTGTTGATAGAAACAATAATATTCGTTGTATCTTTAACCAAATCATGTTTTGTATGATGATAATTTCTGTCGAAAACGTTTAAAATATAACTACCATTTTGATATGTAATTTGCTTCCTACCACGTAAAGTATATCTATCGGGAAGTTCAAATATTTGTGTATTTATAATACTATCTTGGCTAACTTCTGATTCATAATATTCATAATCTGGAACGTTAATTACATTACCACGAATAATTATTTCTTTTTTGTCTTTTAATACTTCATAAACAAAAAATAAATTGGTATTATTATCTTTCTGAAAAAATGAATAAAATCTTATTTTATTTGTTGTTATTCCAAAATATTTATTAAACTCATTAGTATCAATGGTTGGAATGTTTTTGCTTATGAAGTCGCTTAAAGATAAATTTAATTTTCTTTTATTATCTTTTAAATTTACTATACCGATGTTCATTAAGACCTTATCATAAAAATATAAATTATTTTTAAATAAATAAGGGCTTTGCAACTCAACATAATCAAAGGATTCATCTAACAAAATAGAATCCAGTGTTTTCTTAATGTTAATATTTAGATTTACATTTTGTTGTTTTTGTGTTAATTTAGGAATTTTTGGAATACTATCATAAAATTTATCAACATCAATAAATCTATGTAACTGATTAGCATTAACTACTAAATATTCTATTGATTCTTTTAAATTATATTTTGTTTTATATTGATTATCAATATCATAGATTGTATTGACATCCTTAAATAAAGATAATATTTCTTTTTCTAAATATATTTTCTGTTTTTTATTAATATTTGTTATTAATAAATTGACTTTATAGTCTGGTAACAATAGTTTAGATTTATTTATTGACTCAGTTATAAGTAAAGACTTACAACTTATACAAGAAGCTCTATTAACAGATATTATTACTTCTTGACTAATATTTTTTTCTATTAATATTAAAAACAAAACTGCAATTAAATATAGGGGTTTTATATTATTCATTTTTTTATAAATTATAGTTTTTAAAAATAATTATTGCTCATAATTAAGCGAAGGAATATTATAAGTTTTTGTTTGATAATTAGTTATATTTTCACGAAGTTTAATTTTAGTTTTTTTTCAAGCCCGTACTATTTATTTGTAAAAGCACATTTTCCACCTGTGAAAAATTACCTTGATTCATAGTACCGATAAATTTACTTTGAATGTAGTCTGAGAAAATGCAGAGGAGTATAAGAGAAAGAGAAGAGGGAGAAGATACATTTTCATAAAATATTTAATTTTTATGTTTAATTATTCTTTAATAAATTTTAACGAGTGAACTCTACTATGTTGTAAAGTAAAGTCCATATTTTCATCAAACAACAAAATAAAAGCTAGACTCATATATTTATCTTTATCAACTTGATAAAATATTTCTTCTTTATTATTCTTCATTATTAAATTAGACTCATTAAATTTATTTTGATTTTTTAAAATAAATTCATCATTTAAGACATTGCATTTATATTTATCTTCCATAATTTTAAATGTAATATTATTGTCTTTATTACAAGTAACAATTTGGTTATTTTGAATTACTTTTATATCAAAATTATTATTTGTGTTTTTGATAAAGTTGAAAATTGCAACATCATTTGAAAATGTTGAATCATTTATATACTTTATTGGATACTTTTCAAAATCCCAAGATTGAAAAATATAAGGTGTAAATGTACCATCTAAATTCTTTACAAAATAAAAAGCTAAATTCATTTTATCTTGTACTTTATAAATACCTTCATACGGTAAAAAATTATGTATTTCAGTTTCTAAATATTTGTCAACTTTTAAATTAATATTACTTTTTACATCTTTACCATATAATAAAATAATGATATCATTAACTATAATTTTTGATGGTAATGAAGTAATTGTAGAGAATAGACTTACATTTATTTTACTACCAACTAAAGTGTATGAATAATTACTTAATTTTTCAAAAACACCACCAAAATGTAATAATGTATCACCTAACATACTCAAACAAATAAAACCACCAGTATCTGTTATTGGCTTGCCATTATTTAAAGTATCTAAATTCACAAAATTTAAAAATATTTCATTTTTATTTGTTATTTCATTAATAACAATATTTTGCCATTTGTTAAATACTTCTAAACTTAAAAAAATTGAAGATGAGCCTTTATAATTGCTTGTTTTTAAAATATCTTTATTTTCTATATCAAATAAAAGGTTAAACTCATCAAAATTAATTTTTATATCACTATCTTGGTAATAAATATAATCATTGTTAAGATACTTTTGAAAAATATATTTCTCTAAGTTTTTATTGTAATCTTGAGAAGTTATATTTTCTATAATTTTTGCCAACAGAAAATAGTTTGAATTACTATAACTATACGTTTCACCAGAAACAAAATTTAATTTTTCAGTTTTATATAGTATTTCTAAAATAGTTGCATCGTTGCTACTTATTTTGCCTTGTATAAATAATAAAACATCAAAATCGGGTATCCCAGAACTATGGTTTAGTAAATGTTTTATTTTTATTGATTTGAATAACTCTGGTGTATTTGACAAATATTTACTAATTAAATCTTCTTCTTTTAATTTATTTTCATTAATTAATGAATAAATAATAAAAGCTGTAAATTGTTTAGATAAAGAAGCTAATGGATATTTAGAATTCGGTTTAACTTTATTTTCTGAATTATTATATTTAAATAAAGTTTGGTCACCTTGGGAAACTATAACAGAAAAATATTCTTTTTCATTTAATTTCAAAGAATCTAAATATTTTTTAACATTATCAATACCTTCTTTTTTTATTTCAAATGAGAAAGTATTATTAAAATTAAAAATAACTATTAAGAACAAAAATATTTTTTTCATGTTTTATTTCCCTATGAAAATTTTTACAATAATTTATTAATTGTTAGAATGAATGCACTTTAAGCCGATTTATGTATAAAATAAATTTATTCGTTTACAATTCGGCTTTGTATTCAAATTCATTAATTACAAACAATTAAAGTATTTATCACTTTCACAGTTACAACTTACGAAACTTTCATAAAAAAAAAACGAATATAAATAAAAAGTTTTCCACAATTTGAACTACATTTTTTAAATTGCAATATAGAAAGATTAAGTTAGTCTGTATTAATGTAGATATTGCGTAAATGGGGTTTGTGTTTTATTGGTGGAAAGTATGAAGGGAATCCCAGCCGATTGATTTGCAACCGACCTGTCAATAAGTACATAAAATAGGGTGGTGGGAGGAGAAAAGAGAATATCTATTTTTATTTGGTAATATTTAAAAGGTATTATTAAATAAATGGTTTTGAAACCCCACCCCGTGAAAATAAATTTTTCACGACCCGCCCCAAGGCAGATTTTTAAGAGGAAAAAATCGAAAAAATAGTGTAATTCAGTGCAGGTTTTGGAAGGGACCCCACCCTAAATTCCGCAAATTTTGAGATTGGGTTGGAAATTAAAATTTGGAAGACGACCCGCCGGTCGTCTCTACATTAAAAAAATCGAAAAAATAGTGTAATTCAGTGCAGGTTTTGGAAGGGAAACCACCCTAAATTCCGCAAATTTTGAGATTGGATTGGAAACTTAAATTTGGAAGACGACCCGCCGGTCGTATTTACATTAAAAAAATCGAAAAAATAGTGTAATTCAGTGCAGGTTTTGGAAGGGACTCCTCCCTAAATTCTGCAAAATTTGAGATTAGGTTGGAAACTTAAAATTTGAATACGACCCGCCGGTCGTCTCTACATTAAAAAAATCGAAAAAATAGTGTAATTCAGTGCAATTTTTGGAAGGGACTCCACTCTAAATTCTGCAAAATTTGAGATTAGGTTGGAAAATTGAAATTTGGAAGACGACACGCCGGTCGTCTCTACATTAAAAAAATCGAAAAAATAGTGTAATTCAGTGCAGGTTTTGGAAGGGACTCCACTCTAAATTCCGCAAATTTTGAGATTCGGTTGGAAAATTAAAATTTGGAAGACGACCCGCCGGTCGTATCTACATTAAAAAAATCGAAAAAATAGTGTAATTCAGTGCAGTTTTCCTGTCACCTCTTTTCTTTTTTGTCTAAATTACTTAAAATCAATAATTAATTCTTATTTTTGTAATCTTTTTTTAACTATATTCAATAATTGTGTTTATTAAATATAGTACATTGTAATTTTGTTTTTTTATAAAATTAAAATTATAACTAAATATTAAATATAACTAAACCATGCAAATTAAGAACTATAGAAACTTTTGTATTATTGCTCATATTGATCACGGTAAATCTACTTTGGCTGATAGGATGCTCGAAATGACGGGTAGAATTACTCAACGTGAGATGAAAAATGCCCAAATATTGGATGATAATCCACTTGAACAAGAACGTGGAATTACAATCAAATTGCACGCTATCCAAATGGATTACAAAGCAAAAAATGGTGAAATTTATAAATTAAATTTGATAGACACCCCTGGTCACGTTGATTTTTCTTATGAAGTGTCTCGTTCACTTGCTGCTTGCGAAGGTGCGATTTTGGTTGTTGATGCTACACAAGGAATTGAAGCACAAACAATAAGTAACCTATATCTTGCAATGGAACACGACTTAGAAATTATCCCTGTGATAAATAAAATTGATTTGCCATCTGCTGTTACAACTCTCGAAAGTGTAAAAAAACAAATTACTGACTTAATTGGAATTAATGAAGATGAATTAATTTATGCATCTGCCAAAAATGGTATCGGAATTGAAGATATTCTTGAAGCAGTTGTAAGCAGAATTCCTGCACCAAATGGCGATGAGAACAAACCACTTAGAGCATTGATTTATGATTCGATATTTGATGCGTACAAAGGCGTAATAGTTTATGTCAGAGTAATAGATGGTATTATTCGTGAAGGCGAAAAAGTAAGATTTATGATGGCAAACCAAACTCAGATTATTGAAGAGGTTGGGGTGCTACACATGACAAGACATAGAACAGGTGAACTAAAAGCTGGTGATGTTGGTTATATTACTGCTGCAATCAAAACTTTAACTGATACGAAAGTTGGTGATACAATCACTAATTTCAAAAACGGTGCTGAAGTTGCAATTGCAGGATTTAAAGAAGTAAAACCAATGGTATTCAGTGGGATTTATCCTAATGTTTCTGATGATTATGAAAGTCTTAGAGAAGCATTATCAAAATTACTACTTAATGACTCCTCTATTTCATTCGAACCAGAAACTTCAAAAGCCTTAGGTTTTGGATTTAGATGTGGATTTTTGGGTATGCTTCACATGGAGATTGTTCAAGAGAGATTAGAGCGTGAGTTCAACCAAAATATCATTACTACTGTTCCTAACGTTAGATATAGAGTAATTCGCCATCACGCAGAGGATTTATTGGTCGATAATCCATCTCAATTACCACCTTTAGGTGATATTAAAGAAATAATGGAGCCATTTATCAAAGCTCAAATCATTACTCCGTCTGAGTTCATTGGTAATATTATGAAACTTTGTATGGACAAACGTGGCGTAATGCTTAATACATCATATTTATCTCCAGAAAGAGTTGAATTATCTTTCGAATTGCCTCTTGCAGAAGTTGTGTTTGACTTTTACGATAAATTAAAATCACAAACTAAAGGTTATGCATCTTTAGATTATGAATTTACTGATGAAAAACCAGGTGACTTAGTAAAATTAGATATTCTTTTAAATTCTGAGCCGGTTGATGCATTTTCGTCAATTGTTCATAGAGATAAAGCTTATGAATGGGGCAAAAGACTTTGTACAAAATTAAAGGAACTTATCCCACGTCAGATGTTTGATATTGCAATTCAAGCTTCTATCGGTGCAAAAGTTATAGCCAGAACTAATATTTCTGCATCAAGAAAAGACGTAACAGCAAAGTGTTATGGTGGTGATATTTCACGTAAGAAAAAATTACTTGATAAACAAAAAGAAGGTAAAAAGCGAATGAAACAAGTGGGTAATGTCGAAATTCCACAAGAAGCTTTCCACGCAGTATTAAGTATTGATTAGAAAAAAGACAAATAACAAAAAGACAAGTATTCAAACTACTTGTCCTTTTTTTTGTATATTATTTTATGTTTTATATTATTGAGGCTTTTGTTTTATTTGGCTAAAGCCTAGAAGCTCATATTACTTCTTCAATCCACGACTTAAAAGTTGTGGTAATTATTTTATAGACAAAATAAATACAAATCAATTCCAATCCTAAAATATTAACTCAAATCAATAATAGTATTACTTTTTTTTGAGATTAAATAATAAAAATTTGTAAATAATTGCCAAAACTCTTAAATTGATTAATTAAAAATTAATTATTTAAAAATTATGGATAACTTTACTCCAAGTGATGAACTCAAAGAGATTATCGACTCAAATGAAAATGCAGATGAGAATGATGATTCGGAAGTTTATCAATCCACAAAAAATAAAGATATAGTAGAAATTGAAACTCCGGAAGAGATCTATCACGTGCTTTTTGCTGCTGGTGGTACTGGAGGTCATTTGTTCCCGGCGGTTGCTGTGGCTGAAGAATTAAAAGAATTGACTGACAACAAAATCAAAATTTCATTTATCGGAACAAAACACAGAATAGAAGCAAGGGTTGTTCCTGAGTTGGGTTATGATTTTTATGAACTCAATATTACGGGTTACACTGGATTTAATCTTGAAGTATTTTTGTTGCCCATTCGGGTAATTCGCTCAATTATAAAAAGTAGAGCGGTAATTAAAATCCACAAAGTGAATGCTGTCGTTTGTACTGGTGCATATATTAGTTATCCTCCTGGTATTGCTGCCAAACAACTGAATAAAAAACTTTATCTTATGGAGTCCAACGTAAATGTTGGCAAATCTATCAAAATGTTAGCGGAATATGCTACTAAGATTTTTACTTCTTTTGATAAGACTGCTGAGTTTTTTGACGAAGACATCAGAAGTAAAATGATTAATTTGGGTAATCCAGTCAGAAAATATATCAAAGAAGAGTTTGACCCAATTGTAGCTAAAAAAAATTATGGATTAAACCCAGAAAAAACCTCTATGTTAATTATGGGCGGTAGTCTTGGTGCTTTGTCAATTAATAAAGCAGTTTTGGATAATTTGATTTACTTGAATGATAGCAAAATTGAAGTAATTTGGCAAACTGGGAAAGGATATAAGCACTCACTGAAATTACCCCCAAATGTTCACCAACACGAGTTTATTGATAATATGGCAGAGGCTTATGCGGCTGTAGATTTTGTTTTTTGTAGGTCTGGAGCAACTACTGTCTCTGAAATTACTATTGTAGGCAAGCCATCAATTTTGGTGCCTTTACCATCTGCGTCCAATAAAGAGCAGCAGCATAATGCTGAATATTTAGTTAGCAACGAAGCAGGAATTATTTTAGATAATCAAGATGTATCTAAGAAATTTAAAGAAACAATTGAACTTATGATATCCGACAAAGATAAGTTGATTAAAATGGGTGAAAATGCTAAAAAATTAGCAAAACCAGATGCAGCAAGAGATATTGCAATTCAAATATTATCCGAGCTGTCTTCTTATGACCCTTACGATTGAGGATTTGTCGAAAATAAAAAACAACAATTATTTAATAAAACTCTAAATTGCACTAATTTAGGGTTTTTTGCGTAATTATAAATACTTTCATAATTTAATATTTATTTTTATAATAATCTATAATAATCTATAACCATCTTTAATTATCTATGATGTCAATACAAAAAACAAAAAACTTTAATAAACTACATTCTAAATTGATTACAAAATTCTTTATTACATTTTCTGTGAATATATTTATTTGTTTATTCGCTTTTATCAATGTATCCAAAGCAGATAAAATATTTATTCCTATGGACTTATCACAAAAAGACCATCTAAAAGCTTACGGTGTTGCTTTTTATGCATTAAAGCAAAATATGGTGGTGGATTGGTTGCTTAATTACAAGAATGGCTCATTTATGTTGGACGACAATGGCGAAATTGCAACTGAATGTAGAATTAGAGGTGTAACTTTTGATAAAATTAGCGAAGGTTCTGCCCAATCTATAATTGCAGAAATCAAAAAAGAAGAAGCAAATATGGATGTAATGAAATTAGAAAAAGCACCCAAAATAGCTGTTTATGTAACGCCTGGCAATCAACCTTGGGATGATGCCGTAAGGTTAGTTTTGGAATATGCCGAAATTGAGCACGACTTAGTTTGGGACGAAGAGGTAATTAACGGCAAATTAAAAAATTATGATTGGATACACTTACATCACGAAGATTTTACTGGTCAATACGGCAAATTTTGGCTTAATTATCGAAACGAAACGTGGTATCAACAGTTAAAATTGACTAATGAAGCAATGGCTCAAAAGTTGGGATTTGATAAAGTATCAGAAATGAAAAAGGCAGTTGCCCTAAAATTACGTTCATTCATTGCAGAAGGTGGATTTTTATTTGCTATGTGTAGTGCAACTGATTCTTATGATATTGCGATATCGGCAATTAATACAGACATTTGTGATACTCCATTTGATAACGACCCAATTGACTATAATTACAAATCAAAATTGGACTTTAGTGAGACACTTGCCTTTGAAAATTTCAGTATTATTCACGACTCTTATATCTACGAGTTCTCTGATATTGATACCGGATTTGAAAAAGCTTTTCAGCCAGGTTCAGATGCTAATGATTATTTTACGCTCTTTGATTTTTCTGCCAAATATGACCCAGTACCGACTATGCTTACTCAAAATCACGTAAATATTGTAAAAGGATTTTTGGGGCAAACAACAGCGTTCAAAAAAGAATTTATCAAAAAATCTGTTCTAATTTTGGGTATGAAAGAAGGCACAGACGAAGTTAAATATATTCACGGAAATGTAGGGCGTGGATTTTTTACTTGGTATGGCGGGCACGACCCAGAAGATTATAGACACGCTGTTGGAGATGCTCCTACAGTAGTTTCACTCTACAAACAAAGCCCTGGGTATAGATTAATTTTAAATAATATACTTTTCCCTGCTGCAAAAAAGAAGAAACAAAAAACTTGATTTTTATTAATTTAATGCCAATTACGAGGTGGATTTACCGTATAATTATTAAACTTACAATAAAATAATAATTAAATTATTTAATACTTTATAAATATTATATAAAGGGAAATAATATGGTCACAGAATTAAACCATTAGAATAATATGAAATGGATTAAAGAAATAATCAATATAAATAATTTTCAAATCAAAACATTATGGAATGATGGTGTGATAAGAGAAATTGACCTAACAAATTATTTAGCAGAACAAACAAACCCTAACGCATCATATACTCAATTATTAGACCAAACAGTCTTCAATAATGTTAAGTGTGATGGCACAACTCTATATTGGGAAAATTTAATTGATTATCAAGATATTGACGGCACTACAAAGAAAGGCGATTTAGATTTCTCCCCAGAATTGCTTTTTGAATTAGCAAATACTTCATTAAAAAAAGTAATATAATCAAAATATCAAAGATAAGCGTCGAAATGAGATGTATCATAATATAAATATACAGGTTCAAATTCTTCAAGTTCTAATAAATCTTTTGGTATATTAAATTAAAATTAACGACCTAAGCTATGACCGAAAAAAATCACCTTTTGGTGCTGGTGCGAGGTAAGGTTATAACGGTAAACACGAATAAGTTAGCCAAATGAATACAGACGGAAAATTTAGTTTATTTTACATAATCTAATTAAATAATATTATTTGGTTTAGAATATCATATTTAGAAATTTGTGCCTATTGTGAAGTATATTTGGAGTGGACCAACAACAGTAGTATTTGGATTATTGATAAAATAAAAGCTTCTACCCAATGAGAATTTGGCTGGTCCGATTGGCGAATCAATTCCCAAAGATAACCCAAGTCCGTGCCTAAATGAAGAGAATTTTATATCTTCTGGCAACGCCCAAACTGTACCCAAGTCATATCTTGTAGAGATATAAGTATCAAAAAATATCTTAAATGGGAGTTTGTATCTCGCCTCTGTTGATGTGATAAAAATCTGTCGCCCTCTACGCTCTTCCTCTCTGAATCCATAAAAAATAGGTTGATTACCAAATCCAAACCATTCTGGGAGAGGCGCTGTAACATCTACTGCACCAAACTGAATTTTCGGTTTAAAAATAAAATCATTTACTTTGATATTTGTGTGATAATAAAAATTGACTTTTGTAAATGAGTAATCTTTTTCATTATTGAGAATACTTGACTCGAAATCAATAAAAAACAATGAGCCATAATTCGCAAAATTATTATCGTCCTCTGTGTCCAAAATACTACCAATTTTGATTGTCGTAATTGGATAAAATGCTTGCATTGGCATTGGGTCTGAATTGGCAATCAAGCTTAATGTCCTTTGCTTTTCTACACGCAATTCACCGTAAACTTTGCCAAACTTTTCGATTTGTGAGCTTAAGTTAAGTTTTGCTCCAATTCTTTCAAATTGAATTTGCCCATCTCTGATGTTCTCATATCTATTTCTCGGTAGATTTTCGACTGCTTTATAAACATAAATATTTTTGAGATCGTAATAAGATGACAACTTAAATCCTAAGTCGGTGGTAGAAATTCTTTGATTATTGATATTAAGAGACAAAAATTGATTTCTATCGCCACCATTGAAGTTTATGTAAGCAGAGGTGCCACTTCCAAACAGATTTTCTTTTTTGATATCCAAATTTACCTGCCCCTGTCGTTCATTATCTGTTTTTGCACCGATATTTATTAGATTGTTGGCTTTTTCTTCTACATTTATTATCAAATTCAAATTATTAGTTGTTTCCTCTAATTTAAAATCGAAGCCAACATAATAAAATAAATTTGTTGATATTAAATTTTCCCACGATTGATTAAACTTGTTTGGGTCTGGAAATTCATTAATTTTAAAAGTTAATTCACGCAAAATCTGAAAATCATTCACATCAGAATTGCCTTTTATAATTATATTATTAATTTGAATCGAATTTAACCAAATGTTAAGTATTGACTTTTCGGAATTATAACTAATTTTCTGAATATTGCGAAAATACAAGTTATTCTCTCTTAAAAACTTTGTTAATCTTAGTTGTAAAATATCTAATATCTTTGGAGTGTACAGCTCACCACTAAATTGTGTATTCAATATATTCTCTAATTCTTTGAATAATATTTTGTCTCCATTAATATCTTTTTTACTTTCATTTTCTTCATTTGAGTTGATTTCTATAAGATTAATTCGATTCAATATTGGAAAACTTATTAAATTTATTGCCAATTTTTCATCAGAATATAAAAATTCAATATTCTGATAATTATTTAATAAATCAAAGATTTTATTGCTTTTCTCAAATTCAAAATCTTTGTTGTTTAATATAAAATCATTAAAATATTCTCTTAATATATTCTCTTCAAAAGCTTTAAGATTAGTAAAAACAAGATTATTTGGTAAATTCAGTTGGGTAGTATTTATATTTTTTTCATTGATATTAAATTTCGATAAGTATTCAAAAATACTATTTCTAAATATACTATCTTGATATTTTATTATATTTTTTTTCATACCAATAATTTGGGTTTTGGTAGAATTATAACCAATATCAATCAATGTATATGAATTTTGAAAATCATTATTTGAATAATTTCCAATTTCTGGGGTGATAAACAAATCTGGCTTTTTGTACCAATTTTTGAATTTATCAGAGGCAATCGACACCACCTGGTCGGCTATATTCCAAGGAGTTGTAAGTTCATCTTTGCCAAATATTGGGGAAGTGGTATTGACAGCAATGATAAAATCCGGTTCAAATTCCTTTGTTTCATTCACTGGAATGTTAGCCAAAATCCCACCATCAACAAGTAACATAGAGTCTATTTCGATTGGGCTATAACGCAGTGGTACAGTGGCACTCGCTTTTATGGCTTTTACCAAATCACCCTTAGCCAAAGATACAATTTCTCCGTTAACAATATTTGTTGTTACTGCTCTAAATTGATATTTCAATTTATCAAAATCGCCATAAGGCTGATAACCAGACTGCCAAATTAATTGTTGTAAAAAAGAATTAAAGCTATTTCCTGATGATATTGCTTTTGGTAATTGAAGCTCAAAGCCCTTAAATCTCAAAGAAATTAAACTTTTATCATTTTCATTTTTTTGGTCTAAAAATAAATTATTTCTTTCTTGTGAGTTTTCTAATGAAAATATCTCATTCCAATTCACATTTTTTGTAAGTGAGTCTAATTCATTTACATTATAGCCAGACGCATATAATCCGCCGATTAGCGAACCGATACTTGTACCAACTATATTAGAAATTGGGATATTATTCTCTTCGAGTGATTTTAATACACCAATCTGAGCGAAACCTCTTGCGCCACCCCCACTTAACACCAAAGATATTTTCGGTTTTAATGCTGGTAGAAAAATAGAAAGCGTATTTTGATTAATATTCTGATTAATATTCTGGTTAATATTTTTATCAATTACTGTGTCCTGTAAATTATTATTTACATTTGCCAATAATTTAGAATGATTAGAAAAATGCATAATTATAAAACAAATAATTAATATTAAACTCTTTCTAAATATCTTGATTATATTTCCAACAAAACTCTCGATTTTATTCCTATTTATAATGTTATTTTTAATATACCAACAGCTTATGTTACAAATATCTAAAAATTCAATTTAATAACTATTAGACTTTTACAATACAAAAATAACCTAATTTTATTAATAATTTAAAATAACTCATAAATTTTCCTGTAGGATTTATTGTTTTAACAGAGAATTTAAGAGACTACCCCGTCAGACTGCGTCTGCCACCCCTTCATTAGAAGGGGAATTTAAGAAATATATAAATTAATTCAAAATGTGTTTCTTTAATTTTCACGGGCTGGGGTCATAGTTTCTGTAATAATCAAAACAATTCCTAAAAATTGCGGAATTATAGTTCTTTGTTCTTCTTTCTCTTTTCAAATCAAGATTCTGAATACAAAGAAGACGACCCGCCGGTCGTCTCTACAATATAAAAAATATAGGTTCAAACTTTATTTATATAATAAATATTTCATTTTTTGTATGAAACCCCACCCTTAATCCCGCAAATTTTAAGATCTGGCAGGAAATTGAAGAAAAAATCAAAACAAAACAAAAAAATCCCCCTTCCACAAAAAGTAGAAGAGGGAATTTATTTTTTCTGTCTAATAATTGTTTAGATTATTATTCAACAGATTATTAGAACTATTTTATAGTACTTGCCTCCATAAACCATCTATATGTATCATAGTAACAATTTTACCATTTACATTACCTGCAGCTAAGGCTACACCACCAGAAATTGCATCACCAGCATCAAAATTATAAAATCTTAAATATACTATTTGACCATTAACTCCGCCACCCATAATTGTCAATGGTATATTATTATCAGCGTCATTAAGAGAATTCCCATTTATATTTATAACTGAATTATTTATGAATGATAAATCAACAATTACTACACCTCCAGATTCTTCTACAGCATCAGCAGTAGCAATTGAGTTTTGAACTCTACCATTAATAATTCTTAACGCTACTGAGCCTGTAGTTGTATTAACTACTAAACCATGACCAGTTGTTGTTTGTACATCAATACCTATACCGGCTGTAGCGTTTACATCCAAAGCTATTGATGTCGCATTTGTATTAGTTACATTTAATTCTAAACCTTTAGCATTAGTACCATTGCCTGAATTCGCTACTTTTAAGCCTATTGAATTATTACCTAAACCTGTGTGGTCTATTTCTGCACCTACTGCATTTATATTTGTATTATTACTTGCTACTATAAGACCTATCGAACCTGCATTATTCGAGTTTTGATTTATTACTATACCTCTTCCACCTCCCAAACTGCCTGTTACACTAATATTTAATGCATCTGAAGTACCTGCTGGGTTAGCATTTGTGATTGATACTGCACTACTACTACCAGCGTGATTTACATTTATTGAATTACCAGAACCCGTGAATATAGAACTTATTCCCAAGGCATTGCCATCATTTCCCGATTTATTTAATTGTAAAGTTGTTCCTCCTATCGTTGTTGCTTCTATACCTGTGCCAGCTGTTGCATTTACAAATATTCCTTTTGTACCGGTAGCAGTATTTGTAATATTTTGAATTTCCAAACCAATTGAGCTTGCAGGTTCTAAAAGTGATGAACCAGTCATGTTAACTTGAACTCCTTTCGTATTGGTACCAGTTGATGAGTTATTAATCTCAAGACCTTCTGAATCCGCTCCTGTTCCACTTAAGTTTAATTCTAAGCCTGTACTGTTTAGTCCGTTTCCACTATTATTGATTTCTAAACCTTCTATACCATTTCCTGTATTAGAATTACTTACAACCAAACCTGTATTACTCTCTGCTGTGCCTGATAAATTTATATCTACGCCATTACCTGTGCCTGCCGTCTTGTCAATATCTAATGCCAAGCCATCACCAGTTTGGTCAACAGTTACACCAACACCATTACCATTCTGGTCAATTAATAAACCATTTGCTGCACCATCTTGTTGGATTTCAGCAGCCAAGAAAGCAGTATTTTGTTCAATAAATACACCACTTGCAGCACCATTTTGAATAACTCTAAGTGAATTTGATGCAGCTGCTTGAACTATATCTAAAGTAATTGCTGCTGCAGTTTGTGGATCATTATCTATTAGCAAATTGCTTGAAGTAAAGTTAAATGCACCATTTACAACCAAATCTCCATCTACGATAACATCACCAGTACCGTTAGGGTCTAAAGTAATGTTACCATTACCAGCTGTGGTTGATATTATCATAGCATCAGCGGCGGTGATTGTTCTATTGGCTGCGGCTGCTCCATCTAAAGTAATTGCATCTACAAATGTTGATGTACTATTAACATCTAATATACCTTCTATATTTACTTCACCTGCACCGTCTGGGTC
>Ga0209284_10000543_pt1 | contig 61463 bp, 40 predicted proteins | sample FRY03_FD_187211 | JGI IMG/M metagenome (GOLD analysis project Ga0209284, IMG submission 187211) | Freshwater microbial communities from Lake Fryxell liftoff mats and glacier meltwater in Antarctica - FRY-03 (SPAdes) (version 2) | ecosystem: Environmental > Aquatic > Freshwater > Ice > Glacier...
CGTCGAATTCAACCCCTTGCCACACCTTGGAACCCGTTGACGCTCAACAATCGTCGACTTCCAGCGGCTGCACGTTAAGCTGGGCCAAATACGATGCGTCCCGGTTCAGTGACCGGGAATTGCTGCAAATCTGTCAACAACTGGACCTGTCCCCGTTTCCCCGTTGTCCCCGTTTCCCCGTTCCGCGAAGGAGGTGGGCGCGAACGTCGCTGCGTCTCCCATCTTGAAAAGCCCGGAGCGCCAGCGACGGGGGGAGGGATAGAAAACCATCGCCAAAATATGGCGGAGTGCAGAGGCCAGTTGATGGCGGTGGCGTTCAACAATGCGGCACGCCAACCCTCCCTTGCTGGCGCTACGGGCTTTTCAGGAAGGCAGCGAGGGGGTGCTTCCAGGCTGTCCAAAGCCGACGCGCCGATCACGTCATGTCAAGCAGGCATGGACGGTGACTCAAGTGCGCTCCACGAACTGGTCCCCGCGGCCTTTTTTGACCCACAGATTCTGCTGAGGAGGCCGAAAACATTCCCATCATCAGCGCGGATGACGACCTCGACCTCTATGGCGTCACCAGGCTTTGGTAACACATGAGCAATGCCTCCCAGCAGATCGTCAACTGAGCCTAGAACTTCCATGTCGGTGGAGCCCCATGCCGGCCGCGGCATCCGTACCGTGCCGATTTTCCCGGGGCTCCAGCCGCACTTGGAGCGGGCGTACCGCGAACGGGATCCCGGCGAGGAGTTTGTGGTGCCGCAGGCACGCGGCCGAAAGACGCAGGAAATCAGTACCCCCGGCAGGGATCGAACCTGCGACCTGAGCTTTAGGAAAGCTCCGCTCTATCCAACTGAGCTACGGGAGCGAGATGCGAATTGCCCAGAGTAAAAAATTCGCGTAGGCATCATAGCTTGGGCACCATAGAAAGTGCGAATCGATATCGCAAGGCTCGCGGCAGGCTCACGTCTAGGAAATCAAATCGTTGATCACTGTGGCGTGCTCGACGCCTGTAAGACGCTGATCAAGACCGAGGTGCCGATAGTTCAGCCGTTGGTGATCAAAGCCAAGGAGTTGCAAAACAGTGGCATGAAAATCCCGAACGTGAACGGGGTCTTTGACGATGTTGTAAGAGAAGTCGTCGGTCTCCCCGTAAATTTGTCCCGGCTTTGATCCGCCGCCAGCCATCCACATCGTAAAGCAGCGTGGATGATGGTCGCGTCCGTAATTCTCTTTGGAGAGGCCGCCTTGCGAGTAAACCGTGCGGCCAAACTCCCCGCCCCAGATGATCAGCGTGTCGTCAAAGAGACCACGGGCCTTGAGGTCCTGCACCAAGCCATAGCAGGCCTGATCAATATCTTTGCACTGCATCGGCAACCGGCCAGCAACATTGCCGTGGGTGTCCCAGTTGTTCAAATAAATTTGCACAAATCGCACGCCCCGCTCCACCATGCGCCGGGCCATCAACGCCGTATTGGCAAACGTGCCCGGTTTTTTTGCTTCCTCGCCATAGAGGGCGTATGTGCTGGCCGATTCATTGGCGAGGTTGGTGAGTTCCGGCACGCTCGACTGCATGCGGAAAGCCATCTCGTACTGAGCGATACGGGTGCGAGTTTCTGGATCTCCCATCTGCTCGAGCATCCGATTGTTGAGTGACTGCAGGCCATCGAGCGTTTTTCGCCGCACCTCTGCCGACACGCCGGGAGGGTTGTTGATATAGAGAATCGGATCGCCGGCGCTCCTGAAACTCACGGCGGCATGTTCGCCTGGCAGATAGCCGCTCGACCACAGTCGGGCTCCAATGGCTTGCACCTGCTCGGTGTTGGAAGGGCGGGCTATGAGCACGACAAATGTCGGCAAATCCTGATTGAGTGAACCCAAGCCGTAACTGGCCCATGCTCCGAGGCAGGGCCTGCCGGCAATTTGATTGCCCGTCTGCATGAATGTGATGGCTGGCTCGTGATTGATCGCCTCGGTGTGCATGCTCCGGATAAAGCACATGTCGTCGACCATCTTGGCCGTCTGGGGCAGCAATTCGCTGGCCCACATGCCGCTTTGGCCGTATTGAGCAAACTTGTATTTCGACGGCGCAATCGGAAATCGTTTTTGCCCCGATGTCATCGTCGTCAATCGCTGGCCGTTACGGATGCTCTCCGGAAGATCCTTGTCGTACCAGGCATCCATCACGGGCTTGTAGTCAAACATGTCCTGCTGCGGAGGCCCGCCCACCATGTGCAGGTAGATCACATGCTTGGCTTTGGCCGCGAAGTGTGGCCCGGCCGCGCCAGGCACTCTCAGCACGCCATCAGCCGGATGCTCCGCGTGCGAGGAAGTGTTTGCAACGGCCAAGCCATCTGGCAAAAGCGACGCCAAGGCGGCCCCGCCGAGCAAGTGGCTGCCTCGCTCAAAAAATCGCCTGCGGGTGAGGTTTAATCCAAGTTCATCAAATGGGTTCATTTGCAGAGCACCTCGTCGAGATTCATCAGTTCATTGATGAGCATTGTCCAACTGGCAAGTTCAATCGGATTGGCTGACCGGGGTTTGGAATCGCCTACCGCAATCACCTGCTTGGCATCTTCTGGGTGGGCCTTGTACCACTCAGCAAGATCGGCCAGCGATTGATTGACGATCAGCACCTCCTCTGGTGCCAGTGATCGAGCCAGTAGATGGGAGGCAATGAAGGCGATTCTCGCCCCGTCGTTTTTGTCGGTGAGCTCCAAGGCCCTGTCGGCCAATGCCCGCGCAGCCTCAACAAACTGTGGATCGTTGAGCGTCACGAGCGCCTGCAGCGGCGTGTTGGTGCGTTCTCGTTTGATCGTGCAAGTCTCGCGTGAAGGCGCGTTGAAGATGTCCATCGATGTCGGCGGCGCCGATCGTTTCCAAAACCAATACATGCTGCGACGGTACAGATTCTCCCCTGTGTCTCGCTGATATTTATTGGTGTTGCCTCCCATTGAAACGGCCTCCCAAACGCCATCGGGCTGATAGGGCTTCACGCTTGGTCCGCCGATCTGTCGCACGAGCAATCCGCTTGAGGCGAGCGCGTAGTCACGCACCATTTCAGCATCCATGCGAAACCGTGGACCACGGGAAAGAAGCCGATTGGCGCTGTCCTTCAGCAATTTTTCGGATGTTACGGTAGCCTGCTGTCGATAGGCGGCGCTGGTCACCATCAGCCTAAAAAGTTTCTTCACATCCCAGCCGCTCTCGCGAAACTCCACCGCCAGCCAGTCGAGCAATTCTGGATGGCTGGGCAACTCGCCGGTGATGCCGAAGTCTCCACTGGAGCGAACCAGCCCCGTGCCAAACACTTCCTGCCAGAAACGGTTGGCCGTAACGCGGGAAGTGAGTGGATGTTCAGCCAGCAACAACCACTGCGCCAGTCCGAGCCGATTACGAGGGGCTGCTGCCGGAAAGGCTGGCAGCACATCGGGGGTGTCTGGCCGCACCTCATCGAGCCGCTTGTCGTATTCCCCCCGATTGAGAATGAATGCCTTTGCCATCTCATTTTTCTCATTCATGACATGGGCAATCGTGCCCCGCTTTTTGACCTCAATCTGCTGGGATTCAAGAACTGCAGCCTGAGTTTTTAAAGCTTTAAATGGAGCGTCGATGCTCTCCAGCCACCAGCCATAGATGCTCTCGGCTGCCTTGATTCGCTCGTCGGCCGGAACGCGGGCGATGGCCGTCAGGGCCTCGCTGCGGGCGATGCCCTCCACTTCACCCGTTGAGAGAACCCGGCCCCAAAGCGACAGGCTCGTGAGGCCCACGGCGTGTGCGGGTCCGTCCGGTGTGCGACTGCCGATTGTGAAAGGCACTGCCGTCTTGATCGAGTTTTTCTTGAGTTTGTTGTGCTCAATAGTGAGCGGCTGTTCCTTGCCATCGTAGGCAATTTTGATCCCCTCGGGCCTGCCTGTGCCGTCGTAGGTGATTGACACAAATGTCCATGTGTCGGCGCGTAACTGTTCCTTGGCAGCAACCTTGAGGGCATCCTCGGGCCAGGCATGAATGATGTGCATGGCAACGCGACGTCCCTGCACCCAGACATCCCAGCCTCGATGGCCAGCGGCCTCATCCATCCGGGCTATGACTGCATAGGAAGAATCATTACCAGGCACCTTCAGCCAGAATGTCGCGCTCCAGGGTTGATCGTGCTCAAAGTCGCCGGAGCTAGGAAGTTCGGCAGCTTTTCCATTGAGCAAAAGCGCCGTTGCGCCACTGGGCCCCGACTGCCAGGCTGTGGTTTCAGAAAGGGGCAGGTCGCTGTCCTTGCCGCTGATTTTGCCACGGGTCTGTTGGCCCTCGCCTTCGCGCATCTCTAGGCAAAGCAGCGGTGTGTCTTGCGGCAGCGAAGCGGCAATGCTTTCTGGTGTTGCATCCATGATCCAAGCGTCGAAGTCTGCCCGCGCGGTCGTCCTTCTGGCTTCAGTGGCTGCCTTGGCTGCGGGCACTTCTGTTTCCAGCCGGAGCCAGTCGTCGCGGTCTTCCGGCTTGGGGATCGACAGAATCGGCGGCGTGTCATGGATGTTGCCATCCATCGCTTTTTGCACCGTATTATTGAAGAAGGCAGAGAACTCGTAAAACTCTTTTTGCGAGAGCGGATCAAACTTGTGGTCGTGACAAACGGCGCAGCCAGCCGTTAGCCCCATCCAGACAGCGGCTGTTGTTTCTGTGCGATCCCGCGTGTAGAGCACGAGGTACTCCTCGTCGATGGCACCGCCCTCATTCGTCGTGATGTTGCAGCGATTGAAGCCACTGGCAACACGGCCATCCAAAATCCGCTCAGGACTCGCGGCAGGTTCTTGATCATTTACGATGTCGCCAGCCAACTGAAAGATCGTGAATTGGTCAAATGGCAGATTACGATTAAAGGCATCAATCACCCACTGTCGGTAGCTCCACATTTCACGGTAGTTGTCGAAGTGAATCCCGTGGGTGTCGGCGTAGCGGGCGTAGTCGAGCCAGTGTCGCCCGCGATGCTCGCCCCAAGCGAGACTGCCCAACAGAGTGTCAACGAGTCGCTCATAGGCCTCTGGCTGCTGGTCGGCCACGAAGCTCTCAACCAGAGCAGGCTCCGGCGGCAGGCCTGTCAGATCGAGTGAAACCCGACGCGCCAGCGTGCGGCGATCGGCTTCATCAGCGGGAGCAAGCCCCTCCTTTTCAAGTCGCGAGAGAATAAAAGAATCGATCGGATTTTTCACCCAGCCGTTGGCAGTGACTGCCGGAGGCGTCGGTCGCTGGGGTGGAATGAACGACCAGTGCGGTTGGTACTCGGCTCCGGCAGCGATCCATTGTTTGAGCAACTCCTTTTGAACATCGGAGAGAGGTTTTTTGGTGCTCGGTGGCGGCATCACCTCCTCGGGATCATCGGAGTAAATGCGGTCGAGCATGACGGTCGAATCGACATCTCCCGGCACAATCGCCCCGTGCTCGACGGCATCATCGCGGCGGTCGAGTCGCAGTTCGGCCTTGCGGGCAGCGCTATCGGCACCATGGCAGGCGAAACAGTGCTCCACCAGCAGTGGCCGGATGTCTTTATTGAAGCTGATCTCACCCGCTTGAATAGAGAGCGACAGCAAAAGATTTGTGGAAAGAAAACCGGCGGTAGAGACACAGAGCCATCGACTCATGGAAAGCACCTCACAAACGACTCGCACATCCAGAGAAAGAACGTCGGCATTCTGGGGAACAAATGTCGCGAAACTTTGCCAAAAAACATTTTCCGTCTCACCACTACATACTAGCACGCCGGCGTCGCTGGAGCAGTTGACTGGGGTGCAACTGGCACATCTCGCATGTCAGCGAGTATTTTAGGGTGTTTTATCTTTTAAGGCAGGGCCTCTCGCGGAAGGGTTTGCCCGATCATGACGGATTTCCGCTCAGGTCTCGATCGCGACAAGATGCCCCACGGCATCCCGCACCGGCCCTTGTCACTCAACCTCTTTCAGGAGGAGTCTCTTTTGAACACACCAAGCGTCGACAGCAGTCTGGCCGTCCAGAGGGATGTTCGCATCGGATGGGCGGCATGGGGCGTGCTTATTGCCGTCGTGGGAATTGCGCTGGCGCTCGTACCAGAGCGATCTGGCGTGACCCATGTCTACCGCGACGCCCTGCATCGCTGGTTGGCCGGCCAAGATCTTTACAACGCCGATGTCCATGGTTTTCTTTATCTCCCTGCTAGCGTGCTGCTCTACGGGCCCCTGCTGCTCAAGCCTGCGTTGCTTGGCGAAATGGTCTGGAGATGTTTGGCGATTGGCGTATTTGCTTTTGGCACATGGCGATTTTCACTGTTGGCAGCCAAATCGATCGGTCGGCCGGTCTTTGCAATCCTGTCTCTTGTCGGCGCGATCCTCGCCCTCCCCGCCGCTCGGGCTGGTCAAGCAACTCTCCCAATGGCCGGACTGATTCTGCTGGCAGTGACAGAATCTGCCTCTGGTCGGGATTCTAGAGTTGGTCTGGCTGCGGTCGGATCACTTCTGCTCAAGCCCCTTTCGATCCCAGTGATGCTGCTGCTGGCGGCTTGCCGGCTTAAGTCGATGCCCGTCATGCTGATCGGTACAGCGATTGTGCTGGCCGCCCCGTTTCTGCTGGCTGATGCCGCATATGGAGCTCGCCAGTACAGCGGGTTCTGGCAGGTGCTTGCCACCTCGGATGAGTTTTCGGGCCATCCGGCCTGGGCCACGATCGCGGGCATGATGGCTGCTTTTGGAATCCCACTTTCGGCGAGCGTTCGCCAAATGGCAACGCTCTTGACGGCGTTCATCACGCTGAGCGGCTGCCTCGTCGCAAGCCGCTGTTTCCGGCCGCCGCAAGCCGCCACCACGATCTATGCGCTGGCCATGATCTGGCTGATGCTGTTTTCGCCTCGCACCGAAAACAACACCTATGTTTGCATCGCCCCAACGCTCGGCCTCGGTATCGCTACGGCCCTGTACGGCGATTGCATTGCGGGCATCGGGGCCTCTCGACTGCGGGTCGCGTTTTATGTGATCGCCATTGTCTGTATCATTGGCGCGTATGAACTGGGGAAGATTTTGGCCCCTGGCATGCCGCGAATATGGCTGGCTCCGCTGGCCGGTGTGTTTATTCTGCTCGACGTTTGGCGAATCTGGTGGCGGGAACTTGTCGAGCCCTCCCAGCATCCAACGGACATCCTGGCGTAGACTCTCGGCTCTGCCGGGAAGACTCTTTGTCTAGACGAACTCTGCTCGCACGCTGTGTCACACTTAGAAAGGTTCTTTTTATGCTGGCCAGACCATTTTCTAACCAACTCCCGTCAGGCGTTCGCCGCGAGGTCTTTGTTGCCATACTCTGGACGCTCTTTATTTGCGGAGGCACCCTTGTGAGCGATAGACCCTTGGCCGCTGTTGGCAGTGATGATCTGCCGGCTGGCCCTCGCGCTGCCACCTGGAAAAAAGTGGAGCAGGCTCTGATGGAAGGCAAGCCAAAGACGGCAGCCGAATCCCTTGCCGGCGTGGAGCAGGCCGCGATTGCCGATAAGGCGTGGGCCGAAGCGGCCAGAGCAATTGCCACCCGCATTCTGGCCATCACGGGAGACCGCCCTGCCGACGATCCGGAGCGGCTGATTCTGTTGGCAAAGGAAATAGAGAAGGCGCCGGTGCCAACGCGAGGCCTGCTGGAAGCCGTGCGGGCCAATTGGACATGGGGTTTTTTCCTGAACAACCGCTGGCGATTTTCACAGCGCACCTCCGGCGGTTCGGCGAACAGCGATCTGGCCTCGATCGCCTCGTGGGACCTGCCGCAGATCGTGGCTGAAATTCGCGCCCGCTTTGCAGTCGCCGTGAACCAGAAAGAGCCGCTGCAAAAATTGCCGATTAGAGAATGGTCGACGATCATTCCAGCCGGCACGATGGCCGATGCTTACCGGCCAACCGTTTGGGATGTGGTTGTGCGCGATGCAATCGCCTTTACCGCCTCTGGCGAACGCGGCTTGGTCGATCCAGAAGACGTTTTTGAGATGGCCGCCACCAGTCCGGCCCTCGGCACGCTGGAGGAATTTTTAGCGTGGCAACCGCAGAAAGATGGGGCCGTTACCGATCTCGAGTCGCCCCTGCTTCAAGCGATAAAACTCTACCGCGAATTGCTGGCTTTCCACCGTCCTGATCGCGATCGCACGGCACTTTTGGCGGCCGATCTCGACCGCATTCTCTGGGCTTCTGGCGCGGCTGTCGGCAGTGGCGAAGAGGGCGAACTGGCCGACCGCAAGATCGACTCGCTCGAAGCCTTTGTCACGCGTGCCGGCGATCATGAGACGGCGGCACTGGCGCAGTTTCATCTAGCCACTACGATCCACGATCAGGTGGCTGCCAACGACAATGCACTCGTTGAAGCCCGGGCGATTGCCGCCCAGGGTTTAGCAGCCCACCCCGCGAGTGTCGGCGGCAAGCTTTGCAAAAATCTGATCGCACAGATCGATATGCGATCCCTCTCGATCACGACCGAGCGACAGTGGGCGGCGCCTTGGCCCACGCTTCATGTGTCGTATAAAAATCTGGCCACACTGCATCTGCGAGTTGTAAAGGCCGACTGGCTGGGGCGGCTCAAGGCCGGTAAGCCACACGGCGCGTGGCTCGACGATGCCGATCGGGGATTGCTCCTGAAACTGCCGGCTGTCAAAGAGGCTGTGGCCGATCTGCCCGCCACGCCCGACTACCGCGAGCGATCCCATCAGATCGCAATCGAGCCGATGCTTGACGCCAAATCGCTGGCCCCGGGTGCCTATTGGGTGCTGGCCAGCCAGCGAGCCGACTTCGGCGAGAAAGACAATGTTGTCAGCGTGGCCATGGTCTGGGTCAGTCGACTGGCGATTGTGGCTGATGGAGGCCAGCGCCAGCAGCGTCATGGACAACCGCTGCGAGGTCATGTCGTCGATATTGCCACGGGCGAACCTGTGGCGAATGCGACTGTCAAAGTATGGGTGCGAGATGCGGGCGGCAATCAGAACAGCTTTACAGAGCGAGCCAAGGCCACGACCAACGCCGAAGGCCGTTATGAAATTGCAGCAGAACAGAATAAAGAACTACTCCTTGTGGTGATTGCCACGATCGACGGTCGGGAGCAGCAGATTACCAGCGACTCAACCCATCTCTGGCAGCAGGGCACGCCAACCACCGAGACCTCGATTGTGCTGGTTACCGACCGAGGCATCCATCGGCCAGGGCAAATTGTTTTTTACAAGGGCATTGCCTCGACGAGGAACATCGAAAAAAGAGAGTATGCGGCCCTGGCCAATCAAACGGTCGAAGTGATTCTGCGAGATGCCAACGGTCGTGAAGTGGCCCGCAAGCAACACATAACCAATGCAATGGGGTCGCTGAGTGGCAACTTCCCAATTCCCACTGGTGCCCTGCCGGGGCAGTGGTCAATCGTGGCTCAAGGGGCCGCCAACGGGGGCGTCGGTGTGCGGGTTGAAGAATACAAACGGCCCAAGTTTTTAGTCACGCTCAAAGCTCCGGAAAAGGCCGTCACGCTCGGAGGCGAGGTCTCGTTTTCTGGCACGGCCACAACCTACACAGGCATTGCAGTGGCCAACGCACAGGTCAAGTGGCGGATCCAACGGGAGCGACGGTTTCCAGAGTGGTGCCGCGGCTACTTTCCATGGCTGCCAATCGGCGGCGAGGCGGCAAAGATCGCCCGAGGCACGGCTCTCAGCGATGCCAACGGGGCCTTTACGATTACGTTTGTGGCAAGGCCCGATCGTTCGGTGCCCCCGGAAACATCGCCCATTTTTACCTATGTGGCCAGAGCCGATGTCACCGATCCCGGTGGTGAAACGCGTTCTGCCGAGCGGCGAGTGAGTGCTGGCTACACGAACATCGAAGCGTCGTTAACAGCCGATTCGTGGCAGCAGGTTGGCAAAGACAATGCGCCGGCAACTGTCGCCATCACGCTCACAACCCTCTCGCTCGACGGCCAGCCACAGGCCGCCACCGGCACGCTCACTCTTTCAAAACTGGTGCAACCGGCCACCGTTGCACGGGGCGAGATCATCGCGCAGCCGAGGCCCTTGGGGCGGCGGGGAGCCAATCGGGCTGGAGCAGGCAAGCCAGCCGGAGTGATTCGGCCCAAGCCATCCGAGGTGGATGCGGCCGATCCCGAAACATGGGCCGCTGGCGAGAGCGTTTTCAGTGAAAAAATCACCAGCGATCCAGCGACCGGCAAAGTGATCGCCACACCCACACTGTCAGCCGGCCTGTATCGTGCGGAGTTTGAAATTCCCTCTGCTGCCGGGGCTCCAGCCGTGCGAGCGCGGCACACCATCGAAGTCATCGATTCGACCGCCACTCGTTACGCCATCAAGCGGGCTTTTGCGCTCAGGTCAAAAAGCCTCACCGCCGAACCGGGCAGTGAGTTTCAAGCGATTGCCGGCACGGGCTACGAAACCGGCCGGGCACTGATTGAAATTCTTCAGGAAGGAGAGACGCTCTCGCGATTCTGGACTCAGCCAGGGCAGACACAGTGGCCGGTGAGCGTCAAGGTTAGGGATCAACACCGGGGCGGATTTACTGTGCGTGCGTGGATCGTGCGAGACGGGCGACTGCACCTGATCACGCTGCCAGTCGATGTGCCGTGGACGAATAAAAAACTGGTGATCGCGTGGCAGCGATTTACCCGGCGCGTTGAGCCGGCCACTCAAGAAGTCTGGAGAGCCACAATCACGAGCGCCGCCGATCCACTTGTCGGGCCTGCTGCACCCGCTCTGGCCGAGATGGTGGCAACGCTCTACGACCAGTCGCTCGACGCAATCAATCCGCAGCAGTGGCCGACCGACGGATTGCTCAATCTTTTCCACCGCGAGTCGAGCTTCGTGCAGACATCATTTTCCAATCGTGCCGAACAACTCAATCAGATTCGCGGCCACTGGGATGTGCCAATGGAGGGAGTCGCTATCACCTACCGCGAGCTGCGTGATCCATTTGGTCCGCCAAATGGCGGCTTTGGCGCTATGGTCCGCGGCCTTCTTGGCGGCGGTGGTGGTGGGGCTGACTGGGAGATGAAGATGATGATGGATGGACCCAAGGCCGCAGGAGACGCCAGGCCAATGCTCGCGAACGGGGCGATGCGCAAGGCTGGTGGAAATCGCAGAGATGAGGCTTTTAGCGACCAATTGCCAGCGGATAAACAGCAACTCGAGGCCGTCGCCGGCAATCCCCCTTCACCCTCGGCCACCACCGCAACTGCCGCCCCGCCGCCGCCCCGGAGAAACATGGCTGAGACAGCCTTTTTTCTGCCCACGCTGGTGTCTGATCAAGAGGGCGTGATCAGAATCGAGTTTGTGTTGCCCGATACGCTCACCACATGGCAGTTCAAGGGACTGGCCCACGATGCAGCGCTCCGCAGCGGTGTGCTCCTCGACACCTGCGTGGCGGCCAAGGACCTGATGGTCGAGCCACTTCTGCCACGCTTTCTGCGCGAGGGAGATGTCGTAGAGATTCCAGTGAAAGTGAGCAACCGTTCGACCGGACGACTGACGGGCACGGTGACATTTTCGCTCTCCGACGCACGCACGGGTGATTCCCGAGACGGCTTGATCCAGACGGCCCGCGAGCAGCCGTTCGATCTGGCGGCGGGCGAGTCAAAACCGGTTGTCTTCACGATCACAGTGGCTGACGGCACCGATGCACTGCGGTTTTTGGCCACTGGAACTGCCGGCAAGGCCAGTGACGGAGAAGAGACGATGCTGCCTGTTTTGTCGCGGCGAGTGCTTGTCAGCGAGAGTCTGCCGCTGACGATCCGCGGACCTGGCGAGCAGCGTGTTTCGCTCGCAAGGTTGGCGGCATCGGCTGAATCGAAGTCGATCGTGAGCCAGTCGCTTGTCGTGCAGGCGGCGTCGAACCCGGCGTGGTATGCGGTGCTGGCTCTGCCCTGCCTGATGGAGGAGACCGACGAAAGCACCGAGTCGCTTTTTACGCGGCTCTATGCCAACAGTTTTGCCCGGCATATTGCCACGAGCGACCCGCAGATTGCCAGGGTGTTTGAGCAGTGGAAGGGGACTGATGCACTCCAGAGCCCACTCGAAAAAAATACCGATCTTGTGAAGACGCTGCTGGCGGAAACGCCATGGGTGCGCGATGCCGTGGACGAACGCGAAGCCAGATCCCGAATTGCGCTGCTCTTTGATTCCACGCGGGCGGCGAATGAAACAGCGGCGGCGATCCAGCGACTGGGAGCTTTGCGGCATGGAAGTGGCGGGTGGCCGTGGTTTCCCGGCGGCCAAACCTGCGACTCTGTCACGCTTTCGATTGTGGCTGGTTTTGGCCGACTGCGGGCCAGCGGAGTGCCGATCGACATGCAGCCGGCGTTGGCCACGCTGGATTGGCTGGACGGCCGACTTATCGAATGGAAGCGGGAAGTGGAAAAGAGAAAAGGAGAGCCGACGCTTTCTTCGCTCGAAGCGCTGGCGATCTACGCCCGCAGCTTTTTTACGGTCGATGTTCCGCCGCAAGGCGAGGCAGCGGGGGCACTTGCCTATTGGCTGGCTGCGGCCAAGAAAACCTGGATGAAACTCGATGCCCGAAGCTCGCAAGGCCAAGCGGCGATCGCGCTATTTCGCTCTGGCGACCGCGAGACGGCGCTCTCGATTGTGGATAGCCTGCGGCAGCGGGCCGTGGGGCCGGAAGAGAAGCCGGGCGAGGAAAAAGCGAATTGGCAGGGAATGTGGTGGCGAGACCCGCATCCAGCTTGGTGGAACTGGGCCTGTGCACCGATCGAAACGCAGGCTGTGATGATCGAAACATTTGACGAAGTGGCTGGCGACAAGCAATCGGTCGAGGGTCTCAAGGCGTGGCTCCTTTCGCAAAAGCGCACCTCTCGCTGGCGCGGCAATCGGGCCACAGCCAATGCGGTCGGTGCACTCTTGGGCCGCGGCGACAATCTTTTGGCATCGCAAGAATTGGTAAGCCTCACGGTGGGAGGCGAAAAGATTGTGCCCGGCAGCGTTGAGGCTGGCACCGGCTTCTTTGAAACGCGCCTGGTCCGCCGCGAGATCACGCCGAAATCAGCGGAGATCGTGGTTCAAAAACCTGACGCTGGGTTGGCGTGGGGAGGGATCCACTGGCAGTATCTCGACGACATCGCCAATGTGCCGGCAGTCGGCCGCGAGGAACTGGCGATTGAGAAAAAACTATTCGTCAAGCGGCAGACAAAGGCGGGAGCCGTTCTGGAAGAGGCTGCTGCCGATGGGGCCACAAAAATCAGTCTGGGCGACGAACTGGTTGTGCGGTTGGTTGTCACCAGCGACCGCGACTACGAGTTTTTGGAACTAGCCGATCATCGGCCGAGCCTGACAGAGCCGGTCGATGTGCTCTCCGGTTGGCGTTGGGCCGACGGTGCGGGCTGGTATGTGGCGGTTCGCGATGCTTCAACGCAGTTCTTTTTTGAACGACTGCCGCGCGGCACGCATGTCTTTGAATATTCGCTGCGGGCTGCCCATCGAGGCACCGCTTCGAGCGGCTTTGCCACTATTCAAAGCCGCTACGCCCCCGAGTTTTCTGCCCACTCTGAAAGCGTCGCCGTCGAAGTGAAGTAGCCAGCAAGTTTTGAGCCGTCAGTCTGGCTACCGTGATCGCGGATAAAATGGCAATGGCTACCGTGATCGCGGATAAAATGGCAATGGCTACCGTGATCGCGGATAATAGTGCGACATATTCATGTAGGTTGAAGCGTGGCCGGTGGGGCGGATCATTTCGTCAATCTGCCGGGCCGATGTGCTGCGCTGGATCGATTGGACTTTATTTTGCAGGCCGCCGATCTGCTTATTCTGCTTAAGCAGCGTCTGCTGCTGCTGCTGCTGCTCGAGTCGAGGCAAGACCTGTGTCTGGTACACATTAGGATTCACCATCAGAGGGTTGTTGGCTTCGCTGCTGAGCATCGAATACGGACTCACCACCGGACGGGTGTAGATATTTGAAAAGGGCAGGGACTGGTTTTGGGCTTCGGCCACTTCGGCCGTAGCACTGAGGATTATAACGACTGCGAAAGAGCCGACAAATCCCGCGCGAATCACTGACAGTAGGGTGAGGCCATTCATCGGTACGTCTTTTGGGTAGGAGAAATTCATAACGTTCACAAGTATATCCAAGAACCGAGTGACAGGTTGATCGATTGGCAGGACGGTCGGCCGATCCTGAGAGGGTCAGGTTAGAACTGCGGATTGAAGCCGAACGGGAAGCGGTTGATCTGCTGGACAGTTTGGCTGCCCAGGAGAGCGAAGCCGAAGATGCGTTCGAACGGTTCGGTGATCTTGTTGATGACACTGCCGAAGGCAATCCACTGGTCTTGGGCAATAAAGACACGGTCGCCAGGCATCAATTGGTAGTTGGTGGCCGTTGAGCCCCCCTTCATAATTGCGACAATATCGACGGGCAAAACCTGATCGCAGCCTACGCCCGATGGGGCCGGACGGGCAATCCAGATGTCTTTGCTTGAAAGTCGCGACAGCCCATTGATCCCGGCCACGGCGTCGAGAACGGTTTCGTTGCCCGTGATTGGAAACCGCCCGACATTGTCGCCAGAGCCTGCTCCCTCAGTGATCACATAGTAGACCTTGGAGTTGTAGCTAAAAACATCGACGCTCACCAGCGGCGCATCGAGGTGTTTTGAGAGTTGCTTCTCAATGGACTCCTTGGCTTGCTCGAGGGTTTGGCCCGTCACATAGACGCTGCCGTAGGTGCCCAGATTGATCGTGCCATCGGGGCCGACCAGATGTTCGCCGGAAACCTGCTGCTGCCCGGCGGCTTGGGCCAGCGTGAGCGAAACCTGCGGTTCGCGGAGCACCCGTTTGAGGTGGCGAAATACAGAGTCTTGCGCCTCTTCCAGCGATTGTCCGCCCACCATCACCTTGCCATACGACGGGCCCAGATCGAGCATTCCGCCTGGCTCGACGACATAGAGGCCGTTGATCGGCTGTTCCAGCAGTGTGCCTTCGACAATCACTTGCAGCGTGTCGAACGACTGAATGCGAAAAGGTGGCTTGGGTACAACTCGCAGAGCATCGATGAGCAGAATGTCTGGTGGCTCGATGACGTAAGGCGGCAGTGAGACCTTGGCCAGTTCCTTGGCCGGCATTTTATCCGGATCGCTGGGGCACTTTGCGTCGAGCATCACCTGTTGCGTTGTCGATCGCTGCGGCCGTCCAAATGTCGAACAGCCGGTTGTAACGGCCATGACGGCTGCGAGCGTTAGCAGGCAGCCCGTCCGAAAAATCAGCCCACTGGCTAATACGGCTCTGTTTTTGGACTGCTTGATGGTCTTGGCTGCGTGCATGACAAACTCCTCACAACCGAAAAAATCGCTGTTACCGGAACTATCGGCAGATGTTGACGGAAAACTTTGCCCAAGTTTCCGGAGTGGCAGTGGTTTGTGACAAAAACTCAAAAAAACACACCGTGGATGGCTCATTGTCTGGCGGCGCGGGATAGCGTGGCCTCGATGGCCGCGGGATGACGGATGCAGGGGCGCGAGGCAAGGAAGGCGAATTCGCGCTAGAATCACGCTATCGGGGAGACACGAGGCAAAAAATGGCGTAAACTCTTGTTGTCCGTGGTTTGGGCAGTGGATCGAGAGATTGCAGGGCTTGAGCCAGCATCGCAAAAGAAGGGCTCTGCCACTGGCTCGTTCACGACCTGAATCAGATTGTTTGCCATTGACCCCTGTTATGCCGATCTTGGTTATGCCGATCTTGCCCAAACAATGCGATATTTTCCCGCCCAACCTGCTGGACAATCCTGGCGGCCCACCAAGGGTTGGCAATGGCGGGCCATTCTCGCTATCCGGCCCAGAGTTCGCAGCCGACGCTGGCTGGATTGCCTTCTACACGCTCTCGCGGCGGGAAAAAGATTTAATGCGGAAACTGGCTGCCACAGCGATTCCGTTTTACGCGCCACTCATCAAGCGACGACTCCACTCCGCTGGCGGCCGGACGCGGGTTTCCTATGTGCCGCTCTTTCCGGGCTATGTTTTTTCGCTCGTCGACGACGCTCAGCGGCGAAGCGCTCTGGCCACCAATACAATCGCCCGCTGGCTGCCAATCATCGATCGAGAGATGCTGCTGGCCGACTTGCGTTCGATCAAACAGCTCATCGACAGCGATCAGCCACTCACGCCGGAAGCCCGACTCCAACCCGGCCAATCGGTGCGAGTGCGATCGGGAGCGCTGCGCGGCATGGAGGGCACCGTTGTCAAACGGCGAGGCGAGGAGCGACTGGTTGTGGCGGTGCGGTTTCTCAATCAAGGAGCTTCTGTCGAGCTCGAGGATGTCGATCTGGAGCGGCTCTAAGCTAAAAGCGAACCATGAATTTTCTTCTCCCTAAAACCACCGTATCGGTTCGTCGCTTCAATAGAAGGGCGGCACTCCTGCTTGTCGCCCATGCAGTGATTTTTGCGGGCACCTTTTTTGCTGCTTTTTTTACGCGCAACGACTTTAAGATCGAAACAGACTGGCTGATGGTCTATGCCGCCACTGTAAGCGGTGTGGTAGCACTCAAACTGATTGTCTTCTACGTACTGGGCCTCTGCCACATGTCGTGGAGGCGTGTCGCTTTTGGCGATCTCACCAGCCTTCTCTGGGCGGCTACCCTCTCGATGTTGGTGCTGGCATCGATCGACGGATTATTCCTCTCGACCGGTCGCATGGTTGGTGTGAAGCGCGTGCCGCGAAGCGTTATTCTTCTCGACTGGGCTTCGACCATATTAATTCTAGGAGGCATTCGCACGCTCTATCGCAGTTTGCGGGAGGAATTGCGGCCGCTCTTTGACCGGCACCAGGCTCGCACGGCGATCATTGTTGGTGCCAATCAAACCGGCGAACTGATCGCCCGCAATCTCATGGCCACGGCCACTCGCCCATACTACATCGTTGGCTTCCTGGATGATGACGTAAGCCTGCAAGGGGGTCGATTTGTCGGCATTGAAGTTCTGGGTGGAATCGAGGAGGCGAGCAGGCATGTTTCTCGTCGTCGTATCGATGATGTGCTTGTGCAGTCGGGCATGCTGACAGGCAAGAGATTGCGCAAGCTCTTCGATGACTGCACGGTTGCCGGTGCGACGGTCAGGGTGATTCCCGCAATGGATGAACTCCTGGGAAACAAAGCAGGTTTCTCCGAGATCGGTCTGCGTGCGGTTGAGATCAAAGATCTTTTGCGCCGCGAGCCCGTCCAACTCGATGATTCTGCGATTGCCGTACTTGTTGAAGGTCGCACCGTGATGGTGACTGGCGCGGGTGGGTCAATCGGCTCGGAAATCTGTCGGCAGGTTTTGCGTTTTCGTCCTAAAAAGCTGCTTTTGGTCGAGCGTGGCGAGAATGCCCTGTTTCTCATAGAGCAGGAATTTGCTCGCGAGCAGCCGCGTCCGTCGTTTGAACCGCTTTTGGCCGACATCACTGACGAGTCTCGGATGGAGCAGATTATCGTCACGCATCAGCCCGATGTTGTCTTTCACGCCGCGGCTCACAAGCATGTGCCTATGATGGAGTGGAATCCTGCCGAAGCGATCAAAAACAATTGCCTCGGCACGCAGTCGTTAGCCCGTTTAGCCGACCGGCATGGGGTGCGAGAGTTTGTCATGATTTCAACCGATAAGGCCGTCAATCCCACGAGTGTGATGGGTTGCTCGAAGCTGATCGCGGAGCGTTTTGTCCACGCGCTTGCCAAGGAATCTAAAACGAAGTTTATCGTTGTGCGATTTGGCAATGTACTCGCCAGCAATGGCAGTGTTGTGCCGATCTTTCAGGAGCAGATCCGCCGGGGCGGTCCAATCACGGTCACAGATCCTTTGATCGAACGCTACTTCATGACGATTCCCGAGGCGTCGCAACTCGTGCTGCAATCCGCAGCGATGGGGGGCGGAGGAGAAATCTTCGTGCTCGACATGGGCGAGAGCGTCAAAATCGTCGACCTGGCCCGCGACTTAATCGCCTTGTCGGGCCTCGATGAAGACGCCATCGAAATTGTTTTTACAGGCTTGCGTCCTGGCGAAAAGCTCTACGAGGAACTCTATTTTGATGATGAGTGTCGCGTGCACACCAAGCACTCAAAGGTGTTTTGCGCAATGCACAGGCCGGCCGAGCTAGCCGCCATCGAAGCACTCCTTGAGGAGCTGACGACTCTCCTCAACGAGCCCCCCGAAATCGTAAGAGCTCGCCTGCGCGATCTCGTGCCAGAGTATGGTCTCGAAGATAAGTCGCTGCGTCCGGCGGATAGACAAAAAAGTCCCGGCACAGAAACCCTTGCCTAACACCATCCCAGTCGAACCGTAGTTAAAACTTTGCCAAAGATGCAGACAAATCCCCTCGCATTGATTTCCCCAATCCACTCTGTCAGTGATCCAGCGGCCGCCGTCATGCGCGTGCCATTTGTGCGTCCGGCGATGCCTCCCTACGAGTTACTGCAGGAGGAGTTTGCAAAGATTGTGTGCAGCGGTCAACTCACGAAAGGCCCCAATGTACAAAAGTTTGAGCAGGCCATTGCCCAGCGACTCGGCGTGCGGCATGCGGTGGCCGTGAGCAGTTGCACGATCGGCCTGATGCTTGTCTACAAAAGCCTCGGAATCGCGGCAGGGAGTTGTCGCGACAATCGCGGTAGTGCCGACTGCCGGGTTGCTGGTATGGAGCAGCGTTCCAAGTTTGATGGGGCTCTCACCAGCGGCCGCACCCAGCCAATGGGCGAAGTGATCATGCCCAGCTATACATTTCTCGCCGGTCCAGCGGCCGTCGTTTGGAATAACCTGCGGCCGGTCTTTATCGAGGTCGATCCCACCACAACCAATGTGCTGCCGCAAACGGTGGCTGCCGCGATCACACCGCACACCGTTGCAATTTCCGCCTGCCACAACTTTGGCAACCCCTGTGACGTGCCGGCCCTTGAGGCGATTGCGGCCGAGCATGGCCTGGCGCTGGTGATTGATGCGGCCCATGGATTCGGCGCAAGCTCGCATGGCAAGCCCGTTGGCTCAGGCGGCACCGCGCAGGTTTTTAGCCTTTCGCCGACCAAGCTCTTGGTGGCTGGAGAAGGGGGAATTGTGGCCACCAACTGCGACTGCATCGCCCATTTTGTGAGGATGGGTCGCGAGTATGGCAACGACGGTTCCTACGATGCTCTTTTTTCCGGTGTCAACGGCCGCATGCCGGAGTTGAGCGCGGCGATGGGGCTAGCCTCGCTGACGATCCTCGACAGCGTGGTTGCCAGACGCAATCAAATTGCCACCCTTTATCGCCAAGAGCTCAAACACCTGCCGGGCATCGGATTTGTGGAGACGGCCCCAGGCAGTCAGTCCAGCCACAAAGATTTTTCGATCACCATCGATCCGGCCCGATTTGGTATTTCGCGAGACTCCCTGCGGCGCGAGATGGCCGCTCGCGGCATTGAAACCCGCGCCTATTACGATCCTCCCTGCCATCGCCAAACGGCGTTTGCACATTTTTACGATCGGATGCGGCCGCTCCCTACCACCGAGCTCCTCTCGGCCCGCAGTCTGTCGCTACCGATGGGAGCGCATGTCGATGAGGCCATCGTAGAAGATATCTGTAAGACAATCGCACACGTTCAGCAAACAATCTAGCCGTCGTCCTTCGTTGATCGCACCATGCCCTCTCGCCTCTTATTTTGGCCCTCGCTCCTCTTTTGGTTTATCTGGTGTGTCACAGCCCTCGTCGGATCGACTCTGCTCACGCAGCAACTAGTCAGTTGGGCCAGAAATCGTGGGATCGTCGATACACCCAACTCTCGCAGCAGTCACACGCGCACCACGCCGCGTGGTGGCGGCCTGGCCATTGTGGCTGTCGTGAGTTGCGGGGCTTTGTTGGCTGCGATACTCCATCCAGAAGCAATCTGGCGGGTGGTTGGCATCATGCTCCCGGCCTTAGTGATTGCAGCGATCAGTTGGGTAGACGACATTGAGTCGCTCAAAAACCGTACCCGAATTTCGATTCACATGATTGCCGGCCTGATAGCCATCGCGATTCTCGGCCCAGTTGAGCAGGTCGATCTAGGTTCGTTTGCCTGTATCGACTTGGGGTTTGCCGCTTGGCCGCTGACGCTTCTCTGGATCGTGGGGCTCACCAATGCCTTTAACTTTATGGACGGCATTGACGGCATTGCCGGAATCACGGCCGTGGTTGCAGGGTTCGCCATCGCCCTGGTCGCGGCGATGGTGCAGGCTCCGGCGGTGGTGGCGATTGCCGCTGCTTTTGCAGCAGCCTCCCTCGGTTTTCTCAGTTGCAATTGGCCGCCGGCGAGGATTTTTATGGGGGATGTCGGGAGTGCGTTTTGTGGTTTTCTGATTGCGGTACTGCCGCTGGCAGTGCCAGTCGAAAGCGTGCCTGGAATTGTGCCTGTCGTCGTTATCGCACTCTGGCCGTTCATCTTCGACACGGCCTACACGATCGTCCGCCGAATGCGAAAGCGAGAAAATATTTTCAAGGCTCACCGCAGCCACATTTACCAACGCCTCGTGATTGCCGGTTGGTCGCACCGCGCCGTATCGAGCCTGTACGGCGGACTCGCAGCGATGAGCGCTGGCCTTGCAGTGATGCCGCTGTTTGATCCGGCCGTCCGCGCGACAGCCGATCATGTTGTGCTCTCGACGATCGTGATCGGTATGGTGCTTCTGATCGGCCTTGTGTTCGTTGCAGAACGCAGTGAGTCGTTTTCCGATCGAGCCCGCTAAGGAATTCACTTGTGCTTCAGGCAACGCCCCCGCAATCACTCCCAGAGAACCTTCGCAACCGCTTCTATGCAGCGCAGCTCAAGCGTTGTGCGGACATTTTTGGAGCCACCGTGCTCCTCATTGCATTGGCTCCTCTGATGCTGGCCACATGGGTGGTCGTGCGACTCGTATTTGGCAAGCCAGTGCTTTATTTTGATCAGCGGGCCGGCCAGAATGGACGTCCGATTCGCATTGTCAAGTTTCGTTCCATGAGCACCGCAAGTGGCCTCGATGGTGAACTTCTACCCGATGCCCAGCGACTAAGGCTCGCGGGTAAAATTCTCCGCTGCACGAGCCTTGATGAATTGCCGCAGCTCTTAAGCGTGCTGTCTGGCGACATGAGCTTGATCGGGCCGCGACCACTGCCGATGCGATACATTCCCCGTTATTCGCAGCGGCAGGCGACGAGGCTCTGGGTGCGGCCGGGACTTTCTGGATGGGCGCAGATTCACGGTCGTAATGCGATTGACTGGCCCACGCGGCTGGAATTAGATGCCACCTATGTAGAAATGCTGGGGCGGTGGTATGCGCCGCTCTTAGACCTTTGGATCCTTGTGGCTACACTCTTTCAAATCGTCTGGCAGGCACTGACAGCTCGGGGCATCGCCGCCCAGGGGTCTGCCACCATGCAGGAATTTCAGTAAGGCAGGGCTCCGGCCTTGTAAGAAACCATGCCTCTTTCCGATTCCATTGCCGATGCGATTCGCACCGTTCTGCACGACACGGGCCGCGATGTGAAAGCGATTGAGCCTGCAATGCTGCTTTCGACCGACCTTGGTTTCGACTCGCTCGATATCGCGCAGGCCATCGTGCTGCTTGGGCGTTCGCTGGGGATCGATCCCTTTCGCGCGCCATTGGCTGGGTCTGCCCGCCCGAGCATCCGTACGGTGGCTGACTTAATCGCGATCTATTCCACCGCCATCGCCTCTGAATGAATCGATCGTCATTCCGTTAAGAAACGGGAATCCATGACCACATCCTCGACCGCTGCGATTGCCCACCTTGCCGACGCCCCTGTTGAAGACCGTCTCGCGGCGGCGATCGCCATCGTGGCGCAGCAATTTCCCAACCGCGTGGCGATCGTTTCGCAGGCCGGTTCTCAGGCCCGTCGCACAATTGATTACGCAGCGATTGCTGCCAGAATCGCCACGCTTGAAAGCCAACTCGATGCCATGCGGCCGATTGGAATCGTAGCAAGAGCCAGGCAGATCGAGTCGCTCGTGGTGATCGCGGCGGCCTGCGGTCGGCAGCATGTGCCGGTGGCATTTCTGGCGGAAGACTCTCGCGATTTGGTGGGCGAACTGCGAGAATGGATCACGCTCGATGACGGTTTAACGCTCTCTTGCGATGCCGGCGGTGACCGCCCTTGCAGCGTCTTTGACTCCGTAGCGGCTCAGATTGTAGTCGCCACCTCAGGCACAAGTGGGCCACCCAAGCTCATTGAACATTCGTGGGATTCGCTCTTGGCAGCGTCCCGACTGGCAGAGCAGTGGCACGGTCTCGGCTGGCTGTTGGTTTACGATGCCACTCGGTGGGCCGGCCTGCAAGTTTGGCTGCAGGCTCTGCTGACAGGCGGCCAACTTGTCCAGCCAGCTTCGCGCGACCCCGACACCGTAGCGCGGGCGATCGTCGAGGAACACATCGCGATTCTGCCAGCCACTCCGACGCTCTTGCGGCGATTGATCACATCAGCCGATCGCTCGACGCTCACCGGCGCAAAGCTCGACCGCATCACGCTCGGAGGCGAGGCGGCCGACGGCCAACTCCTGTCGCAGGCACGCGAGCTTTTTCCGACGGCCAAGATCACGCAGGTCTATGCCACAACGGAGCTAGGCGAGGTGTTTCGCGTCAGCGATGGCTTGGCCGGATTTCCAGCGGCCTGGCTGAGCCGCACGCTGCCGGGCGGCGCAAAGCTTTCGATGCGTCGCGACGGAGAGTTGCTCGTGCAACTCTCGCGTGACACAGCCGAAGTGGCGACAGGCGATCTGATCGAAAAGCGAGGCGACCGCTACGAATTTTCTGGGCGTCGCAGCGATGTGATTATGGTTGGCGGTGCGAAAGTTTTCCCCCGGCGATCGGAAGAACTTTTGCGGGGAGTTTTGGGGATTGCCGATGCGCGGGTTTACGGGTTGCCAAGTGCGATCACAGGTGAGCTTGTAGCTGCTGAAGTGATCCTTTCTGAGCCACTGCCCGAGGGGCACTCACCTGAGAGCGTCCGAGCGGCGGCCCTTGCCGCCTGCCGAATCGCACTGGAGCCGCAGAGTGTTCCCCGCATTCTCGACATCGTAAAAAAAATCGCCACCAATCCAGCCGGAAAAATCCCCCGTCGTCCGACAGTGCAGTAACGATCAACCAAACGCACAGCGGGCCAGTTTCCTCACCACAAAGAAGTCGCAAGCGTTTTTATGCCGCCTACATCGATCATCTCTGGCGGCTCGCGAGGCTTGGGGTTGGCCCTCGTGGAGCGTTTTCTGGAACGTGGCGATTGCGTAGCCACATTCTCTCGCTCCAGCTCCGCGTCTCTTGCCGCACTTGTTGTCGCCCATCCCAACAGGCTCCACGCCGAGCAATTCGACGCCGCTGATGCCGACGCTCTGCGGGGATTTGTGGGGCGAGTTGTCGAGCGATTCGGGGGTGTTGACCACTGCATCGCCAATGCAGCGGTGGCTTACGATGGCGTTCTGGCAACTCTCCGCGACGACGAAATTGAAGCGATGCTGAGCGTGAATCTCAAAGGATCGATCGTGCTTGTCCGCGAGTCTGTTCGGCAGATGCTGGTGCAACCTGCCACGCCTGGGTTAGAGCCCGAGGCCGGGCAGCGGCGATTGGACGAATCGACCGACTCGGGTTTTGCGAGCTCGGATTTGAACTTGAAGCGAAGTCCCTCGATTGTTTTGATTTCGTCTGTTGTGGCATCGCGAGGAAGTCCCGGGCTCTCCGTCTACGCGGCCACCAAAGCCGGGCTGGAGGGCTTTGCAAAAAGTTTGGCCCGCGAGCTTGGGCCGCGTGGCATTCGCGTCAACGCGGTCGCCCCGGGTTTTCTGGAAACAGATCTTTCAGCATCGCTCTCTGCGAGCAACCGGGCGAGAATCATTCGTCGCACGCCGCTGGGACGGCTGGGGCTCCCGGCGGATGTTGCCGGAGCGATCGATTTTCTGACCAGTTCCCGCGCCGCGTTTATCACCGGCCAAGTGATCGCAATCGACGGTGGCTCGACGGGCTGAAAAAGAATGCAAAAGGATGGTATTGAATCGCAGCCTGAGCCCCCGACCAGAGGGTTTCCACAAGCAAAAACCGAATGATCCTAAGGGTTTTTGGTATTTTGATTGCCGTGTGTCACAATGCACTCGGTTTCATTTGAGACAGTCATGGCTCTCAGGGCTATGCTGAGTGCGTTGATTTACGGTCCGACCCCCGATAGAAAGCGACAATAAATTCCTCATGCAACGACAACATTTTCAACGGGTTGCAATTTTTCTGGCAACGGTCTTGGGTCTGCTCTTGTGTCCGCAAGGCTTGGCCCACAGCGCCGAACCCCTGTTGAAGCTTCGCAAAGGCGACCGGATTGCCTCTATAGGCAACACGCTGGCCGATAGGATGCAGCACTCGGCCTGGCTGGAAACCTATATCCACTCGCTCTATCCCGATCTCGACATCACCTTTCGCAATCTGGGCTACTCAGGCGATGAACTCAAGCTTCGCCAGCGGGAAGAAAATTTTGGCAGCCCCGATCAGTGGCTGACAAAGACAAAGGCGAGCGTAGTCTTCTGTTTCTTCGGCTACAACGAGGCCCTCCGCGGGCCAGATTTCCTGGGAGGCTTTCGCAAGGATCTGGCCGAAACAATCGACGGAATGCTCGCACAGAAATACGACGGTGAATCCCCCCCCCGGCTCGTTTTTTTCTCGCCGATCGCTCACGAAAATCTGAAAAGCCCGAATCTACCAGATGGCACAGCCAATAACGAAAAAATAGCTCTCTACACGCAGGCCATGCAGGAGGTCTGCAAAGAAAAGGGTGTCGCTTTCGTAGACCTCTATACGCCCACTCAAAAACTGTATGCCTCGGCCGACAAGCCGCTGACAATGAATGGCATTCACTTGCTCGATGATGGTGACAAAGCAGTGTCCAATGTCATCGTCAAGGAATTGTTTGGCACAACAAAGGTTGCCAAAGATAAGAAAGAGGATGACAAGCAGTTGGAGCGGTTACGGCAGGCGGTGCTCGACAAGAATTACCACTGGTTCAGCCGCTACCGTGTGGTCGACGGCTACAATGTTTTTGGCGGTCGCTCCAAGCTGGCCTGGTTTGGACAATCGAATGCCGATGTCATGATGCGAGAGATGGAAGCTCTCGATGTCATGACGGCCAACCGCGACGAGCGTGTTTGGGCGGTTGCGCGTGGTCAAGACAAAGTCGTGGCCGACAGCAATCTGCCGGCTCAACTCGCAGTGAAAACAAACATCGCCGGCAAGTCGCCCGACGGCAAGCATCTTTATCTGGGCGGTAAAGAAGCGATTGAAAAGATGCGAATTGCCGACGGCATGCAGGTCAATCTTTTCGCCTCCGAGGAGATGTTTCCTGAAATCGTCAATCCTGTGCAGATGGCAGTCGATACCAATGGACGGCTGTTTGTCTCCGTCTGGCCGTCCTATCCCCACTGGAATCCGACCGAACCCCGTCGCGACAAGATCGTTTGCCTGCCCGACGACAATGGCGACGGAGTGGCCGATCGTTGCATAACCTTTGCCGATGAACTCAACAGTGTCACGGGATTTGAATTCTGGGGAGGCGGCATGCTGGTTGCAGCCTTGCCGGAGATATGGTTTTTGAAGGACACCGACGGCGACGATAAGGCCGATGTGAAGATCCGCATGCTGCAGGGCGTTTGCAGTGCCGACTCGCATCACTCAGCCAATGCGCTGCTGATCGGGCCGGATGGCTGGCTCTACTGGTCGCGTGGCGTTTTTAATATGGCCACGATGGAAACGCCGACTCGCACGGTTCGCTCAGGGGAAAGTGGCGTGCATCGTTTCAACCCACGGACATTTGAAATGGAGTTTCATTTTCCGATTGGACCGAATCCTCACGGCGATGTATTCGACCAATGGGGTTATCAGTTTGCCAACGACGGCACCGGCGGCAGCGGTGCGTATGTCAATATCGGCAAGGGGATTGGCCACAAGCCGTGGTTCAAGATGCGAGTTCGGCCTGTCGCGGCCACGGGCATTCTTTCCAGCAGTCAGTTTCCGGAAAAAAATCAGGGCAACTTCCTGATTTGTAACTGCATCGGCTTCCTGGGCGTGCTGCAGCACGAGGTGAAATACAACGGAGCCGAGATCACAGCTACAGAAATCGAACCGATTCTCGTCTCAGCCGACCCGAATTTTCGGCCAACGGACGTGGAGATTGGCGGCGACGGCGCGCTCTATGTCTCCGACTGGAGCAATGCGATCATCGGTCACATGCAGCACAACATGCGCGATCCTAATCGCGATCACCAGCACGGTCGCATTTATCGCGTCACCGCCAAGGATCGGCCACTTTTGAAGCCGATGCTGATGAAGGGCAAGCCGATTCCAGAGGTTTGCCAGGCGTTCCTCGCTAAGGAAAACAGCACCCGTTATCGCGCGCGATTGGAGCTCAGCGGTCGCGAGACCAATCTTGTCACAACCGCTGTCAGTGCGTGGGCAAAGGCCCTCGATCCAACAAATCCCGATCACGCGCAGGCGTTGCTTGAATGCCTCTGGGTTTTTGAGGAGCACCGCGTGCCGAATGGAGAATTGCTGAAGGCCGTCCTGGCTACCAATGAGCCGCGAGTGCGAGCCGCGGCGATTCGCACGCTTGGCCACTGGGGGAACAAAGTTCCCGATTGGGAGTCAACTCTGATTACTGCCGCTCGCGACAGTTCTCCTCTCGTGCGGGCTGAAGCGGTCAAGGCGGCAGTCAATTGTGAGGGTGTTGCCGCAGCCGAGGTGATCTTTGAGGCTGCTTCGCGTCCGACCGATCCGGAGCTCGATAATGTCATCAACTATGCACGCGGCAAAATCAATGTTGATAAACTCGTGCAAGATGCGATCGCATCGTCGAAACCGCTTTCGCTAGCGGCCCAGGCCTACACTTTGCGGAATGCCAGTGTCGACGATCTCTTAAAACTGCCGCGATCAGAGGCGGTCTGTCAGGCAATTTTGAATCGGCCCAATGCTTCGACCAAGGCTTTGCAAGCATCGCTGGAAGGACTTGCCGAATTGCAAAAGACGAGTTCGCTACCGCTGCTGCTCACGCTGATCGAAGACCGCGATGCTAGCGGCCAGACGGAGTCGCTCGAAGGGCTTGGACAACTGCTGGCTGAGCAGCCTGTTGGCGAATTAAAGAAGGTGCGAAACAGGATCGAAAAATTGACGGCGAAAGGATCTGCCGCTCAGACTCGGCGGCTCGGCTACGTCGCTTGCATGGTGGCGGATAGTTCGGGCGACCCAATGTTTCTGGCTGCCTCGAAGAGCAAGGAAAGCCTGCGCGATCTGCTCGCCGCAGTGCCACTTGTGGCCGATGAAAAACTTCGCAGCGGATTGTACGAAGCCGTTGCTGCACTGATGTTTGATTTGCCCCCCAATTTGAAAGCCGAAACGAGCGGTTCCGGATTGCTGCAACCCGGCATTCAGGTCGACTATTTTCAGCCAAACCCAGCAAATGTTGCGATTGAAACCCTTGCTCAGCTCAAGCCACATGCCAGCGGGATCGTGCCTGAAATCGTGATAAATGTCCCTCAGAGAGAAAGAACCGAAGCGTTTGCGCTGCGATTCAGCGGCACGATTCAGATTGCCGAGACAGGAAAATACACCTTCTTTATTAGCTCCGACGACGGTTCCCGGATCTCTATCGACGATAAAATGTTGATCAATAACGATCGCCTTCAAGGCATGCATGAGATGAAAGGTGCGATTGATTTAACTGCCGGCATGCATTCGATCGTTGTGACCTACTTTGACAACGGTGGCGGGAGCGGGCTCGAAGTCTCGTGGGCAGGCCCCAATTTCCCAAAGCAGAAGATTGCTGCTGATCGACTGGCAGTCGGTGGTGGCGTGGAAACGCTTCAGGACATTGCGATTCGTTCTCTGGCGGCGATTCCTGGGCACGGGGCCGAGAAGTTTCTGGCGCTGGTAAAACTTGTGAAAGCTGACCAGCATCGAACTGCTGCAATTGGTGTTCTTTGTACGATCCCAGAGCAGGATTGGGCTCCTCAGGAAGTGCCTGGGCTCGTTGACAACATCGTGGGATATGTCAGCGGTATTCCGGCTTCCTTCCGTACGGCAGGCTCGGTGCTCGAGGCGATTGCGTTTGCGAAAACCCTGTCGAGCAAGCTGTCGCCGGAACAGGCAAAGGCTGTCGTGGAGCGTCTAGAAAATCTGGATGTGCGTGTGATTGCGATCGGCACTGTGGTGGAACGGATGATTTACGACAAGGAAACGCTTTTCGTACAGGCCGGCCTGCCGGTTGAGTTTCGCTTCTCAAATACGGATAACATGCCGCACAATTTCGCGATCATCCAACCGGGTTCGCTCGAAGAGATCGGTCTTCTGGCCGAAGCCACGGCCAGAGATGCCGATGCACGCGAGAGAAATTTCGTTCCCAAGAGCGACAAAGTTTTGTTGGCCAGTCGGTTGCTCGAGCCGGGGCAGAATCAGACACTGAGCTTCGAGATTCCAAAGACGCCGGGTATTTACCCCTATGTGTGCACCTATCCAGGGCATTGGAGACGCATGTATGGAGCGTTGTTTGTCGTTGAAAATCTGGAAGAGTATCAGGCCAATCCCACGGCCTATCTCGCCGCTCATCCGTTGCCGATGCGGGACGAACTCTTGGCCTCTATCGGACGCAATACAGAGTGGAAGTATGACGATCTGATTGGCGACATCAAGAAACTTCCAGCGAGTCGCTCGTTCGAAGTCGGTAAGAACCTTTTCAAGGCTGCTAACTGTGTCGGCTGTCACAAGCTCAATAATGAGGGCCGTGAACTTGGGCCAGACCTGACCAAGATTGAGCCATCGAAGCACACGACCGAGTATCTACTACAGTCGCTTTTTGAACCCTCAAAGGAGATTGCCGAGAAGTACCAGTCGCACACGTTCGTACTCGATTCAGGCAAGGTGGTGACGGGCATGATCGTGGAGGAAACCGCTGCAGAAGTGAAAGTCCTCGTCGATCCACTGGCCCGCTGCGAGCCCACCGTACTTCAAAAAAAGGAGATTGATGAACGCATCAAGTCTCAAGTATCGATCATGCCGCAGGGGCTCTTAAACAAGCTGACGCGAGAAGAGATTCTGGATTTGATGGCTTATTTGTTTGCGCGTGGCGACAAGAAAGATCCGCTTTTTGCAGCACCGCAAGTTCAGTAATGCCTCGTTCCCAGCAGGATGCAGCCACTGTTAGGTGGGCTGTAGCGGGTGCATGTTTGTGCCGCCGTGTTTTTGTGATGGGTTTTGTCCGCGTCCCTCCCGCTTGCGCTTCGGGCTTTTTTAAATCTGCAGGCATCTTCGATGGTCAAGGTTCAAAACAACCGCTCAGAAGGCGAATGTGGAGAGGAACTGCCCGCGGTGCCAACCAGAAGAAAAAAATGAGATGTGCGCCGTGTCTACTGCTCTAAGATTTTTGCTGCCCGTCGTGTGGGTGGCGGTATTAGGCGCTCGAATCGCAGCGGCCGAGCCGACGAAGATTGCGGTTGATCAAGCAGGTTCTAGCGACTGGCCGCGGTGGCGGGGATCTGCCGGCGCGGGGCAGGGCGGCACGCAGAAGTTTCCGCACGCCTGGACCGAGGCTGATTGGGCCTGGCGGGTTGATCTTCCTGGCGCGGGCCATTCTTCGCCAGTGGTTTGGCAAGGCAAGATTTATACGGCCTCTGCCAGCCGATCGGGTGCTGAATCGCAGGCCGCCCAGCCCGCCGCTGCGACTCCCGGAAAACGGTTTGTATCCTGCCACTTGGCAGTCGACGGAGCCCTGCTCTGGCAGCAGGAGATGTTGGGGCCAATCGAACCCCATCATCTCCAGAATAGCTCTGCATCGGGCTCTGTCGTAACAAACGAAACGGGGGTCTACTGGCTCTGGGCCACTCAAGACAATCTGCGAGCTGAAGCTTTCTCTCACGCAGGCCAACGGCTCTGGCATGCGGATCTGGGACCCTATGAATGTGAGCACGGATTTGGTGCGTCGGCCACAGTCTGGCGAGACCTGTTAATCGTGCCTATCGAACAGGATGGCCCAAGCTCCGTCGTTGCTCTCGAGACACAGACAGGTCGCACGCGCTGGCGGTTGCCTCGCCAGACCGAAAAAACAGCCTATTCAACGCCGCTTGTCTTGCCTGGCGACGGGCTCCCGCAGGTTGTGCTTGCCAGCACGTCGCATGGCCTCACCGGGATTGATCCGGCCAGCGGAAGAGTGCTGTGGGAACGCCGCTGCTTTCCGCGTCGCACAGTCTCATCACCGATAAGAGCCGATGGGCTTGTGATCTGCACATGTGGTGATGGAGGAGGCGATAATGCGCTCGTAGCCGTTGAGATTCCGACCGACAAACAATTAGCCACCACGCGACTTTCAACTGCAGCAATCACGGCGCCACCATTTGAACCAAAAATTGTCTACCAACTCGATCGTAGCACAGCTCCGTATGTGCCGACGCCAGTCTGCTCTGGAAAACGGCTCTATCTTTGGGGCGACCGAGGCGTTGTCGTATGCGTGGCCGTTGCCGATGGATCTGTGATCTGGAAAGGTCGCGTAGGGGGCATGTTTTCGGCATCGCCAATCGTTGTCGGCGGCACCGTGCTCAACGTCTCGGCCGACGGCGAGGTGGTTGTGATTGCCGATGGCGGGGCATTCGAGATCCTCGGGCGATCAACGCTCGGCCAAGCGTCGCGATCAACCCCTGCCGTGGTCGAAGGGAGGATGTTTTTTCGTAGTGTTGGACAACTCCTGGCCCTCAACTGTCGAGGCCCACTCGACCCAGAGTAAGGCAGTCCTTTGGCCGTGTGGCGCGACGGACTTCTGTCTGCCGAGTCGGTTTTGCTACGCTCCTCAGCATGAGTCGAGCTGCGCCCCTGCCCCCACCTCTTTCCATCTGGATCATCAACCCATTCGATGACATCCCGGGAGAAGGCCTGCCCCCACTGCGATATTGGTCGCTTGCCCGCATACTGGCTAGCCGAGGGCATGATGTGACGTGGTGGAGTTCCACATGGAGCCATCGCCGCAAAGCGATTCGCCGCGTGCCCTTGGGTATCCGCGAGGACGAGGGCTTTGCCATGCGATTGGTGGCCGTGCGGCCTTACCAGAGAAATGTTTCACTGGCTCGTTTTGCCAGTCACCGTGACTTTAGCCGGACCTTTGAGCGATTGGCCAACGAATCAATTGCCTCCGGTCAGCTTTCCCGGCCCGATCTGATCCTGGCCAGCCTGCCACCGCTGGAAGGCCCCGAGGCAGCTTTGCGTTTAGCCCAGCGGCTGGATGCCCATTGTGTCGTTGATCTCACGGAGATTTGGCCCGAGACGCTTGAGCGGCTTGTGCCTGGCCCAAAATGGCTGCGCAGAATTCTCTCACCACTGCTCTTGGGAGGCATGTATCGACGACGGAAAATTGTGATTGAAGCAGCTGATGGAATCTCTGCTGCCGCGCAGGCGTATGCCAATGCAATCCTGGGAGATGTTTTGGTTGAACAGAAAGACGACACACCAAATACTCCTTTGAAGACAGCGGCGGCAAAGCCCCCCCATGTCTGTTATCTCGGCGCTTACGTCGAGGAATTTACTGCCCCACCCCGAAACTACAATCCTGTTCCGACTACGGATCGAGCGATTGAGAATGCGAAAGCGGGGCCTGTTTCGGGATCGCTTGAGTGTGTCTATTCGGGCACGCTGGAAGCTGGACAGGATCTCGACACGCTGATTGCCGCGGCCAAGCTGCTTTCTTCGAGCGGCACCAAAGCCACGCTGCATATCGCTGGCACGGGCGCTCTTGAAGCCTCACTGCGGCAGTCGGTGGCGGCCCTGAGTGGATCGTGCCGCGTGCACATGCACGGGCTCCTGAGCAGAGGAGCTTATGCGAAACTCTTGGGCGACTGCGCCGTGGGACTTGTTTTGGTGAAGCCCGACTCGCTCGTGGCGGTGCCGTATAAAGCCTGCGACTATGCGGCCGCCGGGCTAGCAATCGTCAACTCACTGCCAGGCGAATTAGAAAAGCTCGTCGATCACTTTGGGGCTGGCATCCGTTACACATCCGGCAACGCGGCCTCACTCGCCCGTGCCATATCATCGCTGGCCGATGATCGCACCACGTTGCTTCAGTTTCGCCAGAATGCCCGGCTGCTGGCGACAGCGGAATTTGACCGTGAAAAAATCTACCCTCGCTTTGCCGAGTGGCTGGAGAGCATTGCAGAATGAAGTGTCGACGATACGAGCGGTGAATAGATTGCCGATGAGACTCTCCCTTTGTTGTCCGGTGTCGTCCCCTTATCGCCGTTCCGAACGGAGTGAGACTCAAACGGCATGAATATTCTTGTCACAGGAGCTCGGGGCTTTGTCGGCCGCGGACTGCTTACGGTGCTGGCCGCTGGCGGTCACTGCGGCACGGCAACCGGTCGCGTTGCACCCTCTCATCTGCCCGCCGGCTGGCGTGGGATGAGCCGCCACGAGCTGCTCTCAGGCGGCTCCGAGGGCGGCTCCGAGGCCCATGCCATCGAAGCGATCGTCCACCTCGAAGTCAAGCAACATTGCCCACGGCCCACGCTGGCTGACGCCCATGCCTTCACGACAGTCAATGTGGGCGGTACGCAAGCCTGGCTCGACTGGGCGGCCATTCATGGCGTGAGACGATTTGTGTATGTGAGTTCAATCAAGGCAGTTGCTCCCTGCAGCGATCGGCAATTTGAAGATGCCCCACTCGCTCCCGACACTCCCTACGGCCAGTCGAAGGCTCTGGCTGAGAGGGCCGTGCGGCAATGGGCCGGGGAGGATCGCTTGCGCAGTGCGATGATCCTCCGGCCTGCCCCCGTCTACGGCCCGGGCAATGAGGCAAATCTCTCCGCTTTTGTCCGACAGATTCTGGCCGGCAAGCCCTCACTTGTCGGTAGGGGTGAGACCCAGAAGTCGGTTGTCTCACGCATGAATCTTGCCGCCGCGATTGAGTTTGTGGCCACGCAACAGGCGACCGGCTGCGAAGTGTTTAATGTTTCCGATAGCGACACGCTTTCACTCAGCCAACTGGCTGCCCTGATCGCAGAAATCAGTGAAGCCCCAGCACCAAAACGGATTCCTTCACTGCTCGCCCGCTGCGTTGCTCCGCTGGGCGACATGATGAGTTTGCTCACGGGTCGCGACTTTCCCCTGACAACCGCCCGCCTGAGGGCAATCCATGAGACGAGCATCTTTCCTTGTGACAAACTTGTGGCAGCAGGCTTTTCTCACCGCCAATCGACTCGCGAAGGCATCAGCGAAATGCTCACATGGATGCACAAACAGTGATCTGCGGGCCCTCTTTGCTGACGCAATTGGCAAAAATCGATAGAATGGCGACCGAGTCTCAAATCGCCGACGTGAGTCTCAAATGACGAGGCTGTGTTCTCGAGTCGTATGCCGTCACGGTCATTCATCGCTCATCCACGGAACCAAAGATGCCACTCACTCGCCGAAAACTTCTCACCGCCAGCACGGCAGGCGTTTTGGCTGGCGGTGCGTTTGCCGGAGCCCCGCTTGAGGGCCAAGCGGATCCCCTCCAGGCCGCCGAAAAAGTGATCGCTCCACGCGCGCGTCAACTGCGCATTGCACACCTTACCGACATCCACATACAGCCAGAACGGGCCGCCGCCAAAGGTCTCGCGGCATGCTTTGACCATGTGCAGTCGCTGCCCGCACGACTCGGCTGCGATGCTGCTAACATGATCATCACCGGCGGCGACACGATCATGGATGCCTTTGAGGCCGACATGGCTCGCACCAAATTACAGTGGGAACTCTGGCGCACCGTGAAGGCCGATCGTTGCAGTATGGAAATCCATAGTGTGGTCGGCAACCACGACATCTGGGGCTGGGCCAAACAATCTGCAAAAACAACCGGTAATGAACCGCTCTACGGCAAGCAGTGGGCGTGCAACGAATTTGGCAGGGAAAAATCTTTCACAAGCTTCAACCGCGCTGGCTGGCACATCGTACTGCTCGACAGTATTTTTCCTTTTGCAGAGAGCTACATCGGCAAGATCGACGACGCCCAGTGGGACTGGCTGGAAACTGATCTGGCAGCAGTGGCCCCCAGCACGCATGTAGCACTCTTTTCGCACATACCTATTCTGTCAGCCGCGCCGCTGACGCTCCTTGCTCCACCAGCCATCGGTGCGTCTATGCCAACCTTTGCTGTGCAAGGCGGGAGCGTGCATGTGGATGTCAACCGCTTTCAAAAACTCTTTGCCCGCCGCCGCAACATCAAGGCCTGCGTGAGCGGCCACCTTCATGTAGTCGAACAGATCGACTATCAAGGTGTGCGTTATCTCTGCAACGGGGCCGTCTCGGCCGGTTGGTGGAAAGGGAAAAATCGTGACACCGACTTTGGCTACGCACTCATCGACTTCTTCGACGACGGCAGCGTCGAACGGCAGTATGTGCCCTATGGCTGGACGGCAGTCACCTGATGTTGAAACACTCACTTCCCACCGGTGGCCAATCGCCAGCCGCGAAAGCCGATCCTCGACCTACGATCCGCTTCAAGTTCGTGGGCTTTTGGGACGGCTTTGATCCGCACGACAATTTCTTTACGCGGTTGCTCCAGACGCATTACCAACTCGATCTATGCGACTCCCCAGACTTCATTCTTTACACCTCGATCGGTAAGCAGCGTAAAGACTATCAGCAGTACAACTGCGTGCGCATCTTCTACACCGGCGAAAATCTGCCCACCGATTGGAATGCCTGCGACTGGGCCTTCTCCTTCGAACACACGCCCCATCCGCGGCACTTCCGCCTACCGCACTGGCCGCTCTATGTCGATCCTCAAGCACTGCTCAAGCCAGCCGACTACGATCCCGCTGCGGTGCTCGCCCGGAAGAACAAGTTCTGTGCCTTTGTGGTTTCAAATCCTCTCTGCCGAATCCGTAACGATTTCTTTCGCCAACTTTCCCGTTACAAGCCGGTCGATTCCGCTGGCAAGGTGCTCAATACACTCGGGTGCCGCGTGGCCGATAAGCAGGCCTTTCTGGCGGACTACAAGTTTACGATCTCATTTGAAAACGAATCGCATGCCGGCTACACAACAGAAAAGGTGGCCCAACCAATGCTTGTCGACTCCCTGCCAATCTACTGGGGCGACCCGCTGGTGGGCCGCGATTTTGACACGCGCAGTTTTCTTTCGGCCCACGATTCACAGTCGTTCGACGAACTCGTCGAACGGGTAATTGCCGTCGATCGTAACCCAGAACTCCACCGCGAGATTCTCTGCCGGCCATGGTATCGGGGGAACGCGGTGCCGCCGTGTGCGGATTCAGGGCTGATTGTCGAGCGATTTAGGCAGATTTTTTCGACGCCGATAGAACCGGTTGCAGAGCGTCGCGGACTGAGCCGTCTGCTGCGACTCGACCGTCTACCAGCGAGTCTCGCTAGCATCCGTCGCCGGATCGTGCGAAAAACGCGCAAGCTCACGCGCAACGCATAAACGCAACACCCCCAATGCCCATCTGCGTCTGGATTCGTGTAGGCTTAGGCGCGGTTTGGCAGGCAAGATGCTCGACAAGGAGATTCCGATGACTGCTGCTGACGGCTATGTAACCGATGTTTCCTATACGCCGGGCTTTTATCCCAATATGGCCCCAGTGGCAATGCGGTATGTTGCAGCCCTCAACCGCGTGGTACCGCCACAGACCGCCAACGGTTTTCGCTACCTCGAACTCGGCTGCGGCCTAGGTCGCTCGCTCACCACGCTTGCCGCAGCCAATCCCAAAGGAGAGTTTGTCGGTATCGACATCAACCCCAACCACACAGCATCGATCCAGAAAGACATCACCGCCGGGAAACTTTCAAACGCTCGCATCATCACAGCCGACTTTGGGCACCTGCCAAAAGATTGTGGGAAGTTTGACTTTATAGCGCTGCATGGTGTGCTTAGTTGGGTGGCTCCGACGGTGCGCGATGCGATCATGGCAATCGCTAAAAAGCACCTTGCTTCCGGCGGCTTGCTTTTGGTGAGCTACAACGCAATGCCCGGCTGGGCTGCCTTACAACCGATCCGCGGAATCCTCCGGCAGTACGCGCTCCTGCGGCAGGGGGATAGCGCGCAGCGGATGCGCGATGCGCTGGCCTATCTGGTTTTTATCCGCGATAAGCAAGCTCAGTATTTTGAAGACAATCCCCGCGCGGCGGCCTACGTCGATGGCCTGCTCAAGCAAGATGTCAATTACCTTGTGCACGAGTATCTCAACGAGCACTGGACCAGCTTCTACTTTTCTGAAGTGGCGGGCATGTTTGGCACTGCCGGGTTGGCTTTTGTCGGCAGTCTGCCGGTGTTCACCAATTTCTGGGATCTTTGCGTACGGCCAGATTTCCAAGAACTCTTTCGCACGACAACCAATCGTCTGGTTACGGAATCCCACAAGGATTTCTGTGCCAACACGGCTTTTCGTTGGGATATTTATAGCAATGCTCCCCGCATGATGCCGGAAGTGGCCGATCGACTGCGCGAGGCAGACGATCTTTTTTTCCATGTCTCAGCGGCAAATATCACGCTGCCTTATCAATCCAATCTGGGCGTGGTGACATCGACCGTGCAGGGCCCGCTCTATCAATCGCTGCTTGGCCTGCTGGCGGACAAGAGCCTGCGACTCTCTGAGATTCTGGCAGCCGATGAGTTGAAGGGTACGCCCCCAGCAGACTTGGCCCGCGCCGTGGATGCCGGGGTGGCGATGGGGCTGTTTGATGTGACGGCTGGGCCGCTGGGATCGCGTCTTGCTACCAGCACAGCTTCGCTCGGGGGAGCAGTGTCGCTGACAAACCCCTTCAATAAGGCGATTCTCTATTTTGACTCCCTGAGCGGTCGGGCCTTGGCGCTCGCGAGTCCAAGCACGGGCACAGGCCACACGCTGGGTGATTTTGACGCTGCGATCCTCCACGAGCTGGTTGAACGCGGTCGCGACGGCTTGACCAGTCGTATTGAAACGCGACTCGCTGGCAGTGGCCGTGCCCTTCAGCAAAACGGCCAGCCGGTCAGTGACGCAGCCGAGCGATCCAAACTGATCCAACAAGCCTGCGATGCATTCTTTGCAACCGGCCTGCCGCACCTAGCACGGTTGGGGATTGTGGATCTCAATACCATTGCGTAGAGCCAGCGGCTCACTGGGCCTTTAGCGAATTGGCACTAGTGGCGGATTGATCATTTCCGGCGACAATGGTGCCGGCCTGAAAGGCGTGAGCGGTGCCAGCGGCGGCGAGCCTTCTATCGGCACGATGGGAATGGTCGCCTGCGCTGTTGTCGGAAAGACGGTGGGGGGCGGCACGGCCGACAACCGGATCGCTGCTGCTGGCGGCCCGGCGACGGGTCGTGACTTGGCATTGAGATCATCGATGAGATCCAGCACCTCGCGATGCATACTGAGGCCGCGGCCTTGAAACACATCCGTTGGTGTGACTCCAAAGCGACCGTAGAGCATCGAATCGGCGTTATGATCGACAGAAATGTCGGCGCCACCGAGTGACACACCTAGAAAAAGGCCGCGACTGCGGGCGTAGGAGTAAATTTCAGCACCGAGTTTTACATCGGTACCGGCGTTGGCCGTTCTTCCAACGGGCCCCAAGGCAATCGACGCATCGGCCCCGAGCGTCACCTTTTGGCCCGTTAGAATCCCCTCCAAACTCCGAGGAGTGGCAAACACCAAAACAATATCAGCCGACTGCACGCCGACCTGAAAGCCGACGCTGCCGCCACCCATTGTCACCATCACAGGCGCGCTCCATGTTCGATCGGCCTTGCGGACAACGAGCACACCCTTGCCGTAGTTGACACCCAGTATAAATCCTCCCTTGATCATGTTTGGAAAGATCGCGATGCCTTCAGCAGCGGTGAGCATTGAGGGCGGGACCGACTCCATAGGAATCGCGAAAAATTGGTCGAGAGCGTTGCGAGCCCCAACAACCGTTTGCACTTCCTGTGAACCGCTCTCAATTTGCAGTTGGGCAACAGCCGATCGCACGCTGCCAGAAGCAACGAGGATAGCCAGCAGAAGTCCGAGAAGTGCGCGAGTTGAGATTGATTGCATGGCGAATCCTTTCGCATGAAGAGAGCCAGCGACACAATCACAGCCTAACGGTCGTTCCCCCAAGCCTCCAATGCCATTTTGAGCCGACATACTTGATGGGCGAGGCAGGACGCGGTGCATCGACTACTTCAACTGCGAGTGGGCCTCGATCACCAGTGACTCTGTTTCGTCCCAGCCAATGCAGCCATCGGTGACAGAAACGCCGTAGGTCAGCTTCGAACGATCGCTTTGGACCGGTTGGCTGCCGGCGTGAATGTTGCTTTCCAGCATCAGCCCCACGATCGAACGATCGCCCAGCACCCGCTGCGCAAGCACATCTCGCCAAACAATCGATTGGCGTGTGTGATCCTTGCCGGAATTGGCATGGCTGCAATCGACAATCATGCGGGCTGGAAGCCCCGCCTTTTCAAGGAGTTGCCTGGCCTCGTGGAGAATGGCGGGCGAATAATTGGAGCCGCTGCGACCGCCCCGGAGCATGAGCACACCCCACGGATTGCCGGTCGTTGAAACAACGCACGTACCTCCTTCATTGTCGATGCCAAGGAAGCTGTGTGGTGTGCGGGCCGCCTGCATCGCATCGACGGCAGCCTGGAGTGACCCGTCGGTTGAGTTTTTGAAACCCACCGGCATCGAAAGTCCACTGGCCATTTGCCGATGCGTAGGCGACTCAGTCGTACGGGCGCCGATAGCTCCGAGCACAATCGTGTCGGCAATGTACTGCGGCGTAATCGGCTCCAGAAATTCAGTGGCCGTCGAGAGTCCCAGTTGGGCCATCTCGATCAAGAGGCCACGGGCTAGTCGCAAGCCGGTGGCCACATCAAACGAGCCGTCCAGATGGGGGTCGTTGATCAGGCCCTTCCAGCCGACTGTCGTTCGCGGTTTTTCAAAGTAGACCCGCATCACAACAAGCAGGCGATCGGCCACTTTTTGGGCGAGCTTCAGCAGCCGGGCAGCGTAATCCCGGGCCGCATCGGGATCATGGATGGAGCAGGGGCCAATCACCACGAGCAATCGAGGGTCGTCACCAGAGAGCAAGCGTTCAACGGCATGTCGACCGGCGACAATCGTCCGAGTGGCCGCCGCGTCGAGCGGCAAGAGGGCCGCTAAGCGGGCCGGTGGCACAAGCGGCTCAAGACGCAGAATCCGCAGGTTGGAGGTCGACTGCGGAGGGGCAACGTGAGGAAGCGTGGAGGTGGGGTGCATGAATCAACTTTACACTATGAAAAGGCAGTCTTTCAGAGCAGGCGTTTTTTTTGGGCACAAGCCCATCCAGGCGGGCTAGGCAGGCCGGGAGCCCCGTCCTACGGGCGGCATTTGACCCTTGAACCAAACGCTGGTTCAATCCGGTTTCTAAACCAGCCCAAGGCTCGGATCGAGATGGCATCACCGGCAGGCGGAACGGAACTCGGAAGCATGACACGATGACACGACATATTTTTGTGACCGGAGGCGTTGTCAGTTCTCTCGGCAAAGGCCTGACAAGTGCGTCGGTGGGCATGCTGCTGGAGGCCCGCGGCCTGCGGGTCAAGATGCAGAAGCTCGATCCGTATATCAATGTCGATCCAGGCACGATGAGCCCGTATCAGCACGGCGAGGTTTATGTTCTTGACGACGGCAGCGAAACCGATCTCGATTTAGGCCACTACGAGCGGTTCACTTCCACACCGCTGACCCGCCAGAGCAACTACACAACAGGGCAGATTTATCTTTCAGTGATCAATAAGGAGCGTCGCGGCGAATTCCTTGGCAAGACAGTGCAGGTGATTCCTCACATCACTAACGAAATTAAAGAGATGGTGAAGAATCTCGCCGATGCCGACACAGATGTTGTCATCACCGAGATTGGCGGCACGGTCGGTGACATCGAAAGCCTGCCGTTTCTGGAAGCGATTCGCCAAATTCCACTGGAAGTGGGCCGCGAGAATTGTATGTTTATTCACCTCACGCTCGTGCCCTACTTGAAGGCGGCAGGTGAACTCAAAACGAAGCCGACGCAACACTCTGTCGGGCTGCTGCGGCAGATCGGTATTCAGCCGGATGTGCTTGTCTGTCGCACCGAGCGGGCACTCGATATTTCTGACCGCGAGAAGATCGCGCTTTTTTGCAATGTGCCGCTCGATGCTGTCATCGAAGAACGCGACAAAGATTTTTCAATTTACGAGGTGCCGCTGTCTCTGCAATCCAACCGAATCGACGAACTCATTCTCAAGCGATTTGGCATTCAGGCTCGTCCAGCGGACCTCGAAGAGTGGCACGACCTCTTGCACAGGCTGCGGAATCCGGAGCACGAGATATCGATTGCCGTCGTGGGGAAATACGCTGAGCATCGCGATGCCTACAAAAGCATCTATGAGGCGCTCGATCACGGTGGCATCGCCCAGCGGGCGCAGGTGCGAGTGCAGCCGATCAAGAGCGAAGACATTGAGCGCGAAGGTGCCGAGCGATTGCTGGCCGGCTTTGACGGTCTGGTCGTACCCGGTGGCTTTGGCGAACGGGGCATTGAGGGAAAGGTGGAAGCGATCCGGTTTGCCCGCGAGCGACGACTACCGTTCCTGGGAATCTGCCTCGGGATGCAGTGTGCCGTGATCGATGTGGCTAGAAATCTTGCAGATCTTGCCGATGCCCACTCCACGGAGTTTGCCCGCAACACGCCGCATCCGGTCATCTGCCTGATGGAAGAGCAGCAAGGCGTGGTTGAAAAGGGAGGCACGATGCGTTTGGGGGCGCAGACTGCTGTGCTCACGGAGGGCACCCGCTCTGCGACAGCTTACGGCACCGCGCGTATTTCCGAACGGCATCGCCACCGTTACGAATTCAATTCGCACTACCGTGAGGCCCTTGAAGCCGTCGGTCTTGTCATTGCCGGTACGAGCCCCGATGGCTCTCTCGTTGAAATCGTAGAACTGGCCGACCATCCTTGGTTTGTAGCTGTTCAATTCCATCCGGAGTTTAAGAGCAAGCCGACTGCCGCCCACCCACTCTTTTCAGGGCTTGTGGCTGCCGCCGTTGAGCGCCATGCCGGCAGCGCGTGGGTAGCCGAGGCTTGAGTCAACTTTTTTGAGACCAACTTTTTCTTTCAGACAGAGTCCCTACAGCATTGGAGCAGCCCAAATGACCGGCGATGCACACGACATGAGCCACAGCAATGACGCTGAGAAAATGGCCTCGGAAGGCGACGCTGGCTCCATGCAGACGCCGCCTGCGACGTTTGATTTTCTCGTCCACACGCTCTTTACGCAGGCGCTGATGGCACTGGGCCGAATCCCCAATCCGATTACCCAGAAAGCGATGCTCAATATCCCCACGGCCAAGCATTTTATCGACACCCTTGCGATGCTCGAACAAAAGACAGCAGGCAATCGCAGCGACGACGAGAGTCGCCTGCTGGAGGAGGTCCAACACCAATTGCGATTGATGTATATGGCCGAACAGAATGACGCCAACCGATCGCCAGTGGAACCCTCTGCCTCGTGAAGACATCGCTCAAGTTTGCAGTAACTAATTTTCTGGCATTTATTGCCTGCCTGATTGCTCCCGACCCATCCTCCAAGCGGGCCGATGGTGACCTGATCGCAGCCGATGGTCGACGGCCTCGCCAGCGCTGCGACAGCGGAAATTGAAAACTCCTGGCAACGCTCGACCAAGGAATAAACACTTCCACCTTTCTCGCTCACCTCTCTCCATGACCGCACGCATTCTCGATGGTAAAGTGCTCGCCAGGCAGATCGAGGAGACGCTCCGCGCCGAGGTCGTCACATTTGTCGGCATTGTCAAGCGACGGCCCCGACTGGTCGTTGTGCTTGTCGGTGATCTCGCGGCGAGTGCCTCCTATGTGAAGAGTAAACGGGATGCAGCGCAGCGAGTGGGTCTCGACGCAGAGGTGATTGCCGTGCCCATCACCACCGATACCGCCGCTCTGGTGGCACTCGTTGCACGTATTGCCAGCGAGGAGCACGCTCCTACCGACGGCATCCTTGTGCAGTTGCCGCTTCCCGTTCACATTGACACGCGTGCAGTTCTTGACGCGGTGCCACCAGACCGCGATGTCGACGGCTTTCATCCAGAAAATGCTGGCCTGCTCTCGCAGGGACGGCCCCGATTTGTGCCCTGCACGGCCGCAGGGGTGCAGCGGATGCTTGTCGATGCTGGCATACAGACTGCTGGAAAGTGCGCCGTGATCGTCGGACGCAGCGACATCGTCGGAAAACCACTGGCTTTGCTCTTGGCATCACGGGGCCGGGGTGGCGATGCAACCGTCACGCTCTGCCACAGCCGCTCCACGGATCTGGCAGCCTACACGCGGCAAGCCGATATTCTGATTGCCGCAGTGGGTCGGCCAAATGTGATCACGGCCGAAATGGTCAAGCCGGGTGCTGCTGTGATCGATGTTGGAATCAATCGCATTTCGGCCCCAGAGGGCGGCGGCAGACTGGTGGGGGATGTTGACTTTAACGCAGTGCGAGAGGTGGCCGGTTGGATTTCCCCAGTCCCCGGCGGCGTCGGGCCACTGACAGTGGCGATGCTCCTCTCCAATACCGTTCTGGCGGCCGAACTCCGCTTGGGCAAGCGGTAGGATCCCCGAAGAAAAACGAAAAGACTGGCGTTTTTCCGGTCTTGAACGCTGGGCCAGCGATCCCTATCTTCTCGGTCCGTCCACGCTCACAGGAAAGCACCGATTCATGCATTATTTTTTCCGCGCCCTTCGCGACGCAGCCAAAAGTTGGCCGCTCCTCGTCGCTGCCTTTTTTTGTTCGGCTGGTGTTGCAGCTTTATGGGGGGCCAATATCGCCGCCCTTTTTCCGATCATCGAAGTGACGCTGAATGGTGACTCCCTCCAATCGTGGAATACGCGTCGTATCGAAAAAACCCAGGAACGGATCGGGAACAGTCAGAAGGAAAGTGACGACTTGACGGCCGCGATTGCGGCCGGAAACCTCGCGCCCCAGGCTGCTCTCGTGGCCCGTGTCCGCATCGATGCGATCAGGCTGAGCGTGCGCAGCGACGAGGCCACGGCCTATTCTGCGGCTCAACTCAAGCCTTGGATCGATCGTTTTATGCCCAAAGACCCGTTTGAAACGGTGCTTTGGGTGGTGGCTTTTGTCGTCATAAGCACATTCATCAAACATGGCTTTCTAATGGCAAACACCCTGATCGTTGGCTGGGTGGCGATGAATATCAGTCGCAATATCAGGTTGAAAGTTTTTGACAAAGCCCTTGCGCTCGACCGCGCCCAATTCATGCGCAACGGATCAGCTGGATTTATGGCGCAGGTGACGTGCACATCCGACATGCTCGCTGGTGGCATCACCAGTTTTTATGGAGGCGCGGTAACCGAGCCATTGAAAATCTGTGCTTGCTTGGCGGGAGCATTCTGCATTTCCTGGCAACTCACGCTTGCGTGCCTCACAATGGCACCGGTGGTTGGCTTTCTGATGGTCTGGCTCAACCGCAGGATACGCAATATCTCCAAAAATATCCTCATGAAGTCGATGGGTTTCCATCATGTGCTTTTAGAAGCCCTCAACAATGTGCTCACCGTGCAGGCCTACACGATGGAGGACTTTGAACGCCAGCGTTTTCGTAACTGCACCGGCGACATGCTGCGAATAGGCATGTGGCACTCGTTCTATTTTGCCCTTGCCAATCCGATTACTGAAATTCTTGGCATCGGCATGGTGGCGACGTCGATCGCCGTTGGTGCCTGGCTTGTGATCAACCAGCAGACAGAGATTTTCGGGATCACGATGACCGACCGGCCGATGACTGTGCCGGGCATCATGGTATTTTTTGGAATGCTGATCGGGGCCAGCGACCCGGTCCGCAAGCTTTCTGGCGTGATGACGGGCTTGAATATCGGTGTCGTGGGAGCCAATGCACTCTACCCACTCCTGGACATGCCTTCGAAGTTGGTTGAGGCAGCGAAGCCAAGATCACTTCCCTCGCCGCATCGCGAGATCCGGCTACAAAATGTTTCGTTTAGCTACGACAACATCGACACCGTTCTCAAGGATGTAAACCTCACGATCCGATTTGGCGAGCGCGTCGCTATTGTTGGCCCCAACGGGGGCGGCAAGAGCACGCTGGTGAATCTGATCTGTCGTTTTTATGATCCGACGAAAGGGCAGGTGCTCCTGGATGGCGTGCCGCTGACGGAACTGGCCCTGCACGATCTGCGTCGCCGGATCGCGATGGTGACTCAGCAAACCGAACTCTTTAATGAATCGATCCTCTACAACATTCGCTACGGCCGCTGGGACGCCAGTCCGGAGGAGATTGAGGAAGCCGCCAGCAAGGCGCATGCCCACGAGTTCATTTCGGAATTTCCAAACGGTTACAATACGATGGTTGGTCCCAATGGATTTCGTCTTTCTGGTGGCCAGCGGCAGCGAATCTCGCTGGCCCGGGCCTTTTTGCGGAATGCCGAGATTCTCGTACTTGACGAGGCCACCAGCCAAATCGATGTCGAGAGCGAGAGGCTGATTCATGAGTCGCTCTCCCGCTATGTTGAAAATCGGACAGTGATTATGATCACGCACAGGGCCAGCACGCTGGCTTTAGCCGATTCAATCGTGCAGATTGAACATGGAATTGCCACAAAACAAATTGCCAAGCAGCATCAAGCAGCCTAGGTTGGGTCTCTTTTGTGATGACCGTCACCATCAACTGTATCTGCGGTTACAGCGGCCCGAGTAAGGCGGCAGGGGGATCGACGATTGAGTGCCCGATCTGTGGTTTGCCAGCAACGACAGACGTAGGATTCGTGGTCGATGAAACTTTTTCAGTCGTTGCTCGCAAGTCTGCCAGCGGCACGGCAAAAATAAGCATCGAATCTGCCGCGAGGCGGGAGACAGAAAATCGAGCGTTCAATCCACTCGATTCTTTATCGGCAGGACCGTCTCAGCCAACCAAGCCGACAACCTATCGGATTCCGTGCCCAAACGGACACATCCGCAAGATTCAAGAGAAAATGATTGGCCAACAGGCGGTTTGTCCAACCTGTAATGCGTTCTACCTGCTGAAGATTACCGACAGTCAGGAGTATCGGCAGGAAATGAATCGTCGCCAGGACGAGAAGGATGCCAAGCAGGCCAAGCTCTGGCTGCGGTGGGCAATTGTGGCGGCCGTATGCGTCGTGCTCTTTTTTATCGCTCTGTTTGTCATCAGTCTGAAGCGGTGAGCTACTTGTTGAGGCGATCGTTCCAGCGGGCTGACTCTCGCGGTTTGTAATGCTCTAGTTCGAAACTGTCTCGCACAATGGTGCGCACGCTGCGCAGATCGACGCAACCGAACTGAGCAGTCAACTGCACCAGCAGATTGCCGATCGCCGTCGCCTCCACCGGGCCAGCGACAACTGTGCGGTTGGTCGCATCGGCGATCATCTGGCAGAGCATCGTGTTTTTGACACCGCCGCCGACAATGTGGATCCGACCGACGCGACGCCCTAGCAACTCATCAAGTTCCTCCAGCGTTCGCCGCACGGCCAAGGCCACGCTTTCAAGCGCCGCACGGACAACGCTTGCCGTTGATTCGGGTACCGGTTCGCCGGTTGCCTTGGCCAGCGATCGGATCGCCTCTGGCATGTCGGCTGGAGCCACAAGCGACGGGTGATTGGGGTCGATGAGTGTGACCAGTGGCGGCGCTTCGGCCGCCAGGGCCGTCAATTGATCCCATGCCCAAGCCTTGCCTGCCCGCTGCCAACTCAGACGGCATTGTTGAACAAGCCACAGGCCGCAGACGTTTTTCAGCAGTCGAGTGGTGCCCCCTACGCCCCCTTCGTTGGTGAAGTTATGGGCCAGGCACTCTGGCGTTACCAGCGGTCGATCGAGTTCTGCTCCGACTAGCGCCCAGGTGCCCAGGCTCACATAGCACCAGTCGGGGCGGGCGCAGGGCGGCTCAAGGGCTGGCACCGCTGCAATGGCACTGGCCGTATCGTGTGTGCCAGGAATGATAACTTGCACTCCCTCAAGACCGGTTTCGGCAGCCACATCCAAGCGAAGCAATCCCAAGGCTGTGCCCGGCTCGACAATCGGACCAAATACTCGGCGGGGCAAACCAAAGCGATCGAGCATTTCGAAAGCCCAATTTTGTTTCTGTGGGTCAAAGCACTGCGATGTGGATGCATTTGTGCGTTCATTCGATCGCTCGCCCGAGAGCAGCCAATGGAACAGATCGGGAATCATCAGGAGCCGGTCGGCTACAGCCAGCACGCTGGAGTGTTGCCGCTGCATCGCCAGCAACTGATACAGCGAGTTCAGCTCCATAAACTGAAGTCCTGTGGCAGCAAATATTTCTGCGCGGGGCACAATCTGCTCAGCGGCTAAAATCAGTCCGCGAGTGCGGGGATCGCGGTAACAGACGGGGTTGGCTAAGATCGCATCGTCGGTTCCCAAAAACGAAAAATCAACGCCCCACGCATCAACGCCGATGGTGGCAACGGACCGGCCATGTCTCGCGGCAGCAGCCCGCAGGCCCAGGACCACCTCCTGCCAGAGTCGGGGCAAATCCCAGACGAGTTGCCCGCCCATTGTCACAGGTCCGTTCTCGAAACGGTGGATCTCCTCGAGTTCTAAAAGCCGGCCGTCAAAGGCTCCTGAAACGACCCGCCCCCCAGAGGCGCCCAGATCGACAGCCAGTGCTACGGAGCGTGCCATAGAGCGGTTTCCTATTTTAAAAAGCCCGACCGATTGAAAAAACCTGCATTGTTCACTTTTTGGTCGCCCTGACGAGAGGCAAGTGGCCGTTTTAGAGAATCTTGGTCAACTGGAGCGCTTCGCTGGCGTGGGCTTGTCTCGCCGGTCTAAAAAGTCGATAATTTCCCAGCAATAGCCGATTGTTTAGTATGTTACCAATCTTTCGCATGATTCGGCTTGGAAGGTTCTCTATTTTTTATGGTCTCTCCCGATAGCGTGCTTGTGCCCGCGAGCATCTCAGCAGAATCGCTCGACGATCTTGCCCGCCAAAGTGTCTCGCTTGAATCTGCTGAGCCGCAGGAAATTGTCCGGTTTGCCGTCGAGCGATACGGCAACAAACTCACGATGGCAACGGCGTTTGGCCCCGAGGGCTGCGCGATCATCCACTGGCTGGCCACCATTGCCCCAAAAACCTACATTTTTAATCTCGACACCGGATATCAATTTGAAGAAACGCTACAGCTCCGCGACACGATTGCCAAGCGTTACGGAATCAATGTGGTGCTGGAACAACCCGAGACAACTGTTCTAGAGTATGAACGGATTCACGGTGGCCCGCTTTACCGCACCGATTCCAATCGCTGCTGCGGTGATCGCAAGATCGCTGTCATCCGTCGCGTGCTCACTCGATTCGACGCTTGGATGAGTGGCATCCGGCGCGACCAGAGCGTCGACCGTGCCAATGCGTCAATCGTGGGCTGGGATGCGAAGTTTGGAGTGGTGAAGATTTCACCACTGGCGAATTGGACAAAGGCAAAAGTTTGGGATCTGATTCTAAGAGAAAATATTCCCTACAATCCCCTCCATGACCAAGGTTATGTGAGCATCGGCTGCTTTCCCTGCACTCGCGCCATTACAACCGATGACGACGAACGCGCGGGCCGCTGGAGCGGTACCGCCAAAACAGAGTGCGGCTTACACGTCCGCGAGGATTGACAGCCGCCGATTGATCAGGAATTCCAAACATGCGACTGTCCGCAAAAACAGAATATGCTGCAATAGCGGTGTTGGAGCTTGCGCAACACTGGAACTCCGATGAGCCGGTGCGGATTCGCACGATCTGCGCCGCGCATGGAGTGCCCGCTGGATTCCTGGTGCAGATATTGCTGCAACTCAAAGGGGCGGGCGTTGTCACAAGCACGCGGGGGGCTGCCGGGGGCTACCAGTTGGCTCGTTCGCCAGCCGAGATCACGCTTGACGATGTCTTTCACGCCATCGAGGGTCCCGATGAACTGATCACCGCGATCACAGCCGCTCGCGCAGCACAATCTCGTAGCGTCTCTGTGTTGCTCGATGCGTGGAAAGAAGTCGCCGCAAGTGAAACAGACTCTCTGCGTGCCGTGACATTTGCCGACCTCGTGGAACGCTCCCGCGTCACCAGCAATCAGATGTATTACATCTGAGCACCCCTTTAGGCGGGGTGATGGGCTTTCTGGCTGTGGAGCAACGAGTCCAGGAGCAGAGCCACCTCTTTCATGTGAATCGGAGTCAGCACTAGTTTTCGATGGGCGTCGAAATGTGCCTGATCGATAAGCTCTTGCTGCTTCGAACTGGCGATCAGAATCGCCGGAATGTCGGCCAAAAAAGGATCTTCTGTGAGTTTGTTAAAGGCTTCGACCGCGGCCTTGCCCAGAGATTGCGTGCTCATGATAAGACAGTCGGCTGGCACTGGCGTGCTAGAAAAACGGGTCAACGCACGCTCTGGATTTTCGGTCAGTAAAACACGGTACCCCAGCTTCGTGAAGAATTGTCTGAGGGCTGCCTGCGCCTGTCCTGACGGCTCGACGAGCATCAAGCGGCCCTTATGCGATGGCATGCCGACAGCTGATTCGGCTACCGGACTTGCTTTGCTTCGATCGACCGTGGCACTGCCGCCGGCACTCATTTTGTCAGCCGTATATTTCCCCACAAGTGGCTCCAGTACACGGCGCACATCTGCTGCATTCTGCCAGCGCTCCAGTGGATCAAGATGGATCATGCGAGAGACAATGTCGACCACCTCCCGAGGCAGTTCAGGGGCCCGCGTGGCCAGTGGCGTCACCGAGGTAAAACGCCTCGGATCGGCACGCTCCGCACGATCCCGTGATTCGACGAGTGCCGAAGTGCCAGACAGCGCCAGATAGGCGATCGTGCCAAGAAAATAGATGTCGCTGCGGACGCCGTCGTCATTCATGCCACTGAGTTTTTCCAAGGCCGCATAGTCAATCGTGCGGGGCTGCACCATCTTGCCCAACGACTTGTCTCCCAAGGAGTCGACTCCGGCCAAGCCAAAATCAACGAGCTTTCCCTGACCTGCGGCTGAAACGAGGACGTTGGAAGCCTTCAGATCGCGGTGGGTCACGCCTCTGCGATGAGCATACTCGAGCCCTTCCAGTAGTTGCACGATGAGTCGAATGGCGTGGTCAATATCGATGGCACCGCGAATGCGCACTAATTCACGTAGCGTCTGTCCTTCAACAAACTCCATCGTGATGTAGCTGGCATCACGTTCCTGACCGACATCCATGATCGCAACAATATTGGGATGGCGGAGCAGGTGCCCCATTTCGCCTTCCCGCCGAAAGGCCTTGCACTTTTCAGAATCTGCACTGAAGCGGTTGCGCAAAACCTTGACGGCCACAATGCTGCGAGTGTCAATATTGATCGCGCGAAACACACGGGCAAAAGATCCAGCGCCAGTCTGATAAAGAACTTTTGCGCGGCCATAGAAGAAGCCGGTGCGTTCGCCTCGCAGCAAGCGGTCTAACTGATAAGCCGTCAGCAATTCGCGTCGCACAAGTGCTTGAGCGCACTGCTCGAGAGCCACATGATGGCCCCCCACCTCGGACCAGATTTCTTGCAGCGATTCGCTGGAAACGAGATCCAATTCGGTAACGGTATGGGCCAGTTCGTCAGCAGTGGTCGGTTTCATAGCGAGCGATCACGAAGCGAAAACACAAAGTGCCTGAAAGTGCCAGTGAAGATGATACGAAAAACCTTCACGTCGCCGAAAAAATCCAGTGTTTGCCGATTGGCCGGGAACTGCAAGCCCCACTGGCTGGGCTAACCCGCCCAGCACGTACAAACCCTAGGCAGACTGGGTGGTTCGCGATGCCATACGGGGCCTTTGCCTGAGCCTAGGCTCAGCCGGGATTGGGGACTGCAGGCGATTTCGGCTGTAAATCCCCGGAAATGGTGGTCTGGAGCCGACGACGCAAGTGCTGGTAAAAGCCCGTCTTGCGTACCGTCCTCTGGTTTTGATTTCTATGCCATCGCATTTTTTTATTCCCAGCGTTCTCTCCCCGCAGCGGTTCTTGCCTTTCGGCTTGGCCACGCTCTCTTGTCTGGCAGTCTGGGGTTGGCTGGCCAATCGACTGGAAGCTACTGAAATCGTCGAGACTTTTGAGGGGCCAGATTCGACATGGACGATCGCCGAATCCGATGTGGGCCAGCGGATGGTGAGTCACGGCCGCAGTCGAGAGATGCCGCATGGCGGTGATTCATGCGAACGGATCGTGCTGGACTCTTCCACAGGCCTGGCGCTGCGAGCACAAACACCGATCGGACCGGCCAGTGTCATCGATGAATGGCAGGCATCGCTCTGGGTGCGGGCCAATCGCCCTGATATTCGTTTAGCGGTTCGCGTCTTGCTGCCAGAGTTTATCTCTCCCAAAACAGGGTTGCCCGTCGAAGTGCTCGTACCCGGAACGACCTCAAAAACCGCCGATCGCTGGGAGTTGCTCGAGGTGAGTGACATAGCCAGAGGTCTCGAGCAGCAGCTACCAGCACTTCATGCCCAGCACGGATCCAGAGGGAATAGTAGCGGTGCTCGAGTGACTCACCTAGTTGTCGATCTTTATTCTGGACCTGGCCGCTACGACATCGCCATCGATGACATGCTCGTACGGGGCGTCATTCCCGCGGCCCTCGTTGGGCCAGCCTTGATGACTGACGCTGTTTCACCTGCTCCGCCAATCATGGCGACTGTCAACACGGCTCCTTCGCCTCCCCAACCCCCAAGCGGACTCTCTCGCGGAGTGCTGGAAGTTGCAGGCCTGCCATTTTTTCCACGCGCGCTCGACTACAATGGAGAGAAACTCGAAACAATTGCCACGCTTGGATTCAACTGCGTGCGTCTGACAGAACCAGCTCCAAGCAACCTTCTTGACGAGGCCCAGCGTGCTGGAATATGGGTGATCTGCCCGCCGCCCACGCTGCCCGAGGTCGACATCCGGGATCCTGAATCGCTGCCTGTTTTTTCTGCCCATTGGGATCGCGTGCTGCTCTGGGACATGGGCAGTGGACTTGCCGAGGGTGACGTTGAATCGCTGGCCGAACGGGCCCGGCGCGTGCGTGCCTGCGACCAGCGTGGAGGTCGCCCGCTGATTGCAGCAGCAGACTCTGGCCTGCGTTCAATCTCACGGCATGTCGATCTGCTTGTGGCCCGTCGCACCGTGCTGGGCACGAGCCTCGAACTCATTGACTACCTCACATGGCTGCGTGAACGGCCGCGTCTTGCGCGCCCCGGCACGCCTCTTTTGGCAACCCTCTCGACCGAAATCGATCCCCGGACTGCCGGGCAGGCCGCTGCTCTTTCTGGCGTTGGAGGCCGGGGACTTGCTGTTGATCCAGAGAGTCTGTCGCTGGCATCGCTAGCCGCAGTGGCGGCCGGCACTCGCGGCATCCTCTTTAGCTCGTCGCGGCGTATCGATGGCGATGACCACGAATCGCGGGCCCGGGCAGCTGCTTCGCAAGCCATGAATCTCAAACTCAAGCTGCTCGAGCCGTGGGGCGCCGCAGGTCGCTTTGCCGCCGCGGCGCAGTCAAGCGACCCCGAAATACAAGCAGTTGTGCTGGAGGCGGCGAGGGCCCGCATGGTGCTCGTCTTTCGCTGTGTACAAGGAGCCCAAGTCGTAGCCCGCCACTACCAAGGCGATATTCCTAAAGACTCCACGCCGCTCTCGCTGCTTGTGCCTGGTGTGCCAGAGGCTCATCAAGCCTGGGAGGTATCGCCTGGCGGCTTGCGTCCACTTAAACAAAAACGCGTTACCGGTGGCGTATCGATCGTGCTCGATTCGTTTTGCTCTTCGACGCTTGTGCTCTTGAGTGGCGAACCGGCTGTGACGGCCCATGTGCAAGAACGCGTCCGCGAATTGGCTCCACTGGCATTGATTTCAGCGCGCACTCAGGCCGGCATCGCGCTGGCCGATGGGGCCGAACTCCTAGCCCGACTGCCTCCAGCAGCATTTGGCAATCTCCCTGCTACCGCGATGCTCAGCGAAGCTCAACAAATCGCTTTGGTTGGCGAATCGCTGGCTTCAAGCGAGCCGGGGGCTGCGATCGCAAAGTTCCTGCGGGCCAGTGCCATCGGCGGCCAACTGGAAAGGCTGGCGTGGGAACGCGGCGTGCTGGCCACCGGATCCATGGTTGCCAGTCCACTCTCATCGTCAGATGCGTCGCTGGCCGACCACTGGCGTTTTGTCGAGGCCTTGGCCAACACCAGTCCAGGCAGTGAATTGCTGACTGGCGGCGGCATGGAGCAGATTGAAGACTTGGCTGGCAACGGCTGGCATCACTTCGCCCTGCATGACCCAGCCATCCGAACCGCCGTCGAGATTTCTCGCACACAACCAGCCAGCGGCAATGGCAGTCTGCGCATCCAGTCCAAGCCAATCAATCCCGCAGAGTCGCCGGTTGTCGTCGAAACTCCACTCGTCTGGATTACCACTCCGCCGATATCGGTTCCAGCGGGAAAACTTTTGGAAATACAAGCCCAAGTCTGGGTGCCAAAGCCTATCAAAGGAAGCGTCGACGGGTTGCTTGTCTTTGACTCTCTCGGCGGACCTGCACTCGCCGAACGGGTTGGCGTGACTCGCAACTGGCGCAAGCTCGTGCTTTACAGAATCGTGCCTGCTGATGCTGCACATGAACCACTGGTGGTGACCTTTGCCCTGACGGGCATGGGAGAGGCCCGCATCGACGATGTCTCCGTCCGAGTGCTTGAGCGCACTGCTGGCACCGCAGGGGCCACGATCGTTTCCACCACACCACCTGTGTCTGCGGTAACAAGACCCCCGCTCTCCTCGCAGCCATTTCCACAGCCCAGCGAACTGCTCGCTCCTCTCCCGCTGCCTCCGGTGGCAGTGGGGCCAACTGCATCACCAACACCGGCGAATGTCGCTGTTCCACAACCTCTGCCCCAAACAACAACGGCTTCACCTTCAGCAGTGTGGCCGGGCATGAATCTGGAGTGGCCGAAATTACCATTTGGGCAGTCCCCCAACACCCCACCCCCTGGACCAGGCGGCGGCACGATCGACCCATTCAAGCGTGTGCGACCAGCCCCCTAGGCTCAATCGCAAGTCACTCTTCCCGCATCCGATTGCATCGGCAGTCTGTTGCCGCCTTGACAGTGCCCCAGCTTTTTCACACATGATCCTCGACACTCTCATTCACGCTCACTGTGCCCATTCCCTTGGGCCGCGATTCGCTGCCGGTCTCAAGTGGCTAGCAGACTTTTCCCCCCAGACAGCCGATGGTCGCTACGACATCCAAGGCGATGATCTTTTTATTCTGGTGCAGAGCTACCAGACCGTGCCAGCCATTCAGAAGAACTTAGAATCCCACCGCATCTATGCTGACATTCAGTACATCGCTAGCGGCACAGAGGTGATCTATTATGCACCGATCCATCAGCTCAAAGTTGTAACCGGCTACGACGACTGCAAAGACATCATGTTCTATGCCGACCCTCTCGAGATGACGCCGCTGGTGCTCGTTCCAGGCAGCTTTGCCATCTTCCATCCGCACGACGGCCATAAGCCCGGTTGCCTCGCTAGCAGCCCCAGCCAGATCAAAAAAGCTGTCGTCAAGGTGCGGATTTAAATCGGTTAGTGCCGATTCGGGATCCGTGCCTTCTGACTGCGACCGGCTTGAACGACCATTCTCGCGGTGGCGTCGAGCTGTTTCAATCGCATTTGGCACTCCTCGACAATTTCACGATCGCTCATGCGGGCAACATCGGCTGCCGAAAGAAGTGGGCCAAACTCCAGGCGAATCCGGCCCGGACGGGGCAGCCATCGCCAGCGCGGCCAGCATTCATAAGCCCCCACAATGGCCACCGGCACGATCGGCACGCCAGCCCGTTTGGCCAGCAGCGAAAATCCATTTTTGAGTTCCCCAAGCTGCCCACTTGCCGTGCGTGTACCCTCGGGAAAAATGAGCACTGCTGCTCCAGTCTCCAGCCGACGAATCACTCTTTTCATCGCAACCAGAGGAGATGCCTCGCGGTCGATTGGGATCGCATCGAGCGCCGTGATCACGACGCCAAATGGCTTGAATCGATAGAGCGAACTGCGGGCAAGGCTGGAAAGCCTGCGATCGGATGCCAGTCCTAAGAGCAGTGGATCAAGGTGGCTTTGATGGCTGGAGATCACGAGCAACCCGCCTTGCTGCGGGAGTGGCTGGGCAAATCGCACGCGAAATCCAAACAGAGTAATCCCCAGAGTTCGACAGACCACCCATAGCGTCGCGTAGAGCCAGCCCCCAAAGAAGCTGTGCCCTTTGTCAGGCGTGCCGCGTTTGGGCTGCTTGCCATTGGACGAATCGCATTCTATTTTGGCAGCAACTCTTGCGGCAGTCATCTCTGGTCCTACGACTCGTTGTGATCGTGAATCAGAGATTCGATCATTCCCACGAGTCGGTCCACGACCTCCTCTGGAGACAGCTCGTCGGTCTGAAAAATAAAGGCATTGTCGGCTGGCCTCAAGGCTCCTACAGGCCGGGTTTGATCGGCTTCGTCGCGGCGCGATTGCGACTCAAGCACCGCAGCCAGTGTGGCTTGAGTGCCCCGTGAAACTTCTTCCAGATGCCGTCGCCTGGCTCGCTCCGTCGCCGAAGCGGTCAAAAACACTTTTAAATCGGCGTCTGGAAAAACAACCGATCCCTGGTCTCGACCCTCGGTGACGACATCACTCCCCTCGGCCATTTTGCGCTGCACGCTTTTCATCGCTTCGCGCACTAAAGGTGCATCGGCCACCGGCCGCGTGGCCGCTGTAATTCGATCGGTGCGAATCTCAGCCGACACATCGCGACCCTCCACCAGCACTCGGCCATCCAGAAATACAATCTGCAATACCTCGGCCAGTTGGGCCAGTTGCAAAGAGTCTTCGAGTGAAATATTGCGTTCCAGAGCGATCAGCGCCAGCGATCGATACATAGCGCCGGTGTCGATGTAGCACCAACCCAGTCGCGATGCCAGTGACCGTGCCGCAGAACTCTTGCCTGCCCCGGCGGGGCCGTCGAGCGTAATGATCATTGACGAAATCCCAGTTCTAAATGAAGCCACTCATACCGCTTGAGGCGGAGCGTTGTTGTGCAGCCATCGATGGCAATGGCGTCGCCATCTGCCGGTCGGCCCAGCCTGCGCTGGATCCGTGCCGATTCGATGCCAACACCCCACTCAATCCGCACTTCCCCCGACTCGCCAGCGCATTCAAGCAGGCCAACTCTGGCCCCGATCATGCGGCCGCTGCCGCCGCTTTCAAAGATCGGCTCGTCGACGGTGATCCGCACGTTCGGCGCGGTCGTAACGTTTTGCGTCGGCAGGGTATCAGCGATCAGTGCAAGGGCCAGCGTCCACGGCTGCTCAATTCCTAAGCCAATGGCCAGCCGCCGCGAGGCCTGGCGACACCCCCCTGCCAGTAACACAGAGTCAAGCATGTGGGGAGCCGAATGCAGATGCCAGGGCAGGCCGTATGTAAAAATGGCGATGCGATCGGCGTTTGTCGCTAGAGCGGGGCGTTCGCGGCCGCCCTCATTTTTCTTCAGCTCAATAAAATGCGGCGCAGTAAACCGGGTTCGCTCGGTGACAATTGACTGGGAGTGCAGACTGCGGCAAAGCTCGATGTCGCTGTTTTCATTCCAAGCAAAACGGCAGGCCAGATGCTCCTCAAAGAGAGGCCCGCTCATCGGCTGTTGTGCTGTCACCTCAACGCTCAGGAGCACCAGCGGCAGGCCCTCGGCAATCGCGATCCGCTGCGCAAAGGTGCCGACCTCGCGGCCTTGAGCATTGAGCAGACGCCCCTGGCTTTCGATGCTTTCACCCCGGTCGGCAGTTGGTGGAATTCGCTGCACTGTGTCTGCCACCATCTGCGAATACTCGGCCCGTTCTTCAGCCGTTTCCCAGGGCTTGCCAGGCGACGGAGCGGGCCGCGTCGTGCGCAGAGCCAGCCGCTGCGAAAGCTGGTTGCCACGGTCGCAGGGGCGTCGCACGGAGAGCACGCCTCCGGTTTCGTTTTGCACCTGCACGCGAATTTGATCGCTTTCCAAAAGAGAGTTGCTCGTGGTCGATGAGCCCGTGCCAAAAAAGCCACCCCGAATGGTCTGCCAGAGGCCTGCCCGAGGCGGCGACTGGAGTTGGCCCTTGCGACCGCCCGCTGGTGTGGCTTGCAGCGAGGGTTTTGGCAGAAAAATGGCCAGCGTCTGCTGCGCGATTGCGAGTCGCTTTGCCTCAGCCGACTCCGCCTCGATCCGCTCGCCCAACGGATCGACGTCGGCCGCTCCAGTCGTCCCGCTGGCTGGCACAATCGCCGGCAGCGTGACAGGAAATGTGTCGGGCTCAAAGGCGGCCACCACCCCGGCTCCGGCAGTGCGGCGGAAGAGTTCGTCGGGCGTGACAAACGTGCCAATAATCGTGCTCCACGCACCGATTCGGCGAAGGTCTTCAAACCACCGGCTGGCGGTGCCAGGATAGTGGGCAAACTGAATGACTGCGGTGTGGTCATGGTCCATCGCGTCGCCAATTTTTTCAGCCAGCGACAACACCATCTGGGCAGAACGGGCATCGAGTGGCGGTCGAGCCACGCAGTCAATGCTAGCGCCACCGCTGCCCTCCCATCGAATCCGGCTGGTGCCTGGGTCAGGTAGTGGCGTGCCATCAAAAAGATTCCAGATGGCACCGTCATACCCCAGGCTTTTGAGCACCTGTGGAAGAATTGCCGACGAACCACCAGCACACTGGGCGTAGGTTGTGGGCACGATGCCGACATGCTCGCGCCAGGCCTGATGACCGCGGGCAAAGGAAATCAGAATTTCCTCGGGCGTGGCGGCATCGAGTGGTTTGGAATCGTAACGGCCACCTGCCGGAGTGAGGGTTCCGGCAGCACAGCGGTTGCGGATCTGTTGGAGCAGGGCCGGATATTTTTGGGCCAGCGTTTCAATCACATGGCCCGTTGCCACCAGTGCTGCTGGCACCGGCGAGTTGAGTTCTTCAGCCAGTGGCCGGTCGCTGGTCGACTCGGCAAGCAGCACCAGGTCCACGAGCCAGACATCGACCGGATAGGAGTGCGACCGCGATGCGGCCAAGTACCCGAATGCCTCTTGAAGGTGCTCCCGGGCAACGCCATCCTCACCCGACACTGCAGCGCGGGCTGCTGCCACAACGCTCTGAGCAAACTCCGTCGACTCAAGGCGAGTGGTCGAACGCATCCGACGCGCGAGCAGTTCGGCCAGCAGCCATGCCAAACCGAGGGCGTGAAAATCTGCGGTCAATGGAATTTCACGGAAGGGGTTCGTCGCCACAACCTCTTCCGAGGCTGCATTCCCTATGGCCAGCAATTGTCGCGCCGCTTTCACGATTCCCGGCCGGTCCTTCAACTGTCGGACAAAGTGCGATCCGCTCTGGCAGGTTGCATCGAACGCACTGGCAAACCTGTCTTCGCAGGTCGCTGGCACAATGCCGAGGATTGCCACGCCATCGCTCAGCGGCAGATCGACGCTGGCCCAAGCCGGTAGGCGTCCGAGGTTTGCAATCAAAGCCGGATGCCAAGCAGCCGTCCATGCGGCCAAAAGATCATCCGCTTGGGCATCATCGAGCCATGTGGGAAAATCGTCCAGCGTGTGACAGGGCAGAAAAACGGTCAGGCGTTCGAGGGGTTTGGATTCCATGGCAAGAGTGTAGTTGGAACGCGGCGTTTTTTATTGCCCGCCGGACGGCACTGGGGTGCACGGAGGTGGGGTTGGCGAATCCTGGCGTTCGGAAGCCTTAAAGGGTAACGAGCGGAATTGAGCCTGCCAACGGGTTCGGTGGCGGTGCCTGCCTTGACGCCAGTACCGACGCCACGACAAGCGTTTGACACTCCTCGCCATGCACTCGTAAAGTGTAGTGTGGGTCGCAGTGTCAAGTCGCGTCCCCCCGACAATCCCGCAGGAAAAAACCGATGGCTCGCAGTCCCTACGTCTGGGGCATAGACATCGGCAAATGCTCGCTTAAAGCGATGCGTTGCCGGCTGTCTGCCGATCCGCGCAAGCTGACCGTTGAGGCGGTTGAGGCGATTGAGTACCCGATGATTCTCTCGCAGCCGGACGCAGATCCTGTGGAACTGGTGCGCACAGCACTGGAGCAATTTACAAGCCGCCATAATCTCAAGGGAGACAAAGTGGCTGTGTCGGCGTTCGGTCAGTCGGGGCTCTCCAAGTTTATTAAGCTGCCGCCGATTGAGGCAAAAAAGATTCCACAAATTGTTAAATACGAGGCCCGTCAGCAGATCCCATTTCCTTTGGAACAGGTATTTTGGGATTGGCAGCGATTGGCCGGAGGATTTGAGGAATCAGGGTTTGTGCTCGAGGCAGATGTGGCGCTTTTTGCCATGAAGCGAGAGCAGGTATTCAAAGCCTTAGAGCCGCTGATCAAAGCCGATATCGAGGTCGATGTGCTGCAACTCTCGTCGATCGCTTTGGCCAATATGGTGATGTTTGACGAACTCCCCGATCCGACCACGATCGATCCAGACAATCCGCCTGCGTCAGTTGTGCTCGTGGCGACTGGAGTTGATTCAACAGATTTGGTTATCACCAACGGATTAAAGATTTGGCAGCGCAGCATGCCGATTGGGGGCGGCAATTTTACCAAGGCGATTGTGAAGGGCATGCAGATGACCTTCGCTAAGGCCGAGCATCTCAAACGCAATGCCGTTCGATCCGAAGACCCGAAGACGGTTTTTAAGGTCATGCGGCCAGTCTTCAACGAATTTGCTGCAGAACTCCAGCGATCGCTCAACTACTTCACGGGAGCCGATCGTACGGCCAAGATCGGCAAAGTGCTGCTGCTGGGCAATGCCACAAAACTGCGTGGCCTCGCCGACTTTGTGGGAAAGCAATTGCAACTCGACGTCCAGCGACTGGAATCATTTCGCGGCCTGGAGGGATCCGCCGCTCTGTCAACGTCTGCATTTCGAGACAATCACCTCGCTTTTGGCACCGCTTACGGCCTCGCTCTACAGGCGGCCGGCAAAGCAACCATGCGAACGAATCTGCTGCCGCCTGAGATTGTGCAGGAGCGGTTGATTGAAGCGAAGAAACCGTGGGCTTTGGGAGCCATGACGGGGTTGCTGCTTGCGGCAGTCGTGAGTTTTGCCGCCACTTTCTTTGCCTGGACAACCTTTTCACCGCAGCTCTATGCAGAGGCGTTTACAAAGTCTGATGGGGTGAAGACCCGTTCCCAATCAGTCATCGGCGCTGTTGAGGATGTGCGAAAGAAACAGGCCGAAGCCTTATTGCAACAGCACTCGCTGCTGCGAGTGAGAGAGCGAAGGTTTCAGATGATCGACATGCTGCGCGCAATAGAAACACTTTTGCCGCGCAATAAACCGGGCAAGCAACTGGAAGACCCCAACGGTCGTGAGGCCCTCTATATCGATCGAATGGATTGCCAGTATTTTCCGGAGCTTTCCCGGTGGTTTGCCGGTGTTGAGCAATCTTGGGTGGAAAGCAATCCCGAAGCCCCTGCTTCCGATGTTTTAGGCGACAACGGTTCGGCTGTTGGGCGTCCTGATGGCGAAAACGGTGTTTCAAGCGTTCCCATCAAGACGATTGGCCCGCGGGGACCAGGCTGGGTCATCGAACTCACGGGGCATCACTTTCACAACGAAGACGAGCACAAGCCGAATGAAACCGCGCAATTCGTCCGTTCAACACTTGTGCAAAGCTTGCGGGGTGAAGGAGACGAGGTTTTTGTTTCAGCGGGACCAAACGCCGGAGAGAAAGTGAGCGTGGCCGACTTGGGCATTGGGTGGCCCGTCATTGTCTACTCGTCACAGATAGAAATTATTTCAGTTCGCAGGCTGCGGCCGGTGTTGCCAACGAGCAATCCGGCGGCTGAGCCAGCGAATCAGGCTGCCGCACCTGAAGCACCCCAAGACATCAAGCTCAAGCGGTATAATTTTGTCTTGCAATTCTCTTGGCAACCAACGGTTCCCGGTGCCGTGAAGCTACCGCAGCCTTCACCTCCTGCAGGGGGCGAATAAAAACGTCCGTATTTTACCCATGCCCAAAATTGAAATCCCTGACCATCTGCGCATCTATGTGGCGATGCTTAAAAAGCATCACTTTTGGCTGCTTTCGCTGGCGTTACCGCTGATTGTGCTGCCGCTCCTTTTCATTGCTAACGGCCATCTCTCGGCAGGGATGGCGAGTGCCCGGAGCAAGATCGACTCTCACTTGTCAGTGATCAAACGAGTCAGCGACATCCAAGCCCATCCCAATGAGGAATGGTCAACAGAAATCACTGCCGCAAGCGATGCTCTAAAGCGGGAAACTTTTGCCGAATGGACACGATTCTGGGAGAGCCAGAAGCCGCTGCGAAAGTGGCCCGAATCGCTGGGAAACGACTTCGTCACTAAAGCCGAAGCACTCAAGCCCGATGGCCAACTGCCTCCAGCGATGTTGGACCGATACCACAATGGCGTTCTAGGCATTGTGCAGAAACTCCCCGAAATCATGGGGTCTGCCAATGCAATGTTCAAAGATGACCCTGAGGCCAGGGTCGGCGCGGTTCGCGCCCGCACGCCCGCGCATCTGATCGTGTGGAGTCCAGACGATCAGATGCGGCTCCTCGCATCGTTTCAGTGGGATAAAAAGCCTTCCACGGCGAAGGCTCTGTTGGCTCAAGAAGAGCTCTGGGTGTACCAACTGCTCTGCAAACTGATCGCGGAAACAAACAAAAGTGCGGCCGGTGCTTACAATGCCCCGATAACGCGCATTGAACAACTGGCTGTGAGTTACCCCGCCGCCGAGGATAATCCGGGCGGAAATGGTCGCAGCAGGATTCTCACGCCGGTTTCACAGCAGCGAGTTGTGCAGTCGGAGGATTCAAGCAATCTAGCATCCAATGCTGTCACCACCGAGCCCATCAGCAGGCCGCCGAATCCAAGATTTGGGAGTGGTTCAGAAGATGCTCCCAAAGCCAGAGGATCTGATGGAGAAGTCAAGGACCCACTCCGCAACTGGATCTATGTCGATCTCGACGGTAAACCGCTTTCGGCCAACGAGCTTTCAGCGTCAAACGAATTGCAAGCCGTCCACTTGATGCCATTTGTGATTCGCGCCGTCATCGATCAGCGTTCTTTGGATACTTTCCTCATTCATTTGGCTACAGCGATTGTGCCAATCGATGTGCGGCAGGTGCGAATCAACGTTGATTCGGCGCTGGGAACAGTCAGCCGTGGCGGTACTGAACAAACGGGAACAGACGGTGTTGCCGTCCGGCCGAATGACATGCAGGTGGAATTACGAGGCACGGTTTGCTTGGCGACCCTCCCCAATGCAACGCTCATTGGATTGCCAAAAGAAGAGACGGTTGTCGAAGGAGCAGCGGAAGCCCCTGCCAGCCCTCTAGCGCAACCGCGTCGATCACAGCCCAGCCCGAAGCCAGCCACCCCGGTTCCGACCGATGTCGCGGAGCCAGTTCCAGCATCGGTTCCGACCGATGTCGCGGAGCCAGTTCCAGCATCGGTTCCGACCGATGTCGCGGAGCCAG
>Ga0209284_10000551_pt1 | contig 61181 bp, 47 predicted proteins | sample FRY03_FD_187211 | JGI IMG/M metagenome (GOLD analysis project Ga0209284, IMG submission 187211) | Freshwater microbial communities from Lake Fryxell liftoff mats and glacier meltwater in Antarctica - FRY-03 (SPAdes) (version 2) | ecosystem: Environmental > Aquatic > Freshwater > Ice > Glacier...
GGTTCAACAAAGTAGAACTAAGGAACGAACTTCTCCTTTTTCCATGAGCCGGTACCAAGAATGGAGGTGAAGAAGCAGGTGACCGACGAAGATGGCTTCTTGGGTCGTTACCGGATTGGTGTAGAGGTCGGCATTCGGATCGATGACGCGGGCCAGAGCCGGATTCGATTGGACCTCCTCCCAAATGTCCCGGTGCTGTTGGGCAAGTGAGACGAGATTGGTGAGCCGGCGGGAGCGGGTATCGGCGCGGAAGCTGGCAGCAGTGAAGCCGAGGCCGGCGATGATGCCGACGGCGCTGAGGACCTCTAATCCGTGCTGGGCAAGCCAGTTGCCGATTCCTGCCATGGTGCCGCCAGTATACCACGTGCGGCTTGCTGGAAGAAGGGCCTCAGGCCTCGTCGGGGATGTCCGCCTTGGCGGCCACCAGAATGCGCCGCGGGACGCGCACGATGCGTTCGTCGGGGCCGCAGGAGGCCGTCGGCGGCAGCTTTTCCTTGAGATCGGTGGTCATTTCGATGCCGATGATGGCAAAATCGCCGGTATCAAGCTCCCAGACGTCCGGGCAGTTCATGAGGGCGGGCGTTTGTGCCCCATTGGCGTGGGGGTCGGGGCCGAGACGACGGAGGAATTTCATGCCCGCATAGTGCCTATGGGCACAGTGCTGTCAAGACTGGATTGAGGTAGCGGAGGGGGTGTCGAATAGAGAAATGCCGGACGTAGTGATTCAACGGATGGTGTGTGGGCTTCGGGAGCATCGGGAGCGCCTGGGCCTGTCGCAGAACGAAGTCGCCCGACGGGCGGGCCTGAGCCACACGATGGTGATGCGGGTGGAGAAGCAGGAACGAATGCCGACGATTGACACATTGCTGAGAATCTGCGCAGCCTTGGATATTGAACTCTGGCGGCTGGTCAAGACCGCCTCCACACCACCCTGAACCCGTCGCTCCCATGTTCGGCCTCTGGACAATTCGCAAACCGATTGAGATCCGCCAACCGACGTACGCGCTGATCGACGGGTATCAGGGATCCACGGAGGGGTTCTACCGGGAGATCGAACAGGAAGTGATGGCCCGCAAGCTGCCCGGCCTGGAGGTGTCTCGAATCGATCTGAGAGAAGGAAACCTGGTCTCGGCGCGTCGCGAGTACCTGAGGCTTCGCCGAGAGCGACTGACTTTCGACATCTGTTCTGCTCCCCTGGGAACGTCCTGGTTTTACGCCTACCGGCTCAGTGAACTTCCCGCCCCGTTTCTCGGCCCGGACAAAATCGCTGTGCTCGGAGGGATGGGCCTGCTGGTGCTCGGTTACGTCCTGCTGTTCGGGGCGATGTGGGGAGGAATCATCATCGGGCTCACCCTGTTGGGATTGATCCTGGTAATGAAGAACGCGCTGACCTTGGGACTGCATGATTTTGACTCTTGGCTGCTGGCGGTGCCTATTCTGGGCCGGGTGTAAGAGGAATGGTTCCGCGGCGACAGCTACTACAGGCGGGACACCCGCGAGTTGTGGGGAGAAATGATGGATCGGATTCTCCAGGACAAGATCAAGGAAGCGACGGCTGCCCAGGGTTTCAAGCAGGTCGAATTCATCGAGGCCCGCGCTGATACCAACCCCATGCTGGCGCGGTTGATGCGCCTTCCCGTCCCGGTCGTTCCACCCAAATGACCAGCGACGAAGAATTCCTATCCGCCCAGTTCCTGCGGTGGGAGTTGCGTGGGCGAGGGTGGCAGGTTTTTGAGGAACCGGTGGCCTTGGAACCGCCCTTCCGGGCCTTCGAGGGCCATTTCCTGCCCCACCGGCCGCAGGCCGAGGTCGACCAGGAGGGCCGATTGGGGTCGGTCGTCGGGAATTTGTTGTGGAAGTTGCGGAAGGCGTATTCGCCGACCGAGGAGGAAATTGTGGCCGCCGGCCCCACCGCCGAGGAAGACGAAGAACCAGAACTCGAACTCTGGCGACGGGAGGATGTGGTGGAATTCCAGTTGTCGCTGCCACGCGAGCGACGGTTTTCCCGAGAGCGCATGGAGTCCCTGCTCCTGATGGTGGGAGCGTGTAAGGACCCGATAGCGTTTGAGATCCTCGCGACGGCACGGGAAATCGTGGTTCAGTTGGCGGCAAGCGCCGCAGATGCCGACTTGGTTCGGCAGCAATTGGAAGCCCACTACCCAGAGATGGTGCTCGCCGAGCAAGAGGACGTGCTGCTGGGAGAGTGGGCCAAGGCAGCCGATGGCTGGGTGGCCGCCGAATTTGGCTTGGCGAAGGAATTCATGCTGGCGTTAGCGACACCGAGGGTTGATATCCTTCAGGGAGTCCTGGCCGCCATGGGGACGCTGATTGAGGGCGAGCTCCTCCTCTACCAGGTTTTATTTCAAGCGGTTCAACGCCCGTGGGCCTCCAGCGCCTTGGCGGCAGTGAGTGACGGGGCAGGCGGACCGTTTTTCACCAACCGTCCGGAGTTGTTAGCCGAGGCGCGGATCAAACTTCAAAGGCCGTTGTACGCGACGACACTCAAGCTCGCGGCCGTCGCCGAGAGCAGCGACCGCGCCCTGCGCCTCCTGGCGCCGGCGGTGACCGCCCTCAGCGCCCTGGAGCGTCCCGGTGGCAACCGGCTGGTGCCGCTCGCCGACGACCGGGAGGAGGCGGCTCCCCTGGAGGACGATCTCCTGAATCGCGAATCCCATCGACTGGGAATGCTGATTAACCTCGATGAGCTCCAGGCCCTGGTTCATTTTCCAGATGAGACGGTGTTGGCGCCGCGGTTGCGCATGGATAGCGGTCTCACGAGAGCCTTTCCAGGGGCGACGGCCGATGGCGGGCTGTTCCTGGGCTACAACGACCATGCCGGCCGACAAGTCCCGGTTGCGCTCACCTTGGAGCAACGAGTGCGTCACCTGCATCTGGTGGGAGGCAGCGGTACCGGAAAGAGCACGCTTCTTTACAACCTCATCGAATCGGACATCCGTTCGGGCCAGGGATTGACGGTCATCGACCCGCACGGTGACCTGATCGACAAGATTCTGGGCAACATTCCTCCTGAGCGATTCGGAGACGTGATGGTGATCGATCCGGCCGATGAAGGATACAGCGTCGGATTCAACGTGCTTTTGGCCCACACCGACTTCGAGAAGACACTCCTAGCCAGCGATTTGGTGAGCATCTTCCAACGGCTTAGCACGTCCTGGGGCGATCAGATGGGCAGCGTGCTGAACTACGCCATTCTGGCATTCCTGGAGAGCAGTGAGGGCGGCACCTTGGTCGACCTCAAGAAGTTCCTTTTGGACGAAGAATTCCGGAACCGCTTTCTCAAGTCGGTCAATGACACGGAAGTCATTTATTATTGGAAAAAGGGATTTCCTCAACTGGGGGGCGGCAAATCGATTGGACCGGTGCTCACGCGGCTCGGGCTTTTCCTAGCTCCCAAGCCGATCCGTTACATGGTCAGCCAGCGGAAAAACCAGCTCAACTTTTCCGAGCTGATGGACGCTGGCAAAATCATCCTGGCGCGCCTTCCCCAGGGAGCCATGGGCAGAGAAAACGCCTTTCTGCTCGGTTCGCTGATGGTTTCAAAACTCCACCAGGCGGCCATGGCCCGGCAGCGCATCCCGGAGGACCAGAGACGCCTCCACACGCTCTACGTCGACGAATTCCAGAATTTCTGCACGCCCTCGATGGCGGAGATTTTGACCAGCACGCGGAAATACCGCGTTTCGCTGGTGCTGGCCCACCAGTCCCTCGACCAGATTAAACGCCATGACGAGGTGGGAGCCGCGGTTCTGGCCAATGCCGGCACCAGGGTGGTCTTCAGGGTCAGCGACAGCGATGCCCGAGAACTCGAACGCGGATTCGCCCATTTCGACGCGCAGGGCCTCCAATCGCTTGGCCGAGGCCAGGCCATCGTCCGCATCGAGCGTAGCGATGTCGATTTCAACCTGTCCGTCCCGCTGCTGCCGACAGCCGACCTGGCCCAAGCCGCTCTTTCTCGGGATTCCGTTATCGAAGCCTCCCGACTACGGTATGCCACCAAACGTGCGGATATCGAGGCGGAGTTGGGGCCGAGTCTGATCGACGAGGATCTCGACGCCGCCACCGGCAAGGGCTCCAAGAAGTCCCGCCTAAAGGCCGAAAAAACCACGGCTAAACCCGAGCCACCTGACGGAGCAGCGGCCAGCGCGGAGACCGGACCCGCTCCGGCTCAAAGGCCCGAGGTTCCCTCTGATGGAGAAACTCCTGGTTCTGCAAAGGCATCGACACATGAGAGTTTTCATGTCCCACCGCCTTTGCCAAAGGCGGCCATCACGCCGGAGCTGAAGGAGTTGGATGACCAGGGGTCGACAGCGCTTCCAGCCCCAGTTGTCGACTTGCCGCCCCTCCCTACGACCGCCCAGCCACAGGCGGCGCCCAAGCCGGTGTCCTCGGTGCCACCGCCAGCAGCCGCCTACGCGCCGACGAGCATTCAGGAGTCCGCTGAAGGAGCCGGGCGCGGCGGCGTCGAGCATCAGGCCGCCCAAATGGAACTCAAAAAGGTGGCGGAGGGGCTCGGATTTCGCGCCGTCATCGAGAGTCAAGTGGCCGGAACGCTCCAGGCCGCGGATCTGTATCTGGAGCGTGAGGGCGAAGCGATTGCCTGTGAGATCAGCGTTTCGAACACGGTTGAGGCGGAACTGCGGAACGTAAACAAACACCTTCGTGCCCAAGTGCCTATGGTCGCCGTTGTCTGCCTCGACCCCCACAAGCTGGCAAAACTGAAGACGGCTCTGACCAACTCCCTGCCGCCCGCGCACTTGCCGCGGGTGCTTTTCTTCCTCAAACACGAGTTCGTCGACTTCCTGCAAACGCGGGTCGTCAAGGAGCCCGAGACCGGTGCTGCGAAGGGCAAGTCGAAGAAGGCGAAAGGCCTGAAGGTCACCGTCACGATGGTCGAAAAAACGCCAGAGGAGACCAAGCTGATCGAGGACCAGATCGCCGCCTCACTCGCGGCATCGCTCGAAAAGAAGCGACGGAAGCGGAAGAAGAAGGAATGACAGTCGACCCCTTATACGGCCCGCTCGATCCTCGCGACTGCGTGAGGCAGGTCTGCGGGCGTCGGTGGACAGATCGAAAAGCCGAGTCGTTCATACCAACCCATGATCCAGGGAGCCTGCCTGAAGTCGTTCGGAACAACCGAGCCGACCACTCTCTTCGCTCCCTGGAATTTTGCATAAGCCAGGGCCTTGCCCAAGAGCAGGCGTCCAACTCCGCGCGATCTCCAGTCCTTTTGAACTATTAAATCCGATAATCGGAATACGCTCGGATCCTCCAAACGCTGCATCCAGCAGTAGCCGATTCGCAAGCCGAAGCAGTCTCGAAGCTGGACGCCGACGAATCCAGTGGACTTGTCCATGTATTCGTCTGCCTCACTGGGGCCAAGCTTGAGCGCCCACCACTTTTTGATAAGAGAATGAATCATAATGTGTCGTTGGACCTCGTTGCGCTAAGGGCTGTTCAAAATATTTACGTGTCGGCTGGGGCTGCTCGTCATGCCTATGCGAGAGATTCTGGCTCCGCGCTCATCGGGTTTGAAAAGTGGAGTGGCGGAGCGCTGGACATTTGCTTGCAGACCACGGGATCTACGCAATTGTAACAACATGACTCCTGCTCCGCCCATTCAAGCAATTTCACAGAAGCGGGTTGGGATTTGGATTCGCGTTTCGAGCGAAGAACAGGCTGAAGGCGACAGCCCCGAACATCATCGGTTGCGGGCTGCTCACTACTGCGAGGCGAAGAACTGGCGCGTAGCCGAAGTGTACGACTTGGCGGGCGTGAGTGGTCGGAGCGTGGCGGATCATCCGGAGTGCAAACGGATGAGGGCCGACATCAAGCGTGGGCACATCCAGGCGCTGGTTTTCACCAAACTCGCCAGATTGACCCGAAATGTCCGCGAGTTGATGGAGTTCTCGGATTTTTTCCAACAGAATGGGGCGGATCTGGTGTCGCTCTCGGAGAACGTCGACACGAGTTCACCGGCGGGCCGACTTTTCTTCAACCTGGTCGGCTGCATGGCCCAATGGGAGCGGGAGGAAATCACTGACCGCATCAGGAGCTCGATCGCGATCCGCACCAAGCTCGGCAAACCGATCAGTGGGAAAGTCCCGTTTGGCTACCAATGGAAGGACAAGAAGCTGGTCGTCCACAAGGAGAACGCGGCGGTGCGCCGGCTCATCTACGAGCTTTTTGGCGAGCATCAGCGCATCAAAACGGTAGCTCGCATCCTCAACGAGCGCGGCTACCGCTCCCCAACTGGGGGGATGTGGTCGGACACCAGCATCCGCTGGCAGTTGAAGGAGAGCTCCGCCAAGGGCATCTACAAACGGAACTACACCCGAAACGCGGCGACGAACAATGGGCAGCGATTCAAGTCCGAAGGTGAATTCGTTTTCGTGCCCGTTGAGCCCATCGTCACGCCGGAATTGTGGCAACGATGCAACGCCCTGCTGGAGGCCCGGTACATGAGCCGGTCGAAGCCCTCCAAGAAGCCCGCCCACTTGTTTTCCGGCTTGGTGGTGTGCGGGGGCTGTGGAGGAAAAATGTACGTCTCGACCAAGAGCCCAAACTATTCGTGCCGGAGATGTTCCACCCGGATCTCCGGCCTCGATCTGGAACAGGTCTTTCTCGACCAACTCCGCGGCTACCTCGTCCAGCCAGCCAACATCGAACGATACCTGACCAAACAGGCCCAGGCTCTCGCCGAGACGGAAGCACTGCTGGCAAGCCGGCGGCAGGCGGGGGCTAAGGCGGCCGCGGAAACGAAAAAGATTCTTCAGCTCTACTTGGAGAACAAGATCACGACTGAGGATTTCGGGCAGATGAACCAGCCGTTCGCCGAGCAGGCGGAGCAGACCAAAAAAGAGATTCCCGAACTCGAAGCTCAAGTTGACGCATTAAAAATTGAAACTTGTTCAAGCGAACAAATCGCCACTGAAGCAACCGACCTCTTCAAGCGTTGGACTAAGATGACTTTGGCCGAGCGCAGACAAATCGCTGAACTCATCGTCAAGGTCGTTACCGTCGGTAACGACCACACCCTAAATCTGGAATTGTACCATCTTCCCTCCTATAAAGAACTCTCAAAATGGCAAAGCACGAGCACTCGTGCTCGCAGCCGCGATCTGGATTGCGGGTTGCGCCGGAGCGGAGGGCGGGGGTTTCGTTGCCGGGGAGGAGAGACTGGGGGCGTCGGCGTGGAAGGCGGTGCGCGCGGCGGGGGGCTCCGTCGGGGGCGACGTGGCGCGGCTCTGTGCATTCCCACTTGCAGAGTGGGGTTTGCGCCGCATCCCTAAGGGACGTGAAGCTGACCAAACGCGGCGAGTATGCACTGCGCACCCTGATCCGGCTGGGGGTTCTCCAGCGGCTGGGGTCTCCGATCGTGTCGGTCTCCCGGCTCGCGGAAAGCGAGCGCATCCCGGCGAAGTTCCTGGAGAACATTCTGGCGGATCTCAAGGCGGAGGGATACGTCGAGGGGATTCGCGGCAAGAGCGGCGGCACGCGGTTGTGCTGCGATCTGGAGACGACCAAGATGGGGGAGTTGGTCCGGTTTCTCGAGGGCAAGCTGGCGCCCATCGGGTGCGCGAGCGAGACGGCCTACGAACCGTGCAGTTGTCCGGACGCCGATCATTGCGGGTTGAGGATGCTGATGATCGACGTGCGCAACGCCATTGCCGGCATTCTCGACCGCTATTCGCTGGGGGACGTGGTCACGGTGACGATGCGGAAAATGGAACGCGACGGGCTGGCCCCCACCCTGGATCCCGGACCCGTGCGGAAGTCGGCGAAAAAGCGCAGCGGCGAGGCGCTGCCGGACCGGCCGTGCCATGCTGATCCGGGCGACGGGTTTCTGGCCGGTCTGCTGACCGGATTGGGCCAGCTGACACCCGGGCGGTGACCGCCCGGCGCCTCCGTTCCCGGACCGGGCGCGCAGCGGCGTTGTCACCGCCATTCGCATTTCCCGGCCGCCTGCGCCACCGTCTCCCCTCCAGCGTCCCCCGCCTGCCGCCATGCCCGCCGACCCAGCGCTCCCCTCGACAACGCCCGCCCGCTGCGCCATCACCGGGCGGCCGATTCAAGGCGATGAGGCATCCGGGGGCGAGGCGACGCGTTTCGCCCTGATGCGTCCACGCCTGGCGGCCTGGCTGCTGCGGCAGCATCCCGGGCTGGCCCCCGACGACTGGATTTCGGCCGAGGCCGTCGATGCGGCCCGCGAAGCTTATGTGCGGGATCTGCTGGAAATGGAGATGGGGGAGCTCTCGCAGCTCGAGGAGGAAGTGGTGCGCAGCCTGCGCACGCACGAACTGGTCGCGGAAAACCCTGAGGAGGAGGAGGGGCCGCTCAGTTTTGGCCAGCGGTTGTCCGACCGCATGGCCGATTTCGGCGGAAGCTGGCGGTTCATTCTGCTGTTCCTCGGCGTCCTGCTCCTCTGGATGCTGGCCAACGCCCTGCTGCTCCGGCGGGCCGCGTTTGATCCCTATCCGTTCATCCTGCTCAACCTCGTGCTTTCCTGCATCGCCGCGTTGCAGGCACCGGTCATCATGATGAGCCAGCGTCGGCAGGAGGAACGGGACCGCCGCCGCTCCCAGGGCGACTACCAGATCAACCTCAAGGCCGAACTGGAGATCCGCTACCTCCACGAGAAAGTCGATCACCTGCTGAAAAACAACTCCGAGCGCATGCTCGAAATCCAGCAGATCCAGATCGACCTGATGCGCGAAATTTCCAAAGCCCGGCGGTGAGGCCAGGCCGCGCTGGGTTCCGCGTGGGGGACGGCATCCCCCGTGCCCGTGGATGGGGAAACTCCCTCCTTGCATCGTGTGGAAATCCTGTGTGAGGTTTGCCCCACTGAAGCATCCTGCCTGCCCAACCACATCCCAGCCAACCCTCGCGCCATGAAAACCTCCGGTTCGTCCGTCTCCCGCCGCTCCTTCCTTAAATCGTCCGCCGCGCTGGCGGCGCCGATGGTCATTCCCGGCTCGGTGCTGGGGCTCAACGGCCAGACCGCCCCCTCGAACAAGATCACCATGGCCGGGGCCGGCTGGGGCATGCAGGGGCCGGGCAACATCGGCAACTTCATGAACGAGGACGACTGCCAGGTGGTGGCGTTTTGCGACATCGACAAGAACCATCTCAAGCAGGCGCTGGACACGATCAACGGGCGCAACGGCAACCAGGATGCCAAGGGGTACCACGACTATCGCGAGATGATGGCCCGCACCGACATTGATGCGGTCATGCTCGCGCTGCCCGACAACTGGCACGGCCTGGTGTCGGTGGAGGCGGCCAACACCAAGAAGGACATTTTCGGGGAAAAGCCGCTGGCCCGCACCATTCGCGAGCAGCAGGCGATCGTGAAGGCCGTGCAGAAAAACGAGCGGATCTGGCAGACGGGGTCGTGGCAGCGCTCGGTGGACGATTTCCGCCTGGCCGCCCAGATCGTCCGCAGCGGCCTGATCGGCACCCTCAAGGAGGTGGAGGTCGGCCTGCCGGCCGGGCACAGTGATTTCGCCGGCACGGCGTCCAAGACCCAGGTCACCGCGCCTCCCGCGCCGCTCGATTACGAAATGTGGATCGGGCCGGCGACGATGGAAGATTACATTGAAGGCCGGGTGCACAAGAACTGGCGCTGGAATTACAACATCGGCGGCGGACAGCTGCTCGACTGGATCGGCCACCATTGCGACATCGCGCATTGGGGCATGGACATGGACAACGGCGGACCAAGCGAGATCAAACCCGTCCAGGTGGACTTTCCCGAAGCCACCGCGGTCTGGAATACGGCGACCAAATACCGCACCGATCTGGCGTATCCCGGCGGTGTGAAAATGACGATTGCCGGCGGTCACGGCGACATCCGCGGCGGCACCAAGTGGATCGGCAGCGACGGATGGGTCTGGGTTGACCGCGGCGGCTTTGACTCGTCCAATCCCGAGTGGAACGACCCGAAGAAGCGCCGCGCCATGGAATACAAGACGCCGCTGTACACGACACCGGGCCACTTCCGCAATTTCCTCGACTGCGTGAAGTCGCGCAAGCCGACGGTCACTCCGGTGGAAACCGCCCACCACAGCGCCATCCCCGGCCACCTGTCGCTGATCGCGCTGAAGGTGAACCGCACGCTCAAATGGGACGCGGCCAAGGAGGAGATCCTCGGCGACGAGGATGCCGCGAAGCACCTTGGCCGCGAGTATCGCGCGCCCTGGAAGCTGGCGTAAGGCCGGCGTCCGCTTCGCCGAAAAAATCGGCGGCGGCCCGCTCCGCCGCGAATAAGACGTTGCCAAGCGCGCCCCCCGGTGAAGGGTCCGTGGCATGAAACGTGCCGCCTTTTGCCTGCTGGGAACCCTGGGGGCCGCCGCTGCGCCCGCCGAGACGCCGGCCGCGGCTGGGTATCTTTCCGACTGGAGGAATAAAATCCAGCCGCAGATCCCGCGGGGCTACGTCTGCTCGCGCGCGGCGGAGCCGCTGGTGATCGACGGAAAATTGGACGAGGCGGCGTGGGCGGCCGCGCCGTGGACCGAGGAGTTTGTCGACATCGAGGGCGACGCCAAGCCGAAGCCGAGGTTTCGCACCCGCGCCAAGATGTTGTGGGACGACACCTATTTCTACATTGCGGCCGATTTGGAGGAGCCGCACGTCTGGGGCACGATCACCGAGCATGATGCGGTGATATTCCAGGACCCGGACTTCGAGGTGTTCATCGATCCGAACGGCGACTCGCATGAGTATTACGAGTTCGAGATGAATGCGCTCAACACCGGCTGGGACTTGTTCCTGCCCAAGCCGTACAAGGACGGCGGGCCGGCCCTCAACGAATGGGAGATTCCCGGTCTGAAGACGGCGGTTCATGTGCGCGGCACCCTGAACAATCCGGCCGACATCGATGAAGGCTGGTCGGTCGAGATCGCCATTCCCTGGAAAGTCCTCGGAGAGCATGCGGGCCGGCCGGCGCCGCCGCTGGCGGGCGACCAGTGGCGGGTCGGCTTCTCGCGGGTCGAGTGGCAGATCGAGGTCAAGGACGGCCAGTATGTGAAGGTGCCGAACACGCCCGAAAACAACTGGATTTGGTCGGCCCAGGGGGTGGTTGACATGCACCGCCCGGAACGCTGGGGTTATGTGCAATTCACCGGCACGGTGCCGGGCACGGTGCCCTTCGTTCCGGATGTCTCGGCTCCGGCCCGGGACGTTCTGCAGGAGGTGTATTATGCGCAAAAGGACTTTCACAAGGCGCACCAGCGATGGGCGGCCGATCTGGGCGAACTCGGCCTGGAAATCAAACCATCCGTCCTCCTGGGCGCGCCCGAATTGAAGCTCGCCGACGCGGGGTATGAATGCACCGTGGCGATGAATTTCCCGGGAGGCGTGACCCGGCACTGGTCGATCCGCCACGACGCCCTCATCAAGGAGGTCACTCAGCCATGAAGCCCATCCTCATCCGCACCCTGCTGATCCTTGCCATCCTCTCCGCCCCGGTGGGGGCGGAGAGCACCGCCGTCTGGTGGCCGGCCGCAACCGAGGCCGCGCTCGCCGCCGCGGGGGACAACCGCGCTGAACTAACCCGCGCCCTGGTCGAGGCGCCCGCGGACCAGCGCGAGGCGATGCAGTTTCTCATCGACCACATGCCGGCGGTCGATCGCGCCTCGTTTAAGGCGGACTTTTTGCTCAGCCATGTCGCCCAGGCGTGCGAGGCCATGGCCCAGGCTCCGTGGGCCTCGCTGGTGCCGAAGGACATTTTCCTCAACGATGTGCTGCCGTACGCCAGCCTGAACGAAAGCCGGGACCAGGGACGACCGCGGCTGCGGGAGCTCTCGGCACCGCTGGTCAAAGACTGCCGGACCCCCGGAGAGGCGGCGCACGTGCTGAACCAGAAGCTCTTTGGCCTGGTCAACGTGAGGTATTCGACCAAACGCAAAAAGCCCGACCAAAGCGCCCTCGAAAGCATGGCCAGCGGCGTGGCAACCTGCAGCGGCCTGTCGATTCTCCTGGTGGACGCCTGCCGCTCGGTCGGCATCCCCGCCCGGGTCGCCGGCACCCCGATGTGGACGAACATGCGCGGCAACCACACCTGGGTCGAGGTCTGGGACGGCAGCTGGCAGTTCGCCGGCGCGGCCGAACCGGACGGCAACGGCCTCAATCACGGCTGGTTCGTCGGCGACGCCGCCAAAGCCGACGATGCGAAACCCGAACACCGCATCTACGCCAGCAGTTTCAAAAAGACCGGCGTCTCGTTTCCCCTTGTCTGGAACCGCCGTCTGGACTGGGTCCATGCCGAAAACGTGACCGCCCGCTACACCGGCAAGGCCGCGCCCGCGGAGGGCCGGGTGCGCGTCATGGTGCGGGTGCTCGATCGTCCGCAGGGCCGGCGGCTTGCCGCCCGGGTGTCGGTCGCCGACGCCGCCGACGCCGCCCAGACGTGGTCCGGCACCAGCAGCGACGAGAGCGCCGACCTGAACAACATCCTGCCGTTTCAAGTGCTGCCTGGGCACACCTATCGGGTGAGCGTCGAACTCGACGGCAAAACCGTCACCCAGGAGCTGACCGCCACCACGGAGGCCGAACAAATCACCACCATCACTCTCGCCGAACCAGCCGGAGAGTGAACCCGCGCCCCATGCGCCCCCGCCCCATGACCAGCCATGCCTCCGCCTTCCCCGCCGTCCGCGCCGTCCGTTGGGGACGAGCGCGGGGGTGGTTTGCCGTGTTGCCACTGGCCGGTGCCTGCTGCGCTGCGCCGGCCGCGGACTGGCCGCAGTGGCGCGGGCCGCAGGGCAATGGCCATGCGGAAGGCACCGGGTATCCGCTGAAGTGGAGCGAGACGGAAAATGTCGCCTGGAAAACGCCTCTGCCCGGCCGCGGCTGGTCGTCGCCGGTGATCGCCGACGGCAAGGTCTGGATGACCACCGCCATCGAGGTGTCGTGCACGCCGGAGCAGGCCAGGGAACGCCTGAAGGTCAACACCAGCGACCAGCCGCTGACCCTCCTGTCCGAAGTCCGGCTGCACGCCCAATGCGTGGACGCGGCCACCGGGCGGCTCCTGCACGATATCGAGCTGCTCACCGTCAAGGATCCGCAGTGGGTGCACCAGCAGAACAGTTATGCCTCGCCGACGCCGGTGCTCGATGGCGGACGGCTCTATGCACATTTCGGCACCTTTGGCACCGCCTGCGTCGATGCCGCCACCGCCGAGGTTGTCTGGCGCAGCCAGGAAATCCAGCTCATGCATGAGAACGGCCCCGGCAGCTCGCCGGTCGTCTGGAAGGACAAGGTGATCTTTCATGCCGATGGCAGCGACACGCAGCGCATCGTGGCCCTGGACGCGGCGACCGGCCGGCTGGCTTGGGAGACGAAGCGCTCCGGCGCGCTCCATGAAAACCCCCAGCTGAAGAAGAGTTATGGGACGCCCCTTCTGCTCGAGCGCGACGGCCAGAGCGTGCTCTTCAGCACTGGAGCCGACTGGATCTACGGGTATGATCCGGCCAGCGGCCGCGAGTTGTGGCGCCGCGCCTACGGCGCGCTGGGGTTTTCGCTGAGCGCCCGGCCGGTGGAGGGGCATGGCCTGGTTTTTTTCAGCACCGGGTTCATGCAGCCGTCGCTGCAGGCGGTGAAATGCTCCGCCACCGGCGAACCAGAGCTGGTCTGGACCGCGGACAAAAACGTGCCGACCATTCCCTCGCCCCTAGTGGTGGGCGGGGAGGTGTTTTTTCTCGCCGACCAGTCGATGGCCTCGTGCGCGGATGCGAAGACGGGTGAGGAGCGTTATCGCGAGCGGCTGGGTGGCAATTTCAACGCCTCTCCGATCGCTGCCGACGGCAGGATTTACGCATCCTCCCGCGAAGGCGTCACCCATGTGCTGGCCGCCGGTCCGGAGTTCAAAAAGCTGGCCGCAAACAAGCTGGACGGCCAGCAGTGGGCCACCTTCGCCGCGGACGACGGCGCTTTTTTCATCCGCACCGACACGGCCCTGTATCGCATCCAAGAAAAGGCGGCCGCCCACTGAATCCGCCCGGGCGTGTCCCCGGCCCCCCGCTTTTCCAACTCACATCATGACCCACGAACAACGCCTCGCCGCCCTCTCGCTGGTGCTTCCGCCCGCCCCCAAACCCGTCGCCGTGTACCGTCCGGTGGTGGTGGTCAACGGGCTGGCCTATGTCTCCGGCCACGGGCCGGTCTGCGCCGACGGATCGCTCATCACCGGTCGAGTGGGCGCGGATCTCACGCTGGAGGAAGGATACGCGGCCGCCCGCCAGGTCGGCCTGGCCGTGTTCGCCACGCTGCGGTCGCACTTCGGATCGCTCAACGACGTCAAACGCGTGATCAAAACCCTGGGCATGGTGAACTCCGCCCCCGACTTCTTCGACCACCCCAAGGTCATCAACGGCTGCAGCGACCTCTTCGCTCTGGTCTTCGGCGAGGAACACGGCATCGGGGCGCGCAGCGCCGTCGGCATGGGCCCGCTGCCCGGCAACATCTCGGTGGAGATCGAGGTCATCTTCGAACTGGCCTGACCGATGCGCGCCGCCCTCCAGCTTCCGGAAAACGCGGAGGATATCCCCTCGCCGGCGCTGATCCTGAACTGGCCGGCCGTCGAGGAAAACCTCCGCCGGATGCTGGCCATGGTCCCGTCGCCGGAACGCCTGCGCCCGCACCTCAAAACCCACAAGCTGCCGCAGATCATCACCCGCCTGGCGGCCCTTGGCGTGACCAAGGCCAAGGGCGCCACCATCGCGGAGGCCGAAATGGCGGCCGGTGCGGGAGCCACCGACGTCCTGCTCGCCGCGCCCCTGGTCGGTCCGTCCACCGGCCGCTTGCTCTCGCTGATGCACGCCTTTCCCGGCGTCGTTTTCACCGGCCTGGCCGATGATCCGTCCGCGCTGGACATGGTGAATGCCGCCGCCCTGGCCGCCGGCTGCCGGGTCCGGGTCATGCTCGATCTGGACGTCGGCCAACACCGGACCGGCGTGGCTCCCGAGGCCGCCGCCGCTGCGCTGTACCGCCGGCTGGCGGGTCTGCCCGGACTGACCCCGGCCGGCCTCCATGCCTATGACGGCCATCTTCATCAGAGCGATGGCGCCGTCCGCGCCGCCGCCTGCGACGACGCCTTTGCGCCGGTGGCCGCCCTCGCTGCCGCCCTGCGCGCCGAAGGGCTGCCCGTGCCGGCCGTCGTGGCCGGCGGCACCCCGACCTTCCCGATGCACGCCCGCCGCCTGGACGTCGAATGCAGTCCGGGCACCTGCGTGCTCTGGGACGCCGGCTACGGCCGCACTCTGCCGGACCTCGACTTCCTCCCGGCCGCCTTCCTCCTCACCCGTGTCATCAGCCGCCCCGCCCCGGACCGGCTGTGCCTCGACCTCGGCCACAAGGCCGTCGCCAGCGAGATGCCGCACCCCCGCGTCCTTTTTCCCGCTCTCCCGGACGCGCGGGTGGTCATGCACAATGAGGAGCACCTGGTGCTGGAATCCGACCGCGCCGCCGACTTTCCCGTCGGTGCCATGCTCGCCGGCCTCCCCTGGCACATCTGCCCGACCGTCGCCCTCCACGGGTTCGTCCACGTCATGCATGGATCCCAGGCCACCGACATCTGGCCCGTCACTGCCCGCACCCGCCGGATCACCGCGTAGCCTTTAGTGCGACGCTCCGCGCGGCGCGCGCATGTCGAATTGCGGGCGAGCGGCCTTACGGCTCCACGTCCGCGAACAGCCGCTCCATCATGCGCTCGGGTGCGCGGAGGAATTCCCGGGTGATGCGATACGCTTCGGTTTCCTCGCGGGCGACCGGCTGCAGGCCGTCCTCGCTGCACTCGTAGATGATCGAGTGCGGGTAGGCGAGCAGGAGGGGGGAGTGGGTGGCGATGACCAGCTGCGATCCGTTTTTCACCAGGGCGTGCAGGTGCGTGAGCACGGCCAGCTGACGCTGGGCGCTGAGGGCGGCCTCCGGTTCATCGAACAGATAGAGGCCGTGGCCGCGGAGCCGCTGGGTCAGCAGCGCGAGGAAGGCTTCGCCGTGCGATCGTTCATGCGGCGACCGGCCGCCCCACTCGGCGTACGGCACCGGTGCCTCGTTTTCGTACGCTTCGACCTGGGTCATCAAGGGATAAAAACTCTCGGCGCGGAGGAAAAAGCCGTCGGTCTCCCGGTCGGTCGTCTGCATCCCGTTGCGCACCACGGCCAGGGAGTCGGACAGCCCGGAGTGGGTGTCCCTCGTCGCAAAATGGTAGTTCCGGCTGCCTCCCTCCGCCGGAAAGCCCAGCCGCACCGCGAACGCCTCCAGCAGCGTGGATTTGCCGCTTCCGTTCTCGCCGACCAGAAAGGTCACCGCCCGGTGCAGCGGCAGCTCGCTCAGGTGCCGCACCGCTGGAATGGAATAGGGATACATGTTCCAGTCGGTCACCAGCTCTCGCTTCAGCCGCACCGCCGAGACAAACCCCCCGCCCATGGGCGGTGGCGGGGTTGGGAAGAGCTCGAATTGGGTGGCCACGGGTGCAGCCTAGGCTGGCCCGGTTCCGGGTCGATGGAAAGTGCGCGGGGCCGGCCGAGGCTGCGCCTGCGGTGCCGCCGGCATCCTGGCGGGCGGTCACGGCGGGAGCGTGGCCGGGAGCCGGAGGCGTTCCGCCGGGGTGAGCGGGCGCAGGGTGGACTGGCCGTCCTTTTCCAGGATGAATTCCCGCACGGCGAGCAGGGCCGAGGGCGGCTGGTTGATGGTGGAGCGCAGGCGGATGGCGGCGATGGGTGTGCCATCCAGATTCGCTTCGGCCACGCCATGGGTGAAGCGCGCGACCTCCTTCCACCGGCCATAACCGGACGACACCTCAAGCACGCCGTCGCGCAGCCGGTGGTCGCCATTGGGCAGGCCGGTCACGGCGGTGAGGCGGTCATGGGCGGCGGGGGTGTCGAGCACGATGGTGAAGGTGTCCACGTCCTTCCGCGGACCCCAGGCCAGGTGATAGGTTTCCAGATCGCCATCGAAGGCGTGGAGCGGGTGCAGGCAGTCGTAGCCCTGGCCCTTGTCGATGCCGGTCAGCGTCCAGCGCCAGTCTTCGTCGTTTTTGTTGAGTGACGACGGGTAGATCAGCGGCGGCAGGCCGTCGCGGGCTCGCGCCGGCAGGGCGGGGGTGATCGGGTGGCCGAAAGCCGGGCCGGTGACAATGCCCATGCTGGCCAGCCGGTTCACATGGAGCTTCACCCGCTCGACAAAGGCTGGAAAGTCCGGCTGTTCGATGCCCCAGGCGCGTTCGGCCAAGGCCAGCACGCGGGGGAAGGCCTGGCTGTCGAGGTGATCTTCCGAAACCATCTCGCCCCACACGCAGGATTCGACCCCGAGGAGTCGTTGCCGGGCCTCCAGGTTCAGGCCCGCGGCCGCCGGCGCGGGGTCGAAATCGTAGGTGTGCTTCAGGGTGGTGCGATCAATGTTATAATTCAAATAGTGGTGGTTGCCCGGGGACATGACGACGTCCCATCCGTTTTTGGCGGCCTGCCAGCCGCCGCTGCCGTCGTTGTCCCAGCAGGTGAAGACGGCGCCTGGGGCCACGCCGCTCCAGCCGATGGCCCGCCGGCCCCTGGCTTCGACCATTGCCTGGACGCGCTCCATGAAATACGCGTGCAGGTCGCCAACCTGCTGCTGCCGGGCCTGGCATTTTGGGCATTCGCTCCAGTACCGCATTTCGGCCTCATCGCCCCCGATGTGGATGAAGGGGCCGGGAAAGAGGGCGGCGATTTCCTTGAAGACGTCGTCGAGGAAGGTGAAGACCTGCTCGTTGCCCGGGCAGTATTCCGAGCCGCAGAGCGGGTCGATTCCGAATTGGGCGGTGCTGGTCCGGGTGCCGAAGCAGTTCAGTTCGGGGTAGGCGACGAGGGCGGCGCCAGCATGCGAGGGGGTTTCGATTTCCGGGATGACGGTGATGAAGCGCTCCGCGGCCTGCGCCACAATCTCCCGGATGTCGTCCTGGGTGTAGAAGCCGCCGACCCGGATCCCTTCGCCGAGGTCGGCCCAGGCGCCGATTTCCGTCAGCCGCGGATATTTTTTGATTTCGATGCGCCAGCCATCGACATCGGTCAGGTGGAGGTGGAGGCGGTTGAGTTTGTGATGCCCCATCCAATCCAGGCACCTCAAGATGCCCTGCTTGCTGATGAACTGGCGGGCGGGGTCGAGCATGAGCCCGCGCCAGACGAACTGCGGACGGTCTTCGATCCGCACTGCCGGCGCGCTCCACGCCGCGCCTTCCACTTTCGTCCGGCTTTCGATCTGGACCGGAAACAGCTGCCGCAGCGTCTGCGCGGCATAAAAAACCCCGGCCGGGTGCGCCGCCTGAAGGAGGATCCGGTCGGCCAGCACCCGGACCTCATACCCCTCGCCTCCGAACCGCGCGGCCTCGTCCGAGACCATCAGCTCGATCGTTCCGGAGCGGTCGCGCCCAGGGCTCGGGCTTTCGATCGGGAGCGAGAACCCGGTGGCCCGGCCCAGCTGCCGGCTTAGCTGCCGGGCCGTCGATGCCGCCTCCGGCGGGGCCAGAATCACTGTGTTCGCGGTCAGGACAAACCGTCCGCTCCCGCGCTCGAGGCGGGAGGGAAGGGGAATGAGGCAGATTTCTTCCGGCGGTTCGCCCGCCGCTGCGGGTGTCGCGCTCGCGAGGCGCGCCCCGGGCCCGAAAATGCCGGCCAGGCCGGACAGGGTGCAGAGGATCAAGGCGAGGGGTTTGAGGCGCATGGCGGGTGGGTTGAGGGTGGCGGTGGGGGCGGGGTCGTCGTGCCGGCCATCCCTACGCGGTGCGGCTGGCGGCGGCAACGGCTGTCCGGCCGGCCGCGAGGCTCCCGGACCGCGGCTCACGCGCGGAATTGACTCAACCGGCCGGTGTGCCAGCATCCAGGATGAAATCCCGCATGACAGCAGGGACGGGTCCTGCCGGCTCGTGGTCGCGAAGGGAGATGCTGCGCATCGGCGGCCTGGGAGCGCTGGGGGTGACGCTGCCCGGCCTGCTGCAGGCCGGCGCCAAGGCTCCGGCGGCGCGCGCGGCAAGCTTTGGGCGGGCGAAGTCGTGCATCATTCTTTTCCTGAGCGGCGGTCCGCCGCAGCATGAAACCTTCGATCCGAAGCCGGAAGCGCCATCGGAGTGCCGCGGGGTCTTCCGGCCGATCGCGACGAGCGTGCCGGGCCTGCAGTTTTGCGAGACCCTGCCGCACACGGCGCGGATCGCCCACCGATTGGCGGTGATCCGCTCGATGGTCACGGACATCCACTCCCATTCCACCAGCGGTGCCTACATGTTGACCGGCTACGAACCTCTGAGCAAGGCGGAGAACGTGCCGCCGGGGCCGGACGACTGGCCCAGCCTGGCCGCGGTGGTCGGGGCGTTGAAGCCCAGCGAGCGCTCGCCGCTGTCCTCGGTGATGCTGCCGGACGAGCTTTACAACGATGGCCACATCGTCTGGCCCGGGCAAAATGGCGGGTTCATGGGGTCGAAGTGGCATCCAACCCTCATGAAGTGTGACCCCCGGCAGCAGCCGATGCACATCGAAGGTATGACGCTGGAGGATCATCTGACCGTGGCCCGGCTCGGCGAACGCTATGACCTGCTGCTCCAGTTCGACGGCCGGTTTGTCGACTCGGTGCGCAGCGGCGCGGTCACGGAGATGAGCGACATGCATCAGAAGGCATTTGACCTGCTGCACTCGGACGCCAGCCGGGCCGCCTTCGCGCTGGAGAAGGAGCCCGCCCTCCTGCGCGAGGCCTATGGCCCGCACAGCTTTGGCCAGAGCGTGCTGCTGGCGCGGCGGTTGGTCGAGGCCGGCACCCGCCTGGTCCAGGTCAACTGGCCGCGCGAGGGCGAGCACGAAGTGAAGGGCAGTCCGCTCTGGGACACGCATGCCGACAATGCGGGCCGAGTGAAGGACGTGCTCTGCCCGCAGTTCGACCGGACATTCGCCACCCTCGTCGAGGACTTGCACCAGCGTGGCCTGCTCGACGAGACGCTGGTGGTGGCGATGGGCGAGTTCGGCCGCACTCCGAAGCACAACGCCAATGGCGGACGGGACCACTGGGGCTCGGTCTTCTCCGTGGCCCTGGCCGGGGCGGGGGTGGGCGGCGGCCAGATCATCGGCGCGAGCGACCGTCTCGGTGCCCAGCCGGCGGAACGGCCGGTGCGGCCCGCGGATCTGGCAGCCACCATTTTTCACCTGCTCGGCATGGATCCCTCCAGCGAGTTCCTCGACCCGTTGCAGCGCCCCCGCCGCCTGACCGAGAGCGGAGTGGCGCTGAGGGAGTTGGTGGGGGTGTGAGTGATCGGAGGCCGGCGGCGGCCCGGGATGGACGGGAAAAGCGCGGACTCCTGGCCGCCGCGCCGTGCGCCCGGGCGGGGCGCGGCCGCCCGGAGAGCGGAGCAGAAGGGCCCGTCGGCCTCACGTGGCCGGCAGGCTCAGCTCGACGCAGACTGGCAGGTGGTCGGACGCCATGGTGGCGGTCGGGGTATCGGGCAGCTCGACCCGGTCCACGATGAAGTGGCGGCTGACGAAGACGTGGTCGATGCGCACCAGGGGCCGCACCGAGGTGAAGGTGGCCCGGGCTTTGTGGCCGGGGACGGACCGCTGGACATCGCGCAAGCGGGTCTGCACCTGCTGAATGACCGCCGACCGCGGTCCTGAATTGAAGTCGCCGCAGAGGATGACCGGCTCATCGTCCGGAATGGCGCCCAGCCAGTCGGCACCGAGCAGTGCCTCCGTCTGGTGGCGGCGCTCGTCTTTGCCCAGTCCGAAATGCGTGTTGATGAGGTGCAGTGGCTGGCGGCCCTCGATCTGCAGCTGGATCCAGATCGCTCCCCGCGCTTCGCGGAACTGCCGGGGTGCCGCTTCGGTGAGGTAGCCGGTTTTCACGATGGTAAAAGGATGCCGGGCGAAGATGGCGATGCCGTAGCGTTCCTTTTCCTCCTCGAGCATGGCGTGGAAGACATGGGTCATCCGCAGATGATCGGCGATGAGCTGCGCCTGATCGTGCCGTCCGCTGCGGGGACGGTGGGCGTCGATTTCCTGCACCGCGACGATGTCGGGATCGAAGTGGTTGATGACCCGCGCCACCCGCTCCGGGCGGACCTTGCCGTCGATGCCGACGCAGCTGTGGATGTTGTAGGTCATGACGCGCACCGAGAGCTCCGGCCCCCGCGCCGGATGCTGGGGAACGCGCTCCTCGCGGACCCCGTCTCGTCCCAGGAAGTGAAGAGCGGTTTTTCTCAATTCCTCGCCCCGCACCCGCTCGCCGGTCCGGTCGAGATGTACCAGGTGCCAGCGGCGGATGCGGTCGGGCACGAGCAGGAAGCCGCGTGTTTCCTCGCTCCCCGGGCCGCCGTGCGCGCCATTCTCGGGGGCAAAGCTGAGCGGCGTCCCCCGGGGGTCCCAGCCGCTGAGGACGAGATCTCCGGCATCGCGGTGGCCGCAGAGCCGGGCGAGGTCGGCGGCGGCCTCGTCGAGAAATGGATGGTCCGCGCCCAGGATCTCGGCGCGATCATCCGGCAGGCTCCAGGCACCCCGGGCGTTGAAGGCGCGCACCGCGCCGCCGCCGGTGAGGAAGAGGACCAGCGGCACGCCGGCTGTGTGCACGGCCGCCGCCGCATAGGCCTCCAGATCACCGTCAGTGATCCTCTCCGGGAAATAGAGATGCCCGAGCGGCCCCATGGCGGTGAGGATGATCTGGCTTTTCGGGTCGGGCGGGCCGCCGGCCGCCGGAGCGGCGTGGCGCGCGCCGGAGAGATGCCGGCTTCGTTCGCCGGGACGATCGCCCGGGGCCGGGTTCCGGTCGGTCCAGAGCGGGAGCCCCGCCAGAGGGCCGCGCGCAAAGATGGGGGCCAGCGCGTCGCCGAGTTTCCGGCCGTGCCGGCGCTCGAACGGCAGGCTGTGTTCCTGGCCGTGGTCAGAATACACGATCAGTTCGTAGTCGCGATGGGTGCAGCGCCCGGCGGCCCGATAGATGTCGCGGGCCGCGCGGTCGATCCCCTTGAGCGTCCAATGAGCGAAGGCCGAGCCCGGCCCCCGGCGGTGCGCCTGTTCGTCGTAGCCGAGGAAGTTGGCATGGATGACCGGCACCCCGCGCTCGATGTCGAGCAGCACCCGCAAGCGGATCAATTCTCGCAGCACGACGCAGACGAGCACGCGGGCTGGGACGAAGGCGATTTCCTGGAAAAAGTTTTCGCGGGCGTACATGCCCTTGAAGGCATCGATGACGGCTAGGCCGAATTCGATCACGGCCAGCGCCAGCATGCGCACGAGGCGCGGGGAGTAGGCCACGCCGAGGGCCAGGCTCTTGAGCGGGTGCAGATGCCGGAGCCATTCATCGGCGACCAGGTCCTGCGAGCAATAATTCGAGCTCGCGGCCCCACCGCGGAAAATGTCGGAGTACGCGTGACCGCCCTTCAACAGGGGGTCCGGGCAGGAGGATTCGAGCTCCCGCGCGATCTCCTCCGCCGCGCCGGATTCGTACATCCGGAACACCTGGCCGGTCTTGCGGTGCAGGAATTGAAAGCTCGGCACGGCCGCACGGACGCCGAAAAAAATTTCGCCCTGGACCGCCGGAGTGGTGGATGGGACCCCGGAATAAAACGTCTCCAGGGTGAAGTGCCGCCGCCGGATCAGGCTGGCGAGAAACGGCATGCTTCCGGTCTGCAGCGCGTGCTCCAGCTGCGTGCGCGACAGCCCGTCGATCTGGAGGATGATCAGTCCCGGCAGGTCGGATTCGCCCTCCGGCGATTGAATTCCGAGCAGGCTTGCGGCCCAATGGGTGCGGCCGGTCTTTCGCCTCAGCCAGCGCAGGCGGACGCCGATGCGGCTAATCAAGGCCGGCCTCCGTGGCTGGGGATTCAGTGACTGCCGCGGCCGCCGCGGCCATTTTTTCGGCCAGCAGGTTCCATTCGATTTCGATGCCGGCGAGCAGCCGGTCCCACGGCGTCAGGTCCGTCTTGATGGCCTGCTGGTATCCCGCGGTCAGGGTCTCGTACGCGACGAGCATGCAGTCGGTACAGCGGTCGATGCTGTATTCGGCGGCGGTCGTCCGCGCCATCGCCGCGCAGCGTGCGGACAGCGCCGGATCCTCCATGAGGCGGCCAAGCGAGGCCGCAAACTCGGCGGCCGAGGCCCCGTCCGGAAGCATAAAACCGTTGCCCCCATCCGTCATGATCTCCCGCACGCCGGGGCCGTCGAGCGCGACCACCGGAGAGCCCGACGCCATCGCCTCGGCCAGCACGAGGCCCTGGGTTTCGGTCTGCGAGGCGAAGACGAACCAGTCCATCGCCGCATACGCGTCCGCGAGGTCCTGGCCGGTGAGTTTGCCGGCGGCATGGATCCGAGGTCCGCCCGTCGCTTGGCGGAGGACCGCCAGCATTTCATCGCGGGCGTCGCCATCGCCGACCACGAGAAAAACGGCCGAAGGATCGTCGCGGAGGCGGAGGGCCATCGCCTCCGCGAGAAAAAGCAGATTCTTTTCCAGGGCCAGGCGTCCGACGTGGCCGATGACCCGCGCCTCGGCCGGAAGGCCGTGCTTCTCCCGAAACCGGAGGCCGTGGCCCCGGGCGAAGAAACCGAGGTCGATCCCGGTCGGAATCACCCGGATGGGGGCCGTCACCCCGCGTTCCCTCAGCAGTTTTTCGATGCTTTCGCTGGGCGCGATGACTTGATCGCAGAGGTTGCAGTATTCGGTCGCGAGCTGGATGGCCACGCGTTTGAGCGCGGGGGAGTCGAGCGGTACGTAGTGGGTGTAGCGTTCGTAGAGCGTGTGGTGGGTGAAAACGATGGGGGCGCGGAGTTTCCACGCCTCGCGCAGGGCCGCATCCCCGAGCAGGAAGGGGTGATGGCTGTGGATGAGGTCCGGTTTGAAGTCTTCCATGAAATCGCGGATCATGCTCGGCAGCGGCAGCCGCACGGAGAAGTCGCTGCCGTTGAAATTCTGGATGGCGGGGACGCGCAACACGTCCGGGTCCGGCCGGGCGTGTTCGAACTCCGGGGCGACGACACGAACCTCATGCCCCCGCTGACGCAAGGCGTCCTCGAGCGTTTTCACTGATCGGGCCACGCCTCCGACGTGCGGGAGGTAGGTATTGGAGAAGAGGGCGATCTTCATGGCGTCCGAAGGTGGAATACGCGTTCGTCGGGACCGGCGTCGATCGGGGCAAATCCCGGCACGGCGAGGCGCACGGCGGGCGCGGCCCCGCGCCATTGGGCGTCCAGGGTCAGGACGGTTCCCTCCAGACGCACAGTCACCGGTCCCCATGCCGTCAGGGTCGGGCCAAAGCGAAGCTCGGTTCCGGCCGCGAGCCATTCCGGGAGGAGTCCCGACCCGAGGATGAGCTGATCCTTTTCCTCCCGCACGAAGCAATTCCGCATCATCATGATCCATTCGGCGGCCGCCCATCCGTGCTGCCCGTCGCCCATGCAGCCGCCGAGGGTGCGCGGGTGGATGGCCTCGGGCCACTGGCCGGTGGGGGAGGCGAGTTCGGCCACCCGCCGGACGAGCGCGGCGAAGCGAGGGTCGCCCGCTCGCAGCAGGGTCTGGGCGAGATCGAGGGTCAGGTAGGCGTTGATGCCGGAGTGGATCATCTCCTGGAAAAAACCGCCCTGGTGAAAGCACCGGGTCACCAGAAACTCCGTGGTCTTCGCCAGTCGGGTTTCGCCCGGCGGAAACAACTGGAGCGGGTAGTCGGCGACCATGGATCCGATGGCTCCGGCATCCATCCGCCGGCCCGGCGCGGCGGGCACGGCACCGCGGGCGCGGGACGCGGGAATGGTGGCGAGACTGGCCTCCATGCTGCGGGCGAACTCCGTGGCCAGCGCCTCCGCTTCCTTCGCCTCCGCTGTCTCGCCGGTCCTTCGCCAGTGCGCGGCCACCGCCAGCAGGCCGCCCCAGGCCCAGAAGTCGTCCCAATAATAATAGTCGTTCGGCCCGAGGTGTTCCGCGCTGAACCCGGCCGGCAGGAGGCCGAGGGTCCCCGGCGGGCCTTCCTTGGTCAGGCGCTTTTTCGCGAGCCAGCGCACGCCCTTGCGCAAGGCCTGTTCCATTTTTGGGTCGAGCGTCTTTCCCGTCATTTCGGCATGGCGGGCGACGATCCACAGCACCTGGCCGTTCGAATCCCATTCGCCTTCCTGCGAGAGGAAATAGCCGGCGGCCGTCTGGCGGGCGGGAAAGGTTGCGAGGATCCGGTCGGCGCGGTCCACCTGGCCGATGGCGAGCATCGGGTGCAGCATCAGGCAGGCGTCGCGGAACCAGAACCGACGGTAGGTGTAGGGGCCGGGCACGAGGTCGTCTGCGGAGAGCAGCAGCAGGTTGCGCACGGCCGCGTCGTACAGGAACTGCATCCGCTCGTCCGGGATCCGGAGCTCCGCGGTGCCGGCCAGCGCCTCCCGCCACGTCATGCCGGTGTCCGCCGGTTTCGACAGCTCCTTGAAGTCGCGCTCGAGCGTCACGCGCACCTGCAACTCCCGGGGGATGCCGGCGTGAAGCCGGAACAAGGCGGCTCCGGTCGCCATGCCCACGTCGCAGGTCACGCCGCCCTGCGCGCCGCTGCCGGGCAGGTCGAGGTACACGTCACCTTCGGCGTAGTGCGCCATGCGCCAGGAATCCGGGCGTTCGCCCAGGCGCACCGTGGCTTCGTCGTTGACTCGGAACGACGAGCCCGCGTCATCGGGATGGATGCGTTCGATAAACTGCACGCCCTCGGGGTTGTACGGCCGCACCGCCACCACCAGCCATCCGTCCTCGTCCGCCGCGGCGCGGACGTCCGTGCAGACTTCCGCGGAGCCGGGCTCGCGCGCTTCCATGCGGGTGGCGAGGTTCAAGGCGAGTCCGTCCAGCCGGCATTGGGTGGTGACACTCAGGCCCGGTTCCAGATGCAGCCGCTGGTCCACCGCCTCGTCATCGAGTTTGCTCGGCAGCAGCCGCTGGCGTCCGTCAGTGACGATCCAGAAGTCGAGCGACCAGCCGTCGTAGAGCGGGGTGACCAGCCCCCGCGGGTCGACGATCGGATAGATCGGCACGCCGGGCAGGCCCACCGCGGTCCAGTTGCGGTGGGTGAGGTTGATGTGGCTGAAGGAAAACGCCCTCGGCACGAACGAGCTGTCCTCGGGATTGAACTGGCGTTCGACCCAATACGGCCACACCCAGTCGAGGTTGTGCTGAATGGCCTTGGCGTTGACGAGTCCGCGCGCGTGAAAGACGATGCCGGCGCGGAGGAGTTCCAGCGGTTCCGCCACCTCCGAGGGCTGGGCGAAGTTGCGGATGCGGGCCAGCAGGGTGGCTGGATCAAGCACGCCGTACCGGCGCGAGGCGTGCTTTACGAGAAACTTCCATGGAAGCCATCTGAACATGTGAATCGGTATCGCTGAAGGGTTGGAGGAGGCCTCCCGCGAGTGCGAAAGAGTCCTTCACTATGATCTATTCTTCCGGATCGCGCGAGGGGCGATTGCACTCACGTTGCTTGGCGCGGCACCCGACGGCACGGGAATGGGGCGCGGGAGGAACGGCTTCCCGGAGGGGGCGGCGCAACGCGGAAGGGGCGGGCAGCACCCTTAGATCCGTGTCGTCGTCCCAGTTTCTCTTGAGCGTGGCGGGGTGCTATTCGGCATCATTCCCTCCACCGGGATCCGGCTGGGGCGTTCTCAGAGCCGGTAAGCTCCGCGATAAGCCCGGGTCAGTTCCTTCGGATCGACCGCCCCGCCGACGAGTTGATGCTTGAGCGGATCCCATTGGAATGCCGTTGCGGTGCGGCCGGCGATGCCGATGAGATGGCAGGCGATGGCGGTGCTGCCGCCGGCGATCTCGCTGGCGACCGGTTTTTGGCGGGAGCGCACGCTGTCGAGGAAATCGGCGAGGTGATTGTTGCTCCGCTGGAGGCGGATGGTGGCGTCGCCGAGCAGTTCCTTCTCCGCCTTCAGGTACTGGCTTTCCACACTGACGCGGTCGGCCTCGCTGGACTTTTGAGCGACGACCTTTTGGTTCAGGGTGAGTTCGAACCGGCCGCGGTCGACGCGGACGACGCCGTCGCTGCCGAAGAATTCCACGCCGTAGCCGTTGACTTGTTTGACCGTGATGCCGCTGGCGTAGGTCAGTTCGCAGCCGCGCAGGTCGTTGGTTTTTTTGGCGGCAAACGCTTCGCGGGCGCCGGGGGGCGGCTGGATGGCGACGGGGCCGTTGCCGTCCATGCCCAGTCCCCACTGGGCGATGTCGAGGTGGTGGGCACCGAAGTCGACCACGCCGCCGCCGCCGTATTCAGAATACTCGCGCCAGGCTGGGAAATGGCCGTGCACGCCGCGTGGTGAGAGCGCGGAATTGTACGGTGCCAGCGGAGCCGGCCCCAGCCAGCGGTCCCAGTCGAGCCCCGGTTCCGCCGCCTCTTCGGGCAGGTCGTTCGGGCGGCCTGGTCCGCTGAAGCTGACGTGGACGCGGCTGATTTTCCCGAGCACGCCGTTGAGCGCGAGTTCGCAGGCGACACGGAATTCTGCCATCGACCGCTGCATTGATCCGGTTTGGAGGACGCGGTTGTTCGCTGTCACGGCGTCCATCACCGCGATCGATTCCTCGATGTTGTGGGTGAGCGGTTTTTCGCAATACACGTCCTTGCCGGCCTTGAGCGCGGCCACGGTGATGATGGCGTGCCAGTGGTCGGGGGTGGCGATGCAGACGGCGTCGAGGTCCGTCCGCGCCAGCAGTTCCTCATGCGCGTTGTATGCCTCGCATCCTTTCCAGCCGGCAGGTTTTTCCTCGGCATACGCGCCCTCGACCGTCTTGCGCGCGGCCTCGCGGCGGTTGGTGTCGACGTCGCAGACGGCGACCACCTGCACGCCCGGCTGCCCGAGGAACCCGCCGAGCAGCCCGCGCCCCTGCGTGCCCATGCCGATGAAGCCCATGGTAATCCGCTTTGACGGGGCGGTCTCGGCGGCCCAGACTCGGGCGGGCAGAATGAGCGGGGCCGCGCTCAAGGCGGAGGTCGTGAGGAAACGTCGGCGGGTCGGGCGTGAGATCATGGGATGTGGCGTCGGGGGATGTGGTTGGTGCTCGGAAGCGGCGAGACGGTGAAGTTGGGGGAGACGGGCGGGGCGGGGCGGGGATCAGATCATTTCCTGAACGAGGCGGGCGGGTTCGACGCCGGTGAGGCGGTCGTCGAGCCCCTGGTTGCGGAAGGTGAACCGTTGATGGTCAATGCCCAGGAGGTGGAGCATGGTGGCGTGCAGGTCGCGGACGTGGACCACGTTGTCGGCGATGTTGTAACCGAAGTCGTCGGTCGATCCGATGGTGACGCCCGGCCTGACGCCGCCGCCGGCGAGCCAGAGGGTGTAGCAGCGCGGGTGGTGGTCGCGGCCGTTGAGGTCATCGCCCTGGGAGTAGGCGGTGCGGCCAAATTCGCCGCCCCAGACGACGAGCGTGTCGTCGAGCATGCCGCGCATTTTCAGGTCCTTGATGAGGGCGGCCGACGGCTGGTCACTGGCCGCGGCCTGCCGGATCATGCCGTCTTTCAAGCCACCGTGATGGTCCCATCCGGCGTGGAAAATCTGGACGAAGCGGACGTCGCGTTCGGCAAGCCGCCGGGCCATCAGGCACTGGTAGGCGTAGGATCCGGGCTTGGTGACCTCGGGGCCGTACATCTCCAGCACTTCTTTGGGCTCGGTCGAAAGATCCATCAGCTCCGGCACCGACGTCTGCATCCGGTAGGCGAGTTCGAAGGAATCGATCCGCGCTTCGATTTCCGGGTCGCCGGCCTGTTCGTGGCGGATGGCGTTGAGTTGATTGATCGCGCCGATGATGCGGCCGCGGTTCGGGTGGTCGATGCCCGGGGGATTGGACAAAAAGAGGACCGGGTCGCCGGCCGACTGGAACTGCACGCCCTGGAAGCGGCTGGGCAGAAAGCCGTTGTGGTAGTAGCGGCTGAGGATCGGCTGGTCCGCATTGCCGCTGATCATGACCACATAGGCGGGCAGGTTGCTGCTGGCATTGCCGAGGCCGTAGTGCATCCAGGAGCCGAAGGCGGGGCGGCCGGTGAGGGCCCGCCCGGTTTGGATGAAGGTGACCGCCGGGTCATGGTTGATCGGTTCGGTCTGCAGCGACTTGATGAAACACAGGTCGTCCACGATGCCCGCCGTGTGCGGCATCAGTTCACTGACCCAGGCCCGGGTCGCCCCGTGCTGCGCAAACTTGAAGGGCGAGGCGCAGGCGCGGCGGCCGCCGCCGCGGGTCATCAGCGATACTCGCTGGGTGCCGAGCACGCTCGGGGGCATGTCCTGGCCATGCTGGTCGACCAGCACCGGCTTGTGGTCGAAAAGATCGAGGTGGCTCGGGCCGCCGGATTGAAAGAGGTAGATGACGCGTTTCGCCTTGGGCGTGAAATGCGGCCCGCCCAAGGTGCCGGCCGCGGCCGCGTTGGCCTTGTCGGCGGCGCCGGCCGGCCCGCCGAGCAGGTGATTCAGCGCCATGAGACCGAAGCCGGAGGCGGTGCGCGAGAGGAACTGCCGGCGGCTGGCGTGATGGAATGAGGCGGGAATGGTCATCGTCAGTTCCGGGTGATGGTTTCGTCGAGGTTCAGCATCAGGTTGGCCAGGGCGGTCCAGGTGGCGTGTTCGGCGGGATCGAGTCCGTCGGGGCGCGGAGCCTGGCCGGCGCTGCGCAGGGCCTCGGCGGCTTCCGGGTTGGTGGAATAGACGCTGGTCTGGGTTTTGAGGAATTGGTGGAGAATCTCTCGTTCGCGCGGCTCCGGGGGTCGGGCCAGCACCAGGCGGAAGGCGAGGGTGAGGCGGGCGTCGGGGTCGGAGGGTGCCTCGGCCAGGACGCGCTGGGCGAGCACGCGGGCGGCCTCGACGAATTGCGGATCATTGAGGGTGGCCAGCGCCTGCAGCGGCGTGTTGGTGCGCGGGCGCTCGACCGTGCATTCGGCGCGGTCCGGCGCGTCGAAGATGACGAACGTCGGATACGGTGTGGTGCGTCGCCAGAAGGTGTAGAGCCCGCGGCGGTAGCGGTCCTCGCCGGGGCTGAGGTTCCACTGCCAGCCGTTGTTTTTGCCTTTGTAGAAATCCGCCGGCTGATACGGAAAGACCGGGGGTCCGCCCATTTTCAGCGAGAGCAGGCCGGCGGCGCTGAGGGCGTTGTCGCGCACCGTCTCCGCCTGCAGCCGTACTCGCGGGGCCCGCCAGAGCCGCTTGTTCTGCGGGTCTTGGCCGGCATGGCGGCGGGTGTCGTCGGACGCCTGCCGGTACGTCTGGCTGGTGAGGATGAGCCGAAGCGTCTGTTTCACGTCCCACTTCGATTCCACAAACCTCAGCGTCAGCCAGTCGAGCAGTTCCGGGTGGGTCGGGAAGCTCCCCTGCAGGCCGAAATCGCCCATCGTGCGGACCAGGCCCTCGCCGAAGAGGAGCTGCCAGAAGCGGTTGACCTGGACCCGGGCGACCAGCGGCTGGTCCGGCTGCATCAGCCAGCGGGCGAGGCCGAGGCGGTTGCGCGGCTGGCCGTCGGGAAAGGGCGGGAGGAAGGCGGGCACGTCGCGCCCGACCTTTTCGCCGGGCGTCTGGAAGTCGCCGCGCATCAGGACAAAGGTGTCCTTGGGCTGGGGCAGCTCCACGCTGACCATCTGCAGCGGGTGGTTGGCTTCGTCGCGCAGGAAGGCGGCGCGTTCGCGCAGGGCGGTCGCCTGCTGCCGCGGTGCGGCCAGGGCCGCCACGGTCGTGGCGTGGCCATGGCGCAGGTAGTGGTCGCGCAGCAGCGCGGTGTCCTCCGGGGAGCGGCGGTCGGAGGCGGTTGCGATGGCGGCGAGCACCGGGGCGGGGGCGGGCGGCGCGGAATGGTTCGCACAGGCGGCGATCTCATCCTCGCTGAGCGCCCGCTCGTGCAGCCGGGCCTCTCGCACGACGCCCGCCAGCATAAAATTCCCGCCGGGCGGCAGCGCCCGGGCCCCGAAGACGATGCGGGCCGCGCCCGCCTTGAACGTCACCGGGCCGGGTTTTTTGACGGTCTTCCCGTACGGCTGGCCGTTGCGGTAGACCCGGATGGTGCCGTCCTCGTCGTAGGCGACGGCCAAGTGGACAAAAGCCTGGGCGGCCTCGGTCTCCGGCCCGCCGCCGAGATCTTCGGTGCGGAGAAACGAATCGCTGCCGGCCATCCACCGGCCTTCCTCCCGCTCGCCAAAAACAATGGCGTCGAAGACCTGCCGGCCGGGATCCGGGTCAAGCGTCTGCACTGTCATGACCGCACCACCGCGCTGGGTCAGGGTGTCGAGTTTCACCAAGGCCTCGAGCGTCTTCGCGCGCAGGTCGGTTTGGAGCGGAACGGAAACGACATGGGCCGAGGTGCCGTTGAGCACCAGTCCCTCGGCCGTGATCACCGCGCCGCCTTCGAGCGAGCCGCCCAGGCCGCCGGTGGCCGCGGCGGCTCCCTGCGCAAATTTCCACTCGACTGCGGCGGCAGGCGCCGGCGGCGGCTGCCAGGCGGCCAGCTCTGCCTCCCACGCGGCCTGCGACACGGCGGCCGGAGCGGCCGGATCACCAGCGAGCCCGGGATCGGCATAGGCCGCGTCCGCTGATCTTAAAATGTCCCCGATTTCCCGCTCCGCCTTTTCCAGAAGGCTGGTCAGGGTGCCGAGTTCGTCCTTCATCGGGCGGGTGAGCGCCCGCATCACCGGCGGCACCGGCTTCCCGTGAAATCCACTCACCCCGCCCGCCCCGACCTCTTCCATCGAGTTGAAGAAGGCGGTGAGTTGATAATACTCCTGGTGCGAAATCGGGTCGTATTTGTGCGTGTGGCACTGGGCGCAGTTCAGCGTCAGCCCGAGCCAGACCCGCCCCATCGTGACCGCCCGGTCGCCGGCATACGCCGTCAGAAATTCATCCGGATCCGCGCCGCCTTCCTCGTTGAATCGCGCATTGCGATTGAATCCCGAGGCGATTTTGTGTTCGACGGTGGCGTCCGGGAGCAGGTCGCCGCCGAGCTGCCAGGTCGTGAACTGGTCAAACGGCATGTTCTGATTGAAGGCGTCGATGACCCAGTCGCGCCACGGCCACACCGGGCGGTCGGAATCGGCGTGATAGCCGTTGGTGTCGCCATAACGCGCGAGGTCCATCCAGACCATGGCCATGCGCTCGCCGAAATGCGGGCTGGCGAGCATGGCGTCGACCATGCGCTCGTACGCGCCCTGCGTGGTGTCGTCGAGGAAGGTGTCGATTTCGGCCAGTGACGGCGGCAGGCCGCGCAGGTCGAGCGACACCCGGCGGACAAGGGTGGTGCGGTCGGCCTCGGGCGATGGAGTCAGGCTGTTCCGGGTCAGCTCGGCATGCACGAATCGATCGATGGCCTGCTCGTTCCACGCGGTGTCGTCGACGGCGGGCGGTTCCAGCGATGCGGGCGGCAGGAACGACCAGTGGTCTTTGTAGATCGCTCCTTCCGCGATCCAGCGCCGGAGCATGTCCTTTTCCGCCGCGTTCAGGGACTTGTGGGAATCCTCGGGCGGCATGCGCTCGTCCGCATCCGGGGCATCCAGGCGCCGCACCAGCTCGCTTTGGTCCGGACGGCCGGGCACGATGGCGGTGGCTCCGCTTTTGGCTGGGGCGGTGGCCTGTTCGCGGAGATCCAGCCGCAGGCCGCCCTTCAGCGACGTGGCGTCCGGCCCGTGACAGGCATAACACCGGTCAGAAAGAACCGGCCGGACCTCGCGGTTGAAGTCGACGAGGCCGGCCGCCATGGCCGGAGCCGCGGTCAGCAGCGCGAGAACGGCGAACAGGGACGTGGACGGACCACGCGTCCGCATGGCCGGATAGGAGCGGGATCCGATCGCGAACGCGACCCGCGCGGGCGGCGTCCCCGTTGGTCGGCGAGTCACCAGGACGTTGGACGGGAAGCGTGGGGGCATGGTGTCAAAGCTGTCAATGCGGACGGGAGGAAACGGACGGGAGGAAACGGACGGGAGGAAACGGACGGGAGGAAACGGACGGGAGGAAACGACGATGGCACTTGGTCACTCTGGCGGCTTCCGGCCGCAGTGCCATTCGCAGCGGTCTGATCGCGAGGGTAGTCTTTCCCTCACGGGGCATCGGCATAGATCGACCGCATCCGCCACGACTGCACGCGGGTGGCGGTCGCGGTGCCGCCTTCGCAGAACAGGCTCAGGTCGAGCTGGTCGGCGGCCGCGCGGTGCGAGGCGACAGCCGCCTGCCGGTCATTGGCGAAGACTTCGATGACGTTTTTATCGAGGAAGATGCGGAGGCGGGCTGGTTCGTCCGCCTTCAACTCGAAGGGAACGGCCATCTCGCCGAGGCGCAGGGTTTTGGCGGACGGCTCGATGGTGATGGGGAACCCGTTCCGGCCGGAGGCGTCGGCATACACCTCCACCCCAAACACCCGCGCGGTGCCCGGCTCGATGGTGATGTCGAGTTCCACCGCATCGCCGCCCATTTTGCTGAGTACGTGCGGGGCACCGTCCTGGAGGGAAATCGCCGCCTGTTGTTGCGGCGCATGTCGCAGCTTTTCCAGCTCCCGGAGCGGCTGCAGGCGCAGGACGCCGTCGTCCGGCAGGCTGAGTTCGCGGGGCAGCGACTGGATGCCGCTCTGGGGATGTCCGAGGTTGCACCACGCCCACATCACCCGGCGGCCGTCCGGCGTGAGCACGCTCTCGGGCGCGAAGAAGTCCCAGCCATGCCAGTTCATGCGCGCATGGAAGTCGGGCGTGAACGTTTCGTTCTTCCACTGCCCGAGGTAATACCGGCAGCCGAGGGTGTGGCTGATGCAAAGCAGCATGTCCTTGTTTCCGATCTTGAAGAAATTTGGGCATGAGATGTCCTCGTCTGCCTTCACGCCGGGCATGTCCCTGGTCAGGAAGAGGCCGAGGAAATCCCAGGTCTTGAGGTCGGCGGATTTGAACAACGTCGGCGGCTTGCCGCTGCCCGGCGAGCCACCGGAAAGCGCGTAATAATGGCCGTTATCGATCCAGGCGTCCGGGTCCCAGTTCGCGATCGTGCTGCCGTCCTGGTCCGGCCGCACCACCGGCTCCACCGGCATCGGGTCGCTCCACTTTTCCAGGTCATCGTCCAGGGCGACGGCGATCTGATTGCGGCCGGATCCTTCGCCGTGGTAAATGATCGCGGGGCGTCCGTCCTTGGTGTAAAAGCCGGTGCCGCTGAACATGCCATGCCCGGTTTTTGGGGGGGTCAGCGTGGTCGGGTGCCACTTCCAGCGGACCATGTCGTCGCTGGAGACGTGCGCGAAGGAGAACCCGTCCTGATGGGTGTAAATATAATGCAGGTGATACCGGCCCTTCCAGAAGAATGCGCAATTCGGGTCGCCGGGCATGGCGTTGCCGGGGCCGGGGTGGGCCAGGTGGAACGTGAGCCAGTCGGCCGGTGGTTGGGCCGGCCGGGCCGGTGTTTCGAAGGCAAAGGGGATCTCGATCCCGGTTTTGGCAGTAAAGTCGCCGGTCTGGCCGTCGAGCACGAGCCGCCCGTTTTCGACCCGGGCACCGCCGGTGAGCTGAGTGAGTGGAAACCGGCCGGTGTGATCCTTCGCGTCCGCGTCGTCAAACGTCCACCACGCCCAAGGCGTCAGGTCCGACGCCGCATTCGGCTTCAGGGCCGTGAGTTGTTCGGCGCTCAGCGCTCCGGCGTAGAGGCGCGCGTCATCGATGGCACCGGCAAACCGAGTGGGGCCGCCCTGGCGGCGGTGCCGCCTGCCGATGCCGACATGGCTGGCCGGCCCGAAGGCTGCGGGCTCGCCGCTCATGGTGTGCTGCGCGTACGACTGCCCGTTGCGGTAGACGGTCACCGTTTTGCCGGCATAGACGATCGCGATCTGGACGAAGGTTTCCGGGCCGGCGGTCTCGGCGGCATGGCTTTCCTGCTCCCTCGTGCTGCGGTGATAAAGATCACTTCCCGCCATCCAGCGGCCGGGCGCGATCTCGCCCAGGACGACGGCATCGAAATGGTCGCGGCCGTCCTCGAGCGTGAGCGCGCTGCCGCCGCGTTGCGTCAGGTTCGCGGGTGCCGCCCAGACCACGAGCGTCTTGTCCTGCAGTGGCGCTTCGGCGGGCGGTGGCGGGCCGGCCGCGAAGCTGAGCGCCACACCCGCGCCCGTGGCCGCGAGGGTGGCGAGGGCCCGGCAGAGCGGCATGCGGGAGGATCGGGGGCGGGTCAGGCTGGATGTCGGGGCCATGGCAAGGGGGTGAGGGACGGTCGCGAAATTAACGACACACTCATCCTAGCCAGCGGCTGAAGCGCGCACCACCCCAAGGTTGCGGCAGAATTCTGAGAATTTGCGACGCTTGAGGCGGGCTCAAACCATGCCCTGACCCGGGGCCTCGATGGGGCTAGGGCGCGAACAGGATGCAGATCGGCGCGGGCATGTTGATCACACCCCGGGTGCGATACGTGAGCCTTCCGGTTTCCTGGTCGATGGCGTGGACCGAGACGGTGTTGGAGTCGGCACCGGCTGCGAGCAGCCAGCGGGCGGTCGGGTCGAGGTTGATATTGCGGGGGACCGCGCCGCGGATCGGCTGGACCTGCACCACCTCAAGCGTGCGGCCGGCGTCGCCGGCGCGGTACACGGTCACCGAGTCGTGGCCGCGGTTCGAGGAATAGAGGAATTTACCACTCGGGTGAACGAGGATTTCCGCCGCCGAATTGGTCGCTTCGCCGGCCTTCGCTTCGTTGCTGAGGGCGGGCGTGGTCCCGAGTCGTTCGGCGGTGCCGGCTTCGGCGTTCCACGCGAAGATGGTGATCGAGAGCGAGAGTTCGTTGAGCAGATAGATGTGTTTTCCGTCCACCGAAAATCGCATATGGCGTGGCCCGCCGCCGGGCACCGAGGCGGCGAATCCATGGCGGGTGATCGACGGGGCCTCGGCATCCACGGCGTAAATCACAATGCCGTCCATGCCGAGGTCGGGCACCAGTGCGAAGCGGCCGTCCGGGGAGAACCCGCACCAATGCGGATGCGGCGCCTCCTGCCGGCCATTGACCACCTTGGAGCCGCCTTGGTGCTCGTGCAGCGTGGCCTCGCCCAGCCGGCCGTCGGCATCGAGGGGAAAAAGCGCGGTCGAGCCGCCGCCGTATTGGGCGGTGAGCAGAAACCGGCCCGACGGATGCACCGCGATGTGGGCCGCGCCGCCGTCGCCGGTGGGAGCGCTGTTCAGCAGCTCGAGCGCTCCATCGGGGCCGAGCCGATACGCCACCGCTCCCGGGCCGGCGGTTCCCTCAGCCGCCGCATACAGCAGGCCGCCCCGCGGATGCCGCGCGAGAAACCCCGGCGATCCAACCTCGGCGGCCAGTTCCGCGGCAGTCAGCGCGCCAGTCTCGCTGTCGAAGGTGGCGCGGTAGATGCCGCGGGCACCAGGACCGCCAGTGCCAAAAAAGACCGGCTGCGGCGCGGCCAGCAGCGGGGTGGCGAGGCCGCCAAGCCAAGCCAGAGCCAGCAGGCGGAGTGAAAGCGGGGTCATATTCATGGCCGCGACGCTAGCACGCCCGCGCCGCCGCGCGAGCGGTCTGGTTTTGGCGGTTGAGTGGGCGGCCAGTCTCCAGGTGGGGCGTGACCTCCGGGCACGCAGGCGGTGAGGACGTCCCAAACCGAATCGCGCCCGCTTTCTCGTAAGGTTCGCCGCGGCCACGGGTCACGGGACGTACGGACGCACGCGAGGGATCGCACATACAAGCTGGCGGAGGGCGTCGACTCGACTTCGGAAAGTCGAGCTGCTTTTAGATCGCGAGGATTGGCGTTTCGGTGGGGCCGTCGCCGGTGATGTGGACCACCGTGCCCTTGGCGTCGAGGACGACCACTCGTTCTTTGGTGAACGACATGCCTTCGGTGCCAGTGGCGCAGAAGTTTTGGGTGAAGCTGAGCTTCAGGGTGACGACGCGGACGTCGCGGAATGATTTTCCGTCGTGAGTGAATTCCGCGTGGGATTTGACGCTGGCCTGGTACTCGATCCGGCTCGACGGTTCCACGTAACGGTTGAAGGTCTGCTTGGCGTAGGTTTTGACGAGGTCCGTGTAGTAGGCGACGGCGTCGCTGGTGATCGCGTAGGGAATGCGCAGACCAAGCTCCTCCTTGTACCACCAGAGTTTGTCGGTGTCCGGCAGCTTCGCCTCTCCCGCCGCCTTGCGGACGTCCGCCGCTGGCGGCAGGGCGGCTTCGGCGGTGGCGATCAGCCGGCGTTCGGCGTCATCCCTGGCTTCGCGGCGGATGGTGACCTGGTGCTTCTTCGGATCGGCCGGCCAGTCCTTGGGGGTGCTGTCCGGAGTGACTGCGGCGATTGCGGAGCCGGACAGGGCGAGGCCGAACACGCAGAGGAGCAGGGCGCGAAGCACCCCGCGCGCGGGAAGAACACCGGGCAGGTAGGAGAATGTGATGGGAATCATGGAATCAAAGCGGGTCGCTGGTGACGCTGCCTTGGAGCCAACGCTGCGCCGCGGCGGATCTTGGAAAAATGAATCGGGACTTTGCCGTCCGGCGTGGGCGGCGGAGAGACGTCGAGCGTTCCCGGGAGCGCCGCACTCATTCTGCGGCCCGGCGCCTCCACGGCGTCTCGGCAATCCGCGCCCGGGTCCAGTCACCGTACTCTCACCCCATCACATGACCCTGATGGTGGCTTTCCGGTGACCGAGGGCGATTTCGCGGAGTTGGGGAATATTCTTCTCGGGGGTTAAGAGGAGTTCGGCCACGTCGACTCTCATGCCGTGGCCAGAATTCTTTTTGGCCTCCATTCGGGGCATTTTAAGTGCCTTATCTTGACCGGAGCCGGAACGATCTCGTTCCCGAGCCGTTCCCCGCATCGTCCCCTACTGATTCGTGCTGACGAGAAGCATATATAGCACGCCATCAAAGCCTAAGGCAAACTGAACGTCTCGATTGAGGCGTCTGGCACGTCAAAGATTTTCCGTAGGAACATCCGGCAAAGTCGATGCACGATTGGCATGTATGCGAAAAATACTTACAAAAACGCCTTGCAAACGCACGATTATCATGTATGTTCGATGGATTAATCAATGATTCTCCTTGGCCATATTGCGGATGTTCGCATGGGGGTGACCCTGCGGGGGAGGGACGCGACGCGTCTTGACCCACAGGGGGCCTGTCGGATGATCCGGATCAGCGATCTTTCCGAATACGGGGAGTTGGTGAATCCAGAGCTTCACCAGTTCGAGCCGGACTGCGACATCAACGCCGAGCTGTTCTTGAAGCCAGGTGATGTGCTGCTGCCCAATCGAGGCACGCGCACCACTGCTCATGTATTTCGCCTTCCGGCCACCAACGTCCTGGTGGGCGCGCAGTTCTTCATTGTGCGCCCGGACCCGGCGCGGCTGCTCTCGGAGTATGTCGCCTGGTTCCTGAGGAGCGAGGAGGCCGCGCAGCATTTCCATACGCTGAGGAAGGGGACCCTCGTGCAGACCCTGCAGCGCAGAGATGTCGAAGACTTGCCCATTCCCGTCCCACCCCTTCCGAAGCAACGGCTCATCGCTGAAGTTGAGGCACTCGCCAATCGGGAGCGCAGTCTTACGGCCCAGCTGAAGGTGTTCCGTTCGCTGTTCCTTGAAAGGCGGCTGCTCCTGGCGGCCGCTCAGGCCTAGCCAATCCCACACCTCACCTCATGTCCAAGAGCAACCAGTCTGAAATCAACGACGTCGCGTGGCGTGCCTGCGACACCTTTCGGGGCGTCGTCGATGCCGAGAACTACCGGAACTACATCCTCGTGATGCTCTTCTGGAAATATATGTCCGACGTGTGGCGCGACCACCGGGACGCGTACCTCAAAGAATACAAGGGCGACGAGGCCCGAGTCGCCCGCCGCCTCGCCCGGGAGCGGTTCCAGCTCCCTGGGGGATGCGATTTCTACACGCTCTACGGGCAGCGGAACGAGCCCGACATCGGCGAGCGCATGAACGTGGCGCTGGCCGGCATCGAGGAGGCGAACAAGGCCAAACTGGAAGGCGTTTTCCGCGAGGTGGACTTCAATTCCGAGTCAAAACTCGGTCAAACGAGGGACCGCAACGCCCGCCTCAAGCTCCTGCTCCAGGACTTTGCCAACCCGCGTCTCGATTTACGGCCCTCCGTTGTGGGGGAGGAGGACGTGATCGGGAACGTGTACGAGTACCTGCTGGAGCGCTTCGCCTCCGATGCCGGTAAAAAGGCGGGGGAATTCTACACCCCGGGGCAGGTGTCGAGCGTGCTCGCCCGGCTTCTGGCCCCGAAAAAAGGGGACACCATCTGTGACCACACCTGCGGCTCGGGCTCCCTGCTCATCAAAGTGGGTCGTCAGGCCGATGAACGCGACTTCGCCCTCTTCGGCCAGGAAATGAACGGCACCACGCACGCCCTCTGCCGCATGAACATGTTCCTCCACGGCATGGACAATTTCCGCATCGAGTGGGGCGACACCCTGCGCAATCCCCGCCTCATCGAGGGCGACCACCTCATGAAGTTCGACATCGTGGTAGGCAATCCGCCCTTCTCCCTGGACAAATGGGGGCAGGAGGACGCGGAGAAAGACCCGTTCCGCCGATACCACCGTGGCCTGCCACCGAAATCCAAGGGCGACTGGGCCTTCATTTCCCACATGATCGAAACCGCCCGCGAGGGCACGAGCCGCGTGGGCGTCGTGGTTCCCCATGGCGTGCTCTTTCGCGGCGCGGCCGAAGGCAAAATCCGCCAAAAAATGATCGAGGAGAACTTGCTGGAAGCGGTCATCGGCCTGCCCGCCAACCTCTTCTTCGGCACCGGCATCCCCGCCGCTATCCTGCTCTTCAACAAAGGCAAAAACCACGGCGATGTGCTCTTCATCGACGCCTCCCGCGAATACAAAGAAGCCAAGAATCAGAACGTGCTGACGGACGAGCACGTGCAAAAAATCGTCGACACCTACCGCGCCTTCCAAACGGTAGAAAAATACGCCTACCGCGCCACCCCGCAGGAGCTCGCCGACAACGATTTCAATCTGAACATCCCTCGCTACGTCGACACCTTCGAGGAAGAAGCCGAGATCGACCTCGATGCCGTGAAAGCCGAAATCACCCGCCTCGAATCTGAACTCGCTGTCGTGCGGGGAAAGATGCAGGCTTACCTGCAAGAGCTGGGCGTTTAACCCTGCATTCCCATCACCATGAGCACGACATTCGACACTCTCAATGCCCAGCGGGATGAATGGCAGGCCCTGCAACCGCTCACTGCGGAAAACGAGGCGCGCCTTTGGAAAAAACTCCGCCTCGAGTGGAACTACCATTCCAACCACATTGAGGGAAACACCCTCACCTATGGCGAGACGGAGCTGCTCCTCCTGCACGACCGCACCACCGGGAATCACAGCCACCGCGAGTACCTGGAAATGAAGGCGCACGATGTCGGCATCAAGCATGTCCGTGCCCTGGCCGATGACCAAACCCACCTGCTCACCGAGGGCGACATCCGGGACCTGAACAAGATCATACTCAAGGAACCGTTCTGGAAAGCCGCCGAGACCGCCGACGGCGAGCCCACGCGGAAGGAAATCATCCCCGGCCAATACAAAACCACGCCGAACAACGTCCGCCTGCCGAATGGAGACATCTTCTTCTTCGCCTCCGTCGAGGACACGCCGCCGAAGATGCAGGCACTCGCCGCCTGGCTGCGGCAGCAACTGGAGTCACCCACTCTGCATCCCGTCGCCTTCGCAGCGAAGCTGCATCACGATTTCGTCCTCATTCACCCCTTTGATGATGGCAATGGCCGCGTGGCCCGCCTGCTGGTAAACTATTGGCTTTTGCGCTGCGGCTACCTGCCACTCATCGTCCGCACCGAGGACAAGGCGAACTACCTCACCGCCCTGCAGCTCGCCGATGCCGGCGAACTCTCGGCACTCATCGCCTACTTCTACCAACTCACCGAATGGTCACTGAATCTTGGCCTCAAGGCGGCGAAGGGAGAGTCCATTGAGGAGCCGAGCGATGTGGAGAAGGAGGTTCAGATTTTTGTGCGTGACCAAAAAGCACGGTCTCAAGGAATCACGCCAATTACCAGAGAAGATTGGTGGCAGCTTTTCGAAATCTCTATCAAGCCCTTCCTTGAAAAAGCAGAAACCAAGCTTCAGCGGCTCGCGCCACTTTTCCAGAAATTGGAAATCAGAACCAATAATAACACCATCTCATCCAGAATTCCCTTCAACGAACTTCACCGGCCTAGACGGGGCGACAGCATTCTAATTTCATTCATGTTCTTCAGTTATCTGGGAGAGTCCGTTGCCCCCTTCAACTTTGAGAGCACCATCGAAATCCATAGCCCGAAGGAGCATTACATATTGGTTCATTGCGGCGTAGTTCTAGCCACCAAGTCTTATCACGAAGTGATCATGGCAGAGGAAGCCGAACGCTTAACCGCTCAAATATTATCTGCCGCATTCGCAGAGATCAAAAGACTCAGCGGCATCAAAAAATGAGCACCTCCATCGACATGAGCCCCGACATCACCCGCCTCAAATCCGAACTCGCCACCGTGCGGTCGAAGATGCTGGCTTACCTGGAGGAGCTGGGGGTATGAAGCTGCCGAAGGGATGGGATCTAGCTGCCATGAATAGTCTTGGGAGTGTTCAGGCGGGGCGGCAGCGCTCACCTCACCACGTAGCAGGTGAGCTCCGCCCGTATCTCAGGGTAGCGAATGTCCAAGACGGTTGGATAGACTACAGGGACGTCAAAGAAATGGCATTCACTAGCAAAGAGGCTGCCATCTATGAGTTACGTCAAGGGGACATCCTGTTGAGTGAAGGACAGAGCTTAGAATTAGTGGGGCGTCCGGCCATCTACAGGGGCGGCATTCCCCGTTGCTGTTTCCAAAATACTTTAGTTCGCTTACGACCCGATGGTCACGAACCAGACTTCGTTTTTTATGTCTGTCAGTATCTCTATGGGCTAGGCGTGTTCCAGCGTATTGCCAAGAAGACAACTTCAATAGCGCATCTTGGAGTGTCACGATTCGCAGAAGTTACAGCTCCAATTCCACCCCTCCCAGAACAACGCAAGATCGCCGACATCTTGACGACGTGGGACGAGGCCTTGACCCAGCTCGACGCCCTCATCGACGCCCAGGAGCGCCGCAAGAAGGCCCTCATGCAGCAGCTCCTCACCGGCCGCCGCCGCCTGCCGGGGTTCAGCAAACCATGGGAATCTTCAAAATTCGGGCAATTCCTAACGGAGTCGCGGACTGAGGGTTCTGATGGCGTAACTGCTAGAAAAATTACGGTTAAACTCTACGGCCGTGGTGTGTTGGCAAAGCAAGATCGGATGGCTGGCTCAGCGAACACGAAATACTTCGTCCGTCGATCCGGCCAACTGATCTACAGTAAACTTGATTTCCTGAACGGTGCGTTCGGCATCATTCCGCCCGAACTAAATGGCTACGAAAGCACCCTCGATCTACCCTCGTTCGACGTGAAGCCGAATGCAGACGTTCGCTGGTTATTGGCCTACCTTGTGCGTCCTGAGTTTTATGAAAAGCAAGTCGGTGCAGCCGCCGGTGGTCGAATCGCACGCCGGGTAAATCCGCCAGAGTTTTTAAAACTCCGTATAAAAGCACCAGAACTGGCAGAGCAACGCGCCATCGCCGCCATCCTCGACACCGCCGAGCAGCAACTCACCCTCCTCCGCGATCAACGCATCGCCCTCGACCAGCAAAAGCGCGGTCTGATGCAGCTGTTGCTGACGGGGAAGCTGCGAGTGACAGCCTGAACCCACTTTTGCCATGCCTGACGCCACCACCAGCCCTCAAGTCTACAAGAACGCATTCCCCACTCTCAGCGGCTTTCATTTCCTGGCCCAGGGCGGCTACAAGCTCGTGCTGAAGGTCCGGCTTGAAGACGGGAAAGAGGAGGTTCTCAAGATCATTCAACTACCGGCGTTGGGAACTTCACAAGAAAGCATGGCCATTCACTCCCAGGAGCTCGGCCGGGCCATGAGAGAGGTTACGCTACTCAAGGAATGCACCTGCCCCTATGTGGTCAAAGTGGGAAGCATGAGCCCGGAGCTGCGGGAGATCGAAGGTGTTCAGTGTGTGGTTTACACAGAAGAGCTTCTGCCTGGCGCTGATCTGCAGAAAGTGATCGAGTCCGGCCACCGTCCTGATGAGTCGGAGTGCCGCCTGCTCATGCGCTGTCTAATCGAGGCAGTGCAGTCCATCTGGGAAAGCCACGGCATGGTGCACCGCGACATCAAGCCGCTGAATGTGTTTCGAACAGGCCAGGCGGAGTGTCCCTTTGTTCTACTGGACTTCGGGATTGCCTTCAATGTAAACGAGCCGGGTCTGACGGTGCGCACGGACCAGTCTCCGCCCATGACTCGGCGTTACAAAGCACCGGAGATGGCTGATCCCAACTTTCGGGAGACGCTCGATTTCCGCACGGACCTATACACCATCGGAATGACGGTGTTCGAGTATGCCACCGGCGGCATCCATCCTCTGCTACCGAAGACCGGCGAGGACGCGCGGAAGACCATCACGCGGATTCTGACCATGGAACCCCGGAAGCTGCGCGAGGAATGCCCGGGTTTTTCACCCGCCTTTTGCCAGTTGGTGGACTCGACGCAGAGCAAGCGCCGCGCTCTCCGCCCCGGCAACCTGAAGCTCATCCTCCGCCAACTCCAGTCCTGAACCATGAAACTCTACGCACAATACGGCAACGGTCCCGGCACCAAGATCACGGACGGATTGCAGAGGGGGCTGATCGATGGCGTGATCATGGGGGCGAAGGATGAATCAGCCTCCTACCAGAGGGATTTCATGAGGAACCATTCGCAGGAGCATGGAGAGGCAAGGTTGCTGTTCGATCCTCAGTTCTATGCCTGCTTCATTGCCACCAAAGATCGTGCTCGGCTAGGTGCACTATGGGGAAAGGATTCGCACGGTTACATCAACGGCAACGGTTACTTCCGCCCACTACGGCGTCGTGACCTTGAGAAGGAGAGCGATGCCGCGAGGGAACTCGAACGGTGCCTGGGGTATCAAGCACAAATGCCGGTGCATGCACTGATCGCACCGAACATCGTCATCCGGCGCTCTCTAGACTCGATGGAGGCGGCGATCGCCAAGACCTTCATTCGCCTGAGCGCCGAACGCCGGGATGTGGTGGCTCCAGGAAAACCTGTGTTGGCCACGCTGGCCGTGTCATCCCAAGCCCTCTCGGACCGGAGTGAACTGCTGGCATTCTTGGATGACATCACCCTACTGGATAATCCCCCTGATGGTTTTTATCTCCTGTTGGAGAATGAGGAGAGCACGGTGCCCCACACTCTTACGGAGCCGGACATGCTGGCACGGTGGATGTTGTTTAATCGGGTGTTTAAAATTAACGGATTCGAGGTCGTCAACGGCTACTCGGATCTCCTGAGCCCCTACCTGGGGGCTGCGGGCGGGGATGCAGGCGCAGCAGGCTGGCATGGAACCTTGAAATCGTTTTCGCTAGATCGTTTTGAGCCGCTCGACGGTCGCAAAGGACGGGCCTCCGCGCGCTACACGAGTGCCAAACTCCTCAAGAGCATCAAGTGGAGCGAGTTGGAGGCGGTCGGGGGAGTGTTTCCAGAGGTCTGGAACGACCTTCCCTGTGACGCCTTCTTCAAGGGATTGGACGAGGATGCGGAGCCGAACTTGGGTCATCAGGCACTGCAAAACTGGGAGGCACTTCGTACGTTGAATCAACTTCTGGCTATCCCGGGTGATCCTGTCGCAGCCATCCATGCGTGCCACGCCGCTCTGAATGAAGCGCAGGCCGTGTATGCAGCCATCAATGACAGAGGATTGACATTGCGCGAAAAGTCGAATTCCCAGCATCTCCCGGCCATCAAGGAGGAACTCAACTCCTTTGTCCGACTCGCTGAGCTTTCCGGGGGAGACTCAGCTGAATGAGATGAACCGCCTTTTCTCTGGCTTTGGTGTTCAGCGGCCTCGTTTTGGCGGGAGTGAAATGCTTGGTGATCACCAAAGCAGCTGGATCAAACTCCCACAGGCCCACCTGAAGCGCCTGAAACGTTGGCAAAAAGCGGGCTGCAATCCGCGCCGAAGCGTGCGGCAGCACAAGAAGTGCCTGGTTGGCAAAAAACCGATACCGGGAAGCCTGCATCAAGCCCTTGCGCCAGTCTTTGATTTTGGCCTCAATCGCCGTCAAATCCAAGTGCTCCAAGGCAAGGGCCGAGAAATCTTCCGAATTGTTGGAAGGCTTCCACGCCATGAAAACCAAATCGGCACGACCAAAGCCATCCAGGGCAAACTCACGGCCCGAGGCGTGCTGCTGCTGCGTGGCGCGGCCCCCGATGGCCTCCTCCAGATAGACACGCTCGAATTTGGCGAGAAAATCGACCTCTCCCCGCTTCGAAGACGACACGGCAGGCAAATTCCGGCGGGTGTCATGGCAGCCGAAGTCGACTCTGCAAGGCAGACGATGGGTCGGGCGTGTGGGCATCTGGAGAGGATGATTTTGATTGGAACGGGCGATGAATCAACAGCATTACCAACTCCAACCCGTTGACCCCCGCCAATAAATGAGGCCCACAGACAACCTGAGCGGGATACCCCGCGACGCCATGGAGACGACTTTCAGCGGCGGCAGACCTTCATAATTGTCCCCGAGCTCGCCCTCAAACGCAAGCACCTAATGAGCGCACCATTCCAAGAATCCCAAATCAGCCAGCTACCCGCACTGCGGACACTCCAACAGCTTGGGTTTTCCTACCTGAGCCCCGAGGAGTGCGCTGTGGAGCGGAAAGGCCGCTTTGGGCGGGTGGTGTTGGAGGGCGTTCTGGCGGGGCAACTCCGGCGCCTGAATCGAATCGGATTCAAGGGCAGGGAAGCGGCCTTTTCGGAGGAGAACATTGCGAAGGCCGTGGAGGCGATTCGGGACATTCCATTTGAAGGCTTGGTGCGCACCAGCGAGAAGGTGTACGACCTGTTGGTCTTGGGGAAGAGCCTGGACCAGACGATCGACGGTGAAACGAAGGGCTTTACCTTGCGCTACATCGACTGGCAAAATCCGCGCAACAACAGCTTCCACGTCACGGCAGAATACGAGGTGGAGCGCACGGGCAGCAAAGAGACGCGGCGACCGGACGTCGTGTGTTTCGTCAACGGCATCCCGTTTGTCGTCATCGAATGCAAGCGGCCCGAGGAGAAAGGGTCGTTGGAACAGGGGATGAACCAGCACCTTCGAAACTGGCAGGAGGATGGAATTCCACAGCTCTTCACGCACAGCCAGCTCGTGCTGGCCCTGAACAAGAATGACGGCAGCTACGCCACCACGGGCACCCCGTTGAAATTCTGGGCCAAATGGAGAGAGATGCACGACGTGACGGGCCAAGTCCGCGCGGTGGTGAACAGCCCAGTACGTCCGGAGGAACATGCGAAGCTCTTCAGAGGGGCGTTTGCCATGTCGAAGGAGGCCTTCGAAGAGCAAATGCTCCAGGAGCGAGCCCCCACGCCGCAGGACCACTTGTTGTGGTCGCTCTGCCGCCCGGAGCGGCTCATCGAGCTGGCGCGGCAGTTCATTCTGTATGATGAAGGGGGGGCGGTGAAGAAGGTGGCCCGTTACCAGCAGTACTTTGCCATCAAGGCCACGCTGGAGCGAGTGCGCCAGCGGGACGTGCTGGGCCGCCGCAAGGGGGGAGTCATATGGCAGACGCAAGGGAGCGGCAAATCCCTGGCGATGGTGCTGCTGGGAAAGGCGCTGGCCCTGGACGAGCAGATTGAGAATCCTCGCATCGTCATTGTCACCGACCGCATCGATCTGGACGAGCAAATCACCAAGACGTTCCACCAGTGCGGCAAGGAGCCGCAGCAAGCCCGAACGGGCGCGCACTTGGTGGAGTTGATCAAGGACAGTCGAGTGGGGGTGATTACCACGGTGCTCTTCAAGTTTGAGACGGCAGCCAAGGCGGCCAAGGAGCTCAGCCAATTGAAGGACGACATTTTCGTGCTGGTGGATGAAAGCCACCGCAGTCAATACGGCGAAGCGAACATCAAGATGGTGAAGGCGCTGCCCAACGCCTGCTACATCGGATTCACGGGCACGCCGCTGATGAAGGCGGAGAAGAGCACGGCCGAGCGCTTTGGCGGGTTCATTGAACCTGCCTACACCATCCGGGACGCGGTGGAGGATCAGGCGGTGGTTCCTCTGCTTTATGAAGGGAGACACATCCTGCAGGACGTGAACCAGAAGCCGGTGGACATGATGTTCGAGGCGCTGTGCGAGGGATTGACTGGCGAGCAAAAGGCCGACTTGAAGCGGAAATTCGCGGCTCGTGAGGAACTCAATCGCCTGAACAGCCGGCTGTACGTCATCGCCTGGGATGTGAGCCAACACTTCGTGAAGAACTGGAAAGACACCGGCTTCAAGGGGCAGTTGACCGCGCCTGGAAAAAAGGAAGCGCTGCTGCTGAAGTCGTTCTTTGACCAGTTCGGCAAGGTGAGCACGGAAGTGATTATTTCAGGGCCGACGGAAATCGAAAACCCGGAGGACCACGTCCAGGCGGAGAGGGATGAGAGCGTGGAGCTATTCTGGAAGTCGATGATGGCCAAATATGGCACCGAGAAGGAATACAACCGGCGCCTCATCGACGCGTTCAAGAAGTCCGAGGAGCCGGAAATCCTCATCGTGGTGGACAAGCTGCTCACCGGTTTTGACGCGCCGCGCAACGTCGTGCTGTACATCGCGCGCAGCCTGAAGGGGCATTCGCTCCTCCAAGCCATCGCCCGGGTGAACCGACTGCATCCAGGAAAAGACCACGGCTTCATTGTCGATTATTACGGCGTGGTCGCCGAGTTGCATGAGGCGCTGGAGCTGTACAGCAGCCTGGAGGGGAAATTCGATGCCGAGGATCTGGAAGGCACGCTGACGAACATCGGCGAGGAAGTGAAGAAGTTGCCCTCGGCACATGACGCTCTGTGGGACTTGTTCAAAGAGGTGAAGAACAAGAAGGACGAGGAGGCTTTCGAGCTGGTGCTGGAGCCGAAGGAGGTGCGCGAAGATTTTTACACCCGCCTCTGGCGCTTTAGCCGGCTGCTCAAACTGGCCGCCTCCAGCATTCAGTGGGTCAACGCCACCTCACCCGAGCAGGCCCAGCGCTACAAGGAGGATGCGGCCTTCTTCCAAAAAGTCCGCGCCAGTGTGAAACTGCGCTACGCCGAAGGCGTCGATTACCGCGACTACGAGAAGCAGATTCAGAAAATGCTCAATACCTACGTCCAAGCGGCGGAGGTCATTCAGGTGGTGGAGCCGGTGAACATTTTCGACCGGGAGGCTTTCGAAGAGGAACTTGGAAAGGCAAAGTCGCCGCGAGCCAAGGCGGACACCATCGCCAACCGGATCAAAAAGACGATTACAGAGAAAATGGAGGAGGATCCGTTTTTCTTCCGGAAGCTCTCCGCTCTTCTGCAAAAGGTCATCGAGGACTACAGGGCGCAGCGCCTGAGCGATGCGGAGTACCTGACCAAGACTCAGGAAATTCTGGAGGAGGTGCGCGGCGGCAATGTCAAAGAGGTGCCGGAATCGCTCAAGCAGAGCGATCTTTCCCGGGCCTTCTTTGGAGCGCTCAAACAGGAGATGGCGCCCCAGCGTGCGGCCCCAGACAGCTCAGTCGTGCGCGAGGACGGTCCATGGGAGAGTGACGCTCCCGGGGAGTTGACAGGGCTTTCCGATGAGCTATTGGCGGAAGCGGCCACGCGGATGGATGAAATTATCCGGCGGCACGCCGTGGTGCGCTGGAGGGAGAATGTGGACGCGCAAAATCGCATGCGGAACGACCTGGAGGACTTCCTCATCGAATTCGGAAAAACAAAGGGCCTCCCATTCACGTTCGCTCAGATCGACGCCGTGATGGAAACGGCCATTCGCATTGCCATCCACCGGACGAACGATGTCTGAAGCAGGGAGTATTGATACACCTGCCGGGCCGGCTCAACTCCGCCGGTCGAACCGCAAGACACTGGCGATCAGTGTGCACCCGGATGGCAGGCTGGAATTGGTGGCCCCCGGAGAGGCGACGTTGCCGGACATCCTGAAAAAGGTCGAGAAACGCCGCTCCTGGATTGAAGCGCAGCGCCAGGCGTTTGCGAAAATGAACGCGGTGCGGCCGGCACCGCGATACGTGTCAGGCGCGACCCACCGCTACTTGGGGCGGCAGTATCGGCTCAAGGTCAGCGTTGGAGAGGAAGCCCGCGTGGTGCTTCGAGGCGGGTACCTGCATGTCCAAGTGCGCGAGCGGTCTGAGGAGTCGATCAAAAAGGCCCTGGATGGATGGTTTCGCCGCCTGGCGCATGACCAGTTCAGCAAGCGCTTGGCCAAGTGGTCGGACTGGTGTCGGCAACGACACCTTCCCGAACCCCGGCTGCGCTTGAGGACGATGGCGAAGCGCTGGGGAAGTGCTCTCCCCGATGGCACAATTTGCCTCAATCCAGCGCTCATCCACGCCTCATCGGCGTGTGTCGATTACGTGATTACGCACGAAATCTGCCACCTGAAGCACCCGGACCACGGGCCGGAATTCTATGGCCTGCTCAGGCAGCTCCTGCCGGACTGGAAGAATCTGAAAGCGCGGCTCGAACGAGGCGAGTGGTAATGCAAGCTAGATGGATCGCGAACGTTGAATGCGTATGAGAATAGCAGTACTAGCGTGTGGATCGCTTATCTGGGATCTGGGAGTTGGCTTTGAAAAACCGTGCGTCGCGCCTGAGTTTGAGGAACTCTATGCGGAATCCCGCATGAGGAGACGAGCGATTTGTTTCGGAGTCCGAAGATTGCGATGGTCGCGGCAGCTCAGCGCGTTTCCGGTGCCGGAGGCGACGCCGTGCCCGCGGACAATCACGCCGTCGGCTGCGAGCGGGTTGGCTTCGATCCAGCCCGGGTCGGCTGCGCCGCGCCGGTCATGGGCATGGGGGTGGAGATTTTAGTTCATGGGGTGCTCGTTCCGGCGTGCCGGTGCCGCAGGGTGTCGAGCAGCACGGCTCCGAGGATGACCAGTCCGAGGACGACTTTTTGAGTGTAGCTTTCGACGTTGGTGAGGTTCATGCCGTTTTGGATGACGGCGATGGTGAAGGCACCGATCAGGGTGCCGGGCATCTTGCCGGCGCCGCCGCTCAGGCTGGCACCGCCGACGACGACCGCGGCGATGACGTACAATTCGTACATGTTGCCGTAGGTGGCGGAGCCGCTTTTGAGCTGGGACGCCATGATCACGCCGCCGAGGCCGGCGAGGGCGGCGCTGACGATGTAGGCGGTCATGAGCACGCGGGGGACGGCGACGCCGGAGAGGCGGGCGGCCTCGCGGTTGCCGCCGACGGCGTAGAGGTGGCGGCCGAGTTTCATGCGCGACATCAGGATGTGGGCGGCGGCGTAGAGCGCGAGCATGAGCACGACGGCATTGGGGAGCCCGGCGAGGTCCGCGCCGCGGCCGAGCCAGATGAACGACTCGGGCAGTTGGTAGATCGACTGGCCGCCGGCCAGGGTGTAGGCGAGGCCGCTGCCGACGAGCATCATGGCGAGGGTGACGATGAACGGTGGGATCCGGAACCGCGTGATCATGAGGCCGGAGAATGCGCCGACGGCGCTGCAGGCGGCGATGGCGGCCAGCGCGCACAGGACCATGCCGCCGGCGCTGGCGTCCACGCCGCCCGCGTGGTCGCGGATGAAGCGCGCGGTGAGCACGGCGGACAGGGCCAGCAGGCTGCCGACCGAGAGGTCGATGCCACCGGTGATGATGACCATGGTCATGCCGATGGCGATGATGGCGATGACGGCGATCTGGTTGGTGATGTTGAGCAGGTTTTCGGACTTGAGGAAATTGGGCCAGCGATAGCTGCGCGGGGCGAGCAGGTGGGGCGTGCCGAGGGCGGGAAAGTCCCTGTCTACTTGGGCGAAGACGAGCCAGGAGCGGGCGGCGGGAGTGCAGGCGATGACGTCGAGGCGGGTGCCGGCGGCGGCGAGGGTTTCCATTGCCTGGCGCGCGTCCTTCGGTTCGCCCCGGGCCACGGCGGCGACGCGGGCACCCTGGGCGGAGAGGATGCGCTCGAGGCTGGAGGCAAAGGCGGCGTCATCCGGCTGGTCGCCGACGGCGAGGAGGACCTGCGGTGCCGGGCCGTGGGATTTTTTGATGTCCGCCGCGACCTGGGCGGCGGCGGCCTCGCCCCGGGGCGACTGGTCGCTGATGGTGACGACGCTGAAGAAGGCGCAGAGCAGCAGAAGCACGAAGACCATGCCGTAGTCGCGAAGGAGTGTGTTCAGCAGGGGCATGGTGAATTCAGGCGATGGCGAGGTGCATGATGGCTTCCTGGGTCGCATGCCGGGCGTCGGTGATCTCGCCGGTGAGGCGGCCGTCGTGCATGACGAGAATGCGGTCGGCCATGCCGATCAATTCGGGCAGTTCGGAGCTGATCATGATGATCGCCTTGCCGTGGGCAGCGAGGTCGTTGAGCAACTGGTAAATCTCGTATTTCGCCCCGGCGTCGATGCCGCGGGTGGGTTCGTCGAAGAGGAGGACCTCGCAATTACGGGCCAGCCATTTGGCGAGCACGACCTTCTGCTGGTTGCCGCCGGAAAGATTTCCGGCGTGCTGTTCCTGATGGGGGATGCGGATCCCGAGCCGGTCGACGTAGCGGGCAAATTCCTCGCGTTCCTGCGGCTGGCGGACGAAGCCGTGGCGCGAGAGTCGATCGAGATTGGGCAGGGCGAAATTGTCGCGGACGGAATGGGCGAGCACCAGGCCCTGGTGTTTCCGGTCCTCGGTGAGCAGGCCGATGCCGGCGTTGATCGCGTCCTGCGGCGAGCGAAGGTCGAGCGGCCGTCCATCGAGCCGGATGTCCCCGGCCTCGCGGGCGTCGGCGCCGAAGAGGAGCCGGACGGTTTCGGTGCGGCCGGCTCCGACGAGACCGGCGATCCCGACAATCTCCCCGCGGCGGACGTCGAAGCTGACGTCGCGGACCGCGCGGCCGCGGCGCAGTCCGCGCACCTCCAGCCGGACCTCGCCGAGCGCGGGGGTGCGGGGCGGGAATTCATCCTGCAGCTCCCGGCCGACCATCATCTCGATCATTTCCCGGCGCGTGATGTCCGCGATCGGCCGCTCGCCGACGTTCCGGCCATCGCGGAGGATGGTGACCCGGTCCGCGAGGGTGGTGATTTCCTCGAGGCGGTGGCTGATGTAGATGATGCCGAGGCCCCGGCGTTTCAGGTCACGGATGAGGGTGAAAAGCCGGTCGACCTCATGAGCGGTGAGCGCCGCGGTCGGTTCGTCCATGACGAGCAGGCGCGCCTCGAACGCGAGGGCCTTGGCGATTTCGACCAGCTGTTGCTGGGCGGTGGTCAGCGCGCGGCACGGGACCGCCGGGTCGAAGTCGGCACCGAGACGCTGAAATAAGGCGTCGATCCGCCGGCGTTCGTCGGTCCGCGCGAGGAAGCCGGCGCGGGTCGATTCCCGTCCGAGAAAGATGTTTTCCACCGCGGTCAGTCCGGGGACCAGGTTGAATTCCTGGTAGATGACGGCGATGCCGGCGCGGCGCGCCTCCTGCGGCGAGCGGAGGGTGACGGGCCGCCCGTTGAGGGAGATGGCACCCTCATCGGCCGACTGCGCGCCGCCGAGCACCTTTATAAGCGTGCTTTTGCCGGCACCATTTTCGCCGAGCAGCGCGAGCACCTCGCCGGCGGCGAGGCGGAGATTGACGCCCCGAAGCGCCCGCACTCCCGGAAACGACTTCACGATGCCGCTCATCTCGAGGAGCGGCGGCGGCGGGTCGGGCATGACGGCCGGTCAGTTGAGTTCCGGATCCTTGTCCGCGTCCGCCTTGCGGTAGAGGCTGGTGGGGATGAGTATTTGCGGGGGCAGGGATTCGCCCCTCGAATGGCGGACGATGGCGTCGACGATCTGCACGCCCATTTTGTCGGGGAACTGGATTGGGTCGGCGTAAATCCGGCCGTCCTTGATCGCCTGTTTGCCTTCCGGCTGACCGTCGAAGCCGACGATGACGACCTGGTCCGCCTTGCCCGCCTTTTCGAGGGCGGCGCGGGCCCCGAGGGCTGCGGGGTCGTTGATGGCGAAGAGACCGCGCAGGTCCGGGTGCGCCTGGACCGCGTCCTCGGCCGCCTTGTAGCCGAGGTCCTTGGCACCGCCGCTCTCCAGTTCGGTGACGATGTCGATGCGCGCCTTGCCTCCGGCATTGTGTTCGTTGATGACTTCTGTGAACCCCTTGACCCGGAGCAGGCAGGACTCGGCCTGTTTGAGGTGGAGCACGGCGATCTTACCGCCGGCCTCCCCAAGCGCCTCAATCATCGCCCGGGCCGCCTCCTTGCCGCCGCCGTAGTTGTCGGTCGCCACCTGGGTCACGATCTTCACCCCCGGCTCATGGCAGGGGATGTCCACGGTGAAGACCGGAATGCCCGCGGCATTGGCCTCCTGGATCACCGGGATGATCGCCTTGGAATCGCACGGGCTGAGCACGATCGCGCTGACCTTCTTGACGATGAAATCCTTGATCTGGTTGCTCTGTTTGGCGACGTCTTTGTCGCCGCTGACGACCACAGTCTGATACCCGTGCTTCGCGCCCTCGGCGGAGATGGTGTCGCCGATCACCTTGAAAAACGGGTTGTCGAGCGTGAGCAGCGAGACCCCGATCAGGCCGCGCGCGGCGGCGGGGGTGGCAGTGGACGGGCCGGACTCGGCGGCCGGGCGGCAGCCGGACATGATTCCGGCGGTGGAGGCGAGGACGAGAAGCAGTCGGCGTTTCATGACGGGGGTTGGGTAATGGCGGGATGGCGCGGGCTCACAGGGCTCCGGTTTTCAGGAATTCGTGACGCACCGGGGCGGTCACCCGGTGGCCGGCGGCGGAGATGAACGTCACTTCGCCCGGCCCGAACTCCACTGATTTCACCACATCGAAGCCGGCGGGAACCGGTGCCACGCCCTGGATGTAATTGACCGCGGTGGGGGTGTGGGCGTGCAGTGTGACCGATGTTTCCACTCCTTCCTGGGTGAGGGGGTTTTCGCGGGTTGAGGCGGCCAGGCCGTCGGCGAAGCAGGCGGTCACGTCCTCCAGGCCGAGGCAATTGTTGCGGCCGTTCCAGGGGCGTCCGTGACGGCCGCGGTTTTCCAGCCAGAAGACGGTGCTGCGGAGCACGGCGGGGTCTTTCAGGGCGAACCAGAGATACCCGCGGCTGGCGACGGTGGCGGTGACCCAGGCTGGTCCGCCGGTCTTCGCCCAGGGCTCGTTGACGACCTGGACGAGGTCGGCAAACCCCGGGTTGACCGGCAGCCGGGTCAGGTCGGAGTCCGGCGCATCCTTCCACGCGCTGGGCACGCGGGTCAGATCGGTCCATTTGCGCCCGGGCTGCAGGGCTTGGTATTCACCCTTGGCCGGGTCGCTGAAAACGCCCGCGCAGGTCATGCCGAACCGGATCGGGCTGGTGGCGATCCGCACCGAGCCTGGCTCGTCCGGCAGCGACAGGGTGGCGTGGTGTCCGAGCGGCATGCGCCCGGCCATGCCTTCGATGAGGTGCCTGGAGTAGACCGCATTCTGGCCGGCCACGAGCGAGAGCTCTTTGGTCACGCGTCCTTTGCGGACCGTGGTGTCGAAGACCAGGGTCAGGGTGGTCACGTCCCCGGTGGTGCGGGTGCCGGCAAAGGTCCACGGGGCCCCGGCGATTTCGCCGTGCGGCGGATGGGCCTCGCCCGCGACCGGTTCGCCATTGCCGCCGAACGGCAGGCAGAAAAAATCGCCGCGCAGCGGGACTAGTACGGGTGCCGGCAGATCCTCCGGCGTCTCCTCCTGCCAGGGCGTGAAGTGATACGGCTGGACCGGATGGGCGGTGTCCCGGAGAAACGTGACCGGGGCCATGTGGCCGCCGAGCTGGGTGACGGCGAGTTCCACCTGGGGCGTGGTCAGCACGAAGCTCGGCTGCGAGAGGAAAGTGCGCAGGACGGGCGGCTCGGCACCGGGCAGGCTGTCGGCGGTCAGGGTAAGAGGAAGGGTCATGAGCAGGGATGTGAAATTGGACATGAAAAAAAAGAGTGTGGGGGTTTTCGGGCGCGGAGAGAAGCCCTGATCCTTGAAATGTAGGGATGTCTTGCGGGAGGGAGGCTCAGGGAGGGGAGGGCAGGGCGGCGAGGGCGAGGGCGCGCGCGGCGCGGCGGCGCAGGGTCCAGCGTTTCATGAGTTCGTCGGCGCTGACGCCGATGAGGATGACCGCGCCGATGATGGCGAACTCCATGTTTTGATGGCGGGTGGTGAGGGCGATCATATTGCGGAGGACCTGCATGAGGGCGGCACCGATGATGACGCCGGGGATGGTGCCCTCGCCCCCGCGCAGGCTGCAGCCGCCGAGCACGGCCGCGGCGATGGCGTAGAGTTCGTAGAAGCTGCCGAAGTCAGCCGGTTGCGCGGAATTGACATCGAGCACGAAGAGTACGCCGCCGAACCCGGCCAGGGTGGAGCTGATGACATAGGCGAGCACGGTCAGGCGGCCGGTGTTGATCCCGCTGTAGCGGGCGGCTTCCTCGCTGTAGCCGAGGGCGAGCAGGTAGCGGCCGTGGATCGTGCCGTGCAGGAAGACGGCGGCCAGCACGGCGATCACGAGCAAAAAGACGCAGGGAGCGGGCAGGGAGAAGCCGTGGATGAACGGCAGCTCGATCTGGCCGGTGGCCATCGAGCGCAGGCCCTTGAAGTCGCCGCCGAAGCCGACGGACTGGTCGCCGGTGAAGCCGCGCGCGATGCCGCGATAGAGCAGCAGCCCGCAGAGGGTCACGATGAACGGCTGGAGGCGGAGCCGGGTGATGAGCAGCCCGTGGAAAAGCCCGAGGCAGGCCGAGCCGGCCAGCACCGTCAGCAGGGCGGCGGGCAGCGGCCAGTGCTGGGTGGTGAGCAGCCACGGCAGGCCGCATCCGGCAAGGCAGATGACTGAACCCACCGAGAGATCGATGCCGCCGGTGATGATGACGAAGGCGACCCCGATGCTGATGATGCCGAAGAGGGAGGTGCGGCGGATCAGGTTCTCCAGATTGTAGGCGCTGAGAAAGCTGTCGCTGAGCAGCGCGGTGACCACGCACAGGACCGCGAGCAGGATGCTGATGCCGAGGGTTTTGCGAAGATGCATGATGTGGGGTGCTCAGACGTCGGCGGACGGCCCGCCGGTGGCCAGGTGCATGATGGTTTCCTCCTGCAGGCGGTCGCGGTCCAGGGTGCCGGCCAGCCGGCCCTCGTGCATGACCAGCACGCGGTCGGACAAGCCCAGGATTTCCTCCATTTCACTGGAGGCGAAAAGGATGGCCATGCCGCGGGCGGCGAGCTCCCCGATGAGCCGGTAGATTTCCTGCTTCGCGCCGATGTCGATGCCGCGGGTCGGTTCGTCGAGGAGCAGGACCCGCGGCTGGAGCGCGAGCCATTTGCCGAGCACAACCTTTTGCTGATTGCCGCCCGAGAGGAACCGCACGGGCTGCCGGCAGTCCGGGGTGCGGATGCCGAGGGACTCGATCGCGCTGCGGCTGAGGGCATCGGCCTTGCGGTGGTTGACCAGGCCGCGGCGCTGGTCGCGGCGGAGGCTGGCGAGGTTTAGGTTGTCCCGCACCGCCAGATCGAGGATGAGCCCCTGGCGTTTCCGGTCTTCCGGCACCAGGGCGAGGCCGGCGGCGATGGCCTCCTGCGGCGAGCGCGGGACCGCGTCCCGGCCGTCGACCCGGAGCGTGCCGCCGGCGGCGGGGGTGACCCCGAAAAGCGTCTCCAGGACCTCGGTGCGGCCAGCGCCGACCAGTCCCGCGATCCCGACGATCTGGCCGGCGTGCACCGTGAAATCCAGCGGGTGCGCGGGATGGGCCGCGGTCCGCAGCCCCCGCGCCTCCAGCTCCGGTGCCCCCGGGGGGCGGGGCTGGCGGTCGTGGAGGCGGGTGATTTCCCGCCCCACCATCAGCCGGACCATGGCCCCGTGGGTGGCCTCGTCCCGCGCCAGGTGACCGGCCACCCGGCCGTCCCGCAAGACGGTGACGCGGTCGGCCAGCGCGCTGATTTCCCCCAGGCGGTGGGAAATGTAGATGATGCTGACCCCGCGGGACCGCAGGGCGTTGATGACCTTGAAGAGGGTGCGTGACTCGCCGCTGGAGAGGCTGGAGGTCGGCTCGTCCATGATGAGGATGCGGGCGTTCACGGCCAGCGCCTTGGCGATCTCGACCAGTTGCTGATGGCCGATGCCGAGCCGGCCGACCGGGGTGGACGGATCCATGTCCAGCCCGACGGCTTCGAGCAGCGGCCTGGCCTCGCGGCGTTGGCGGGCGATGTCGATCAGGCCCATCCGGCGTTGTTCGCGGCCGAGGAAGAGGTTGGCGGCGATGTCGAGATTGCCGGCGAGGTTGAGTTCCTGGTGGATGAGGGCGATGCCGCGGGCGAGCGCGTCCGCCACTGATTTGAGGCCGGCCGGCCGGCCCTCCAGGAGCAGTTCCCCGGTGTCTGGAAGCTGCACGCCGGCGAGGATTTTCATCAGGGTGCTTTTGCCCGCGCCGTTTTCGCCGGCCACGGCGAGCACCTCGCCGCGGTGCAGGGTCAGGCTCACGCCCTGAAGCGCCCGCACGCCAGGAAAGGATTTCGTCAGGTTCCGGGCTTCCAGGAGCGGGCTGTCCATGGTGTCTCTCCCGCTAGCCACTGGTCCCCACCTTCAGCTTCAGGTCCGCCCAGAAGGCCTCGACATCGGTCCGGCGGATCTGCCGGGCGGGGATGTTGATTTTTTTGTCCGGGGGGATCACCGAGGTGTTGCCCCGGGCCAGTTCGCTGAGGACCTCGACCGATTTGAACCCGTACATGTACGGATTCTGCACCACGGTGGAGTGGATGTGCCCGGCCTGGATGCCGGCCAGGGTGGCCTCGTCCTCGTCGAACCCGACGACCGTCACCTGCCCGAGCTTTCCGGCCTGGCCGAGCACCTCAAGGATCAGTGGTGGATTGTACACGAAGAGGCCGACTAGTCCCTTGATGTCGGGGTATTTCGAGAGCGTGTCCTCCACGTTGGCTTTCGCTTTCGTGCGGTCGAAATTGTCGGTGAGGGTGCCGAGGATGGTGAAACCGGCTTCCTCGATGACGTCCGCGGGCGGATCGAAGCGCTGCGGGTCGGCCGGGCGGCCGAGCATGCCGTCGATGCACCCCTGGCGGCGGCTTTTCGCGTTGTCCTGCTCCAAGCGTCCGATGAAGAGCATGACCGTTCCCCCAGCGGGCATGGCCTCGCGGACCAGCTCGCCACACAGGCGGCCGGCCTGGTAATTGTCCATGCCGATGTAGACCAGCCGCTCGCTGTCCGGCGCATCGGAGTCGTGGGTGATCAGTTTGGTGCGCCGGGCCGCCGCGTTGAGGATGTCCGATTGGTTGGCCGGATCAATCGGGCTGACGGCGATGCCGTCGATGCCGCGGGTGAGCAGGTCCTCGATGATGCGTTTCTGGTCGCTGATGCCTTCGACCGGCATGTGGGTCTGGGCATCGACTCCGAATTGTTCGCCGGCCGCCTTGACGCCGGCAGCGGCGATGGTCCAGAACGAGGCGACGCCATTGCTGACGAAGGCGACTTTTTTGCGGGCGGTGCCGGAGCCGGACGGGCCGGTGCTTTCGGGTTTCGGGCTGCAGCCGGCGGCCAGGGCGGCCGCGAGGGCGAGCAGGGCGGGGATGACGGTTTTCATGGGGGTTTGGTGCGGGGGTGCGCGGCTGGGGGCGCGGCTGGGGGCGCGGTGGTGGACCCGGGCGGTTGCCGCCGCCGGGTCATCGAGTCTAGTGGACGGTCATGCCGCCGTTGACGTGGAGGTTCTGGCCGGTGACGAACGACGACGCCTCCGAGGCGAGGAAAACGACGGTTCCGGCGAGGTCCTCGGGCACGCCCCAGCGGTCGGCCGGGATCAGGGCGCGGTAGCCGTCCTTTTCCTCCTGCGGATCGTGAGCGTGGCGCTCGACCGGGATCCAGCCCGGGCAGATCATATTCACGGTGACGCCCCAGCGGGCGACCTCGGTGGCCAGCCCGCGGTTGAAGCCGTTCTGGCCTGCCTTGGCCGCCAGGTAGGCGGTGAAATTGGGCACCCCGCGGGCGACCACTTCGGAGCCGATGTTGATGATGCGCCCCCAGCGCTGCTCCTTCATGTGCGGCAGGCACGCCTTGCTGAGGAGGACCGGGCTTTTGACGAAGAAGTCGAGCATCTGCTGGTAAAACGCCCAGTCGTAGTCCTCGATCGGCTTGTGCGGCTGGTCCGGGGTGGCGTTGACGACGAGGATGTCCACCGGTCCGAGGCTGGCGGCGATTTCGGCGACGAGCCGCGGCACGTCGGTCTCGCTGCTCACGTCGCCGCGCACCAGCAGGCCGTTGCCGCCGGCGGCCTTGAATTCCGCAAACGCCTGCTCGGCGCGGGCCGTATTGTGCTGGTAGTTGATCGCGACTTTGGCTCCGGCCCGGCCCAGGGCGATGGCCATCGCCTTGCCAAGGCCGGTGGTGCTGCCGGTGACGAGGGCCACGCGGCCCGCGAGAGAAAAGGGGTGAGGGGCGGAGTCGGGCATGGGGCGGAGCAGGAACAGGGAATAAAAAAGCGGTCAGCCGGGCTGGGGGATGTGGTGCCGGATGGGTGCGGTGCGCGCTCAGGCCAGAACGCCGTTGATGAGTTCGCCATGGACATCGGTGAGGCGGCGGTCGATGCCGTTGTGGTAGTAGGTGAGGCGTTGGTGGTCGAGGCCGAGGAGGTGGAGGATGGTGGCGTGGAAATCGGGGATGGTGACGGCATTTTCGGCCACGTTGTAGCCGACGTCGTCGGAGCTGCCGTAGGTGGTTCCCTTTTTCACGCCGGCTCCGGCGAGGAAGCTGGTGAAGACGGCGGGATGATGGTCGCGGCCGGTCGAGCCGATGCCCTGGGTGACCGGGCTGCGGCCGAATTCCGTGTTCCAGATGAAGAGGGTGTCCTCCAGCATGCCGCGTTGTTTGAGGTCCTGGAGGAGTGCGGCCACCGGCTGGTCCATGGTGGCGGCCTGGGTGTCGTGGTTTTCCTTGATGCCCTCGTGGCCGTCCCAGTTGATGCGCGGGCTGCCGAAGGCTCCACCGTTGAGGATCTGCACGAAGCGGACGCCCCGCTCGAGTAGTCGCCGGGCCATCAGGCAGTTGCGGGAGAATCCCTTGGTCGAGGGATTGTCGATGCCGTAGAGCGATTTGATGTGGTCTGGTTCGTGGTCGAGATTCGAGGCGTCCGGGATGCTTGACTGCATGCGGGCGGCGAGTTCGTACGACCGGAGCCGGGCGGCGAAGGCACCATCGCCGGCATGGGTGCTGGCGAAATCGCGGTTCATGGCGGCCAGCAGGTCCATGTCGGCGGAGCGGGCCTGCGGAGAGATGTCGGTGGGCGTGCGGAGGTCGGCGATGGGCTCGGCGGACTGGGTGCGGAAGGCGACTCCCTGGTGGTTGGCCGGCAGGAAACCGGACGTCCAGTTGATGGAGCCGCCGGCGGGCAGGCCGCGGGGGTCGGGCAGCACGACAAAGGCCGGGAGATTTTCGTTTTCGGTGCCGAGGCCGTAGCTGAGCCACGCCCCCATGCAGGGGAATCCATTCAGGGTGAACCCGCTGTTCATCTGGAAGGTCGCGGGCGTGTGGTTGTTGCTTTTGGCCACCATCGACTTGATGAAGCAGACGTCGTCGACGCAGCCGGCGAGGTGCGGGAGCAGGCTGCTGACCCACGCTCCCGACCGGCCGTGCTGGCGGAAGTCGTAGACGCTTTTCATGAGCCGCCCGGGCTGGCCGAAGAACCCGAGGTTCTCGCCACGGCCCTCCAGCGACTTGCCGTGCAGGCGCTCCAGCTCGGGCTTGTAGTCGAAGCTTTCGAGGTGGCTGACGCCGCCGGCGCAGAAAATCTGGACGACCCGTTTGGCCTTGGGGGCAAAATGCGGCTGCCGGATGCCGCTGGCCGGCAGTCCGGCGGCGCGGGCGGCGTCGCGGTTGAGCAGCCAGGCGAGGGCGATGGCGCCCAGTCCGCCGCCGGATTGCCACAGGAAATGACGGCGGGAGAACGGTGCGGCGGGCTCGGCGGCGCGGGAAGCGGGATGGAGGCTAGCGGACATAGACGAATTCGGTGGAGTTGAGCAGGGCCCAGCAGACGCTGGACAGGCCGCGGTCGCGGGCCGCGTCCGCGGCGCGGGCGGCCTCGCTGGCGGTGGGCGGACGGCCGAGGGCCAGTCGCCACGCGGCCTCGATGGCGGCCGGGACGTCGTCCGGG
>Ga0209284_10000553_pt1 | contig 61113 bp, 49 predicted proteins | sample FRY03_FD_187211 | JGI IMG/M metagenome (GOLD analysis project Ga0209284, IMG submission 187211) | Freshwater microbial communities from Lake Fryxell liftoff mats and glacier meltwater in Antarctica - FRY-03 (SPAdes) (version 2) | ecosystem: Environmental > Aquatic > Freshwater > Ice > Glacier...
GGGCGATCGTGTCTGCCAAAAAGACTGCTGGCTTTTCTTTCCCGGCGGCAGCCGGGTCTGTGGTCTTCCAGTTCTGAAAGGCATCACGCACAACGGGACGCACTGGCACTGCCAGAGACTTTCCTCCAGCCATGTAAACTTTGGGCGGTGATTTTCCACGGCCCGGCTTTTCGACTCGTTCCCGTAAATCATGCAACCCAAGAAAGTTGCCATCACCATCAATGTCAATTCGACAGGCGACTTGCTTCAGGACGACCGCAGGATCTTCCAGTAGATTTTCTCGTTGAGCCAACTCATACAGTCGTTGAAGTATCATGCCTTCACCTCCGATTCTCGGTGCCATCCGTGGACAGTAATGGGTGGATCTCCGTTGGCGTCGGCAGACATTGCGTCGCAATGCAAAGCGCCGTTCCGAATCGTCGCGTCGAAGAAACCGGGATGATTCACGCCGTCCTGTCCGAACTTAATGTCGTACAGCATCAGACCCAGGCTTTGGTTCCAGTCGAGAGGTTTTTCGGATCCGTCAGGTGGAGCGAAACTGCATGCGAATTCACGACAGCCCAGATAAGGTCGATGAAAACACTGCCCCTTTGCCGCACGTCGATTGAACATGGCGACGTACTTGGCAACGGTATCACCGCCTGGCTCTTCATCGACATCCGGTTTGCTGCGTCGTGGCTGATTAGCGCGAGAGGTCAGCACAGGATTTGCGTCAATCCGATACGCCACGTGTTGCAGTGCAAGGGTGTTGCGCTGCGTCCGATGCTGCCCTTGCGCGCCTTCACGGCCTGCGGAATCCACAAGGTACGGCTGGAATTTTGCAGGGTCTTTGATCCAACTTCCGACGGTGTTGCTGGAGATCTTGTCTTGAATTTCATTGCGGAAGATGGAGATCAGTCGATACGGCTGCGCTCTGGCCGAGTCAGGAAACCCTTCAGGGAATGCAGGTTCAATCGCAGTAATTCGGCGAATATTCCAACGCATCTGTGGTTTGAACAGAATTGCATCAAGAACTCCGCGAGCGGCCGACGGCGTCATGAAGGGATATGACAGCCGTTCGACTTTGAGTTCGGGCCGTGTGAAGAGAGCGAATTCGCCCCAGACTTTGAGTGAGACTGTTTGAGACATTTGTTATACTCCTCGAAATTGCTTCGGGAGCTTTCCCGATTTGCGTAGATTCATCAGTTTTCGAACTATTTCGTCATCGTCAAATTTCTGAAGTCCGTCCGGAAGGAGGGTCCTCAACTGCTTTCGCAACTCGGCCGATGCGGCAATTCGATCGACGGTTGTATGAAGAGCGACATATCCTTTAACTAAACTTTCCATTTCACTCATTTAAATCTCCTTTGCCTAAGATAAACCACGTAGGCGAAGTGAGTTCATCGTATCGATCCTGGCATTTTAGTCAAGAACTCGATCGCGATTTTTCGCGCGGATTGAAACTACGTTGTTTAACTTCTTGTGCAAAGCCAAGTTACGTCTCTTGAAGGCGGCTTGGCTTTCTGCATTTCTGCGAATGTAATGCGGCTTGGACGGCCGCCCGCCGGAAGAGCAGACGTCTCGTCCGCTTCGTGCGTTAAACAAGTAAAAGAGAATCAGCAGCCTCCGGATTCAGACCAAGGTTGTTGTCGTAGGGGCCGTACCATACAGGTTGTTCGATGCGTTCGCTGATCGGAGCCATTGAGGTTCGGTGCTTCTGGATCTCGTGCAATCGCAGGTTGAGCTGATAGGGGGCCAAAGCCCGAAAGTTCGCCCGGCTCGGATCGCGGCGGACGGCTTTCACCAGCTTATCGACCAGCTCAAAATGTGGTTCCCATGTCGCGACAATCACGGACGTGCCGTCCTGATTGATCAGTTGATACTTGTCTGCAACGTCCGCGAAATTGAAATTCCGGCGACTGTTCTGGATCTCGTGCTTGTCCAACGAACCGCTGTGATACAGTCGAGTAAAGTATTCATGAATGTCTGCAGGAGACTCGATCCGCGGCAAACGACCAGCATTCAGAAAATGGTTTTCTAGTGTTGATCGGCCAGCTTGATACCATTGGTCGGGTGGAAAGTATCGGCGTGGCTCCTCAACGGCCGCACGACTCCGAAACACAAACACCTGTCCGTGCGTCAGACCATTCTCGCCTCGAAGGGCTCCCTCTCGATTGCAGCGTCCTGCCGCTTGAATGATGGCTTCCAGCGGTGCAAGTTCTCTGAAGACAACCGGAAAATCCAGATCGACTCCGGCTTCAATCAGTTGAGTGGAGACAAGAAAACAACGACGCCCGTCTCGAAGCCTCTGACGAACATCATTCAGGACGCTGGAACGATGCGCGGGACACATGCTCGTTGAAAGATGAAAGACGCCTTGGTCAAATCGTTCGCGAAGCACAGTAAACAATTCTCGTGCGGCACGACGAGAATTGAGCACAGTGAGTGCCGCTTGCGATACGGCCTGTGATGAGCTCGCGTATTTGGCAGCCGTCTCCATCTGTCGCGCAACCTCACTCCAGTCCAGAGCAGTATCGGGGGATGCTGGCCAGACTAGATTGACGCGTTTGAGACGCTGAAACAACGCTGCCGAAGGCGGAATGATTTCCGTTGCAGACAGTCGCTCATCAGCAGTCAGTTGGTCGTGATCAAAGACAGGCTGCGTTGCCGTACAAAGCACGATTGTCGTGTTCCATTCGGCCGCGAACTGTCGGAGCATACCGCATGTCGGAGCGACCAGATCGGGCGGCAGGGATTGGCATTCGTCGAGAATGATAACGCTACGGGCGATGTTCTGCAGCTTTCGGCATCGAGAGGTCTTATTGGAAAAGAGACTCTCAAAAAACTGCACACTGGTGGTCACTATGATTGGTGCATCCCAGTTCTCTGCACGACGACTTGCCGCATCACTTTGACCGGCATCGCTTGCTGTCGTCGAAACAGGTTCCGCCAGACTGTGGTGCGCGAACAAGGCAGGCGAATCCGCAGGAAGGCCGAGCGCGGTGCGGATCGCGTTTTCGTTCTGCTCCAGAATGGTGAGATACGGGGCAACGTAAATAATCCGACGCAGTCCCTGAGTCGCGGCGTGCTTCAGAGCGAATGCAAGGCTTGCCAGCGTCTTTCCTCCACCCGTGGGAACGGTCAGGGAAAAGACGCCTGTCGGTAAGTCGGCCGCATTGAGGCATGCATTCAGAACATCATGGCGCGCTTCCTTAACATGAGCCTCGTGGCATGTGCTGGCTTTTGACTGCAGCGTTTGCAGCAAGCGATCCAGCCAGGTTTCTGGTTCAAACACCATCGGCGGTGGTTCTGGCGGAAGACCGCTCGCCAGACGCTCGTGTGCACCAGTGTCTGTCCAGTCAGCATCAACCAGGCAGCTAAAGATTAATCGAGTCAGCAGGTCTGCCTGCAGCAAATCGTGTGACTCAGGCTTGCAGGGCTGCAACGAATTCAGTTCGGGGATTTCGCGGCAGGCATCGGGCCAGACTTGCTTCGCAACTGGCCGTCCGTTTGCGGAAAGGATCGAGACTTCAACGTCGGTCTTGTTGGGCAGACCACCATGATGTCCGGCGATTGCAAACGCGACTGGAAAATCCTGAAGCTCAACCGCCTTCGCGGCACCGGCCTGCTTGTGGTAGGTCTTTTCTTTCTGGACGCCGGGAACACGACGCAGCATCTGTTGAAACTCCGGCCGATACTTACCCAGATCATGCAGCAATCCCGCCATCCACACAGAGGCGGCCAGCATATTAGATGATTGCGAAGCTGCGACGGCATTCTGTTTTGCTAGCTCGGCGACGTTTCGTAAGTGCACGGAAAGCAGCTGCCATTTGGGACCCGGCTGTGGCTGCGAGTCATGAGTGTGCGCAAAGAAGCTCATATAATGCAGTCGTGCTGCGGCGCGGATTTCAGCCAAACGATCGACTCAAAAATCCCCTTCACCGCCGCATACCTCGGTGCCGAGTAGCTAACCGGGGCATCTCCGGTGTCGGAGCGGGTCCACATCGCGGTGGGGCCGGAGATTTCGCAGGAGATCGGATAGGTTTTCATCACGATTGAGTTCCGCTTTAGCGAGGTCTGCCATTGGTTGAGCGCTGCCGAACTCCTTTTCTTCACTCACCGTAGTGCGTGCCATCCTACACACGCCTACGGCCTGCCACCCATCGACGGAGTGGGTTTTCCGTTTTTTTTGCGACATCGAGTTTTTCAATTATGACGGCGCGCAGGCCAGGTGGGTCAAAGATTAGTCTTTTGCCCTGGTGATGGTCACGCTGGCAGTCACGTGCGTCGGAGAAAATCGATCCGTTTTTCAGTCGAGATCCAACGCCTACCAGAGCTCGCCGAGCTCGCCACCATAGTGCGTCCTGGCCTGCACAAGCACAGCATCAGTCGCTCCGCTCGTTTCAAATCGTTCAGCCAACCGATCATAAGTTCAGCAGCCGGCGGAGTTTGCAGAATAGTTCTGACAACACTTGTCTGGACAACTGTCGTTGAAAGGAATATAGTCTGAAAAAGTGATTTCACGGTCTGCCGGGATCCGAAGGGTTCTCTGGCTTTCGTCATTCCTTCCGCAATTGCATTGTTTCAGAAGGTCGCCCATGTTTAACGATAATCCGCAAACAGTCAGCGAAACCGATGTGGTCGTTATTGGTGGCGGCCCGGCCGGCGCGACAGCTTCGACGCTGATTGCTCAAAAGGGCTACAAGGTTCAGCTGTTTGAACGCGAAAAGTTCCCGCGTTTCCACATCGGTGAATCCATGATTCCGGAAACCTACTGGGTTCTTGAACGTCTGAACATGCTGCCGAAAATGAAGGCCAGTAAGTTCGTCCAAAAGCACAGCGTGCAGTTTGTCAGTGCCAACGGACGCCAGTCTGCTCCGTTTTATTTCTCCGACAATAAGCCTCACGAGTGTTCACAAACGTGGCAGGTTGTGCGCAGCGAGTTTGATCTGATGATGCTGAACAACGCCCGCGAACACGGCGTCGAGGCGCACGAGGGTGTTCGAGTTCTCGATGTTCTGTTCGATGGCGAGCGTGCGACGGGGATTCGGATTCAGGAACCCGATGGAACGATTCGACAGATCAATGCGAAAGTGATTGTGGACGCCAGCGGTCAGAGCGGGCTATTGATGAATCGCATGAAGCTGCGAGTTTGGGATCCACTTTTGAACAAAGGCGCGATCTGGACTTACTGGGAGGGCGCTTATCGCGACACCGGTCGTGACGAAGGTGCGACGGTTGTTCTGCAGACCGAAAACAAGAAGGGTTGGTTCTGGTACATTCCGCTGCACGACAATCGCGTGAGTGTGGGCGTTGTGGCTCCGTTTGATTATCTCTTCAAGGGCCGTGGAACGCACGAAGAAGTTTACAAGGAAGAGGTCGAACGCTGCCCGGCGGTCCGTGATCGAATCGCCAATGCAACGCAGGCGACCGGCCATTTCGCAACTCGGGATTATTCCTATCGTTCAACAAAGGTCTCAGGCGATGGCTACGTGCTGGTCGGCGATGCCTTCGGGTTTCTTGACCCGCTTTATTCTTCAGGCCTGTTGCTGGCTCTGAAGTCCGGCGAGATGGCGGCTGACGCCGTTGTCGAAGGCCTGCAAATGAATGACGTGTCGGAAGCTCAGCTGGGTAAATGGGGTCCGGCTTTGAACAAAGGCATCGACCGTATGCGACGGCTGGTGTGCGAATATTACGAAGGCTTCAACTTTGGCGGTTTCGTCCGCAACTTCCCTCATCTGCGCGGCAAAGTCACGGACCTGCTGATTGGCGACTTGTTCGAAGATGATGTCGATGTTGTCTGGGAACCGATGGAATCTCTTTATCCGGAAGGAAAGGAAGTTCCACTGCCCTGGAATTCTGAGTCTTCTCCGACTGCCGACGCGATGAAGAAGCACGAGATGCTGATCCCGGAAGGCGCGAAGCCATAGTCATGTGCTGAACTGAACGTGGCTGTTTATCGCAGACAGCAGGTTCGGTAATCGTGCTGATGTCGCCAGACAAAAGAAGCCCGGCTTTTCGCAAAGCCGGGCTTTTCTTATTTCATTTTTCAGAGTCGCCTTTTGCTCCGCGAAAGAAGCGTATTCGCAACTTTCGCAGAGCGAAAGGCGACACTTATTTTCCGCTCCAAGCTTAGCGTTCAGGCCTCGCCTCTGGACCGGGCTCGTTCCACAGCAGCTGAGATTTCCTTTTCGATTTCGGGCAGCGGTCGAAGTGGGTTCGTCGGATTTTCCACAGCGACCACCTGATTGGTCGTAGGGTTCCAGTGCACGGGGCCAAATTTCCCCGGTGCCGGATTGCCGGTCAGGATGTGGCCGAGTGCATCGCCCTTGTTGTAATGCCAGAACTCAAACGGAAAATGCATGAAGCCGTGTGACTCCATGATTTCCGTGATCTCAAGGCGATTGCGAATGTTATGCTCTTCCACAAACGGCGAACGCATAGGAGTCCGCTCGCTCATTTCCAGGTACGGATTCCCACGCCACACCTCAGTGCCATCATCACGTCGAAAGACGGAGATATCAATGGCGGAACCCGACATATGAGTGCCCACTTTGGGCACATTGGCAATCAGCACCGAGCCGCGGCGGAAAACGAGTTCAACGGGTGGAATCGTACCACCGTTTTCCCAGATGCATTTCTTCAGGATCGCATCAAACAATTCGGCCTTGCTGCCCAGCTGCTTCTGCATCGCAAGCGACCGATACCCGTCTTCAATTTTCAGGATCCAGCCGCGTGCATTCATTTGCTGACCGATGGCGATTACATCTTTGACGAGGCTTTCACGAATGTAAAAGAGGCGATCCAGTTCGCCGGCAATCTTCGACGTGGAGAACAGGATCTCAACACCGTCTGCCGCCACGGCATGCTGAAGCGAGGCAAATCCTTCGCCGCACTCCTGCACCTCAAATGCCATGATCTTCTGGACAAGGTCATAGCCCTTCTCCATCTGTTCGGCCCAGTAGGCACGTCGCGCATTTTCACTTGTGATATCCATGACGAATTTCTTTCGTGAATCAATTCGGAATTTCGATTGGATTCTGGATTGGGTCTGTCATGGATGAGCGAACTTCTTTGGATGGACCTGACGATCCTTTCGCGTTCGCTGGCACTTTTGCGTCGCCGTTGAAGTACACAACCCCATCATGTTCCTGGGCAACGGCTGCGGAACGAAACGGAATTGGCGACGGCGCGGCATCCGCAGTCTTGCTCGTGGCCGAGTTTTTCGCAGCCTTCTGTCCGCTGGAGGCTCCCGGACCAAAATGAAGCGTGCCCGTTTCGTCGCGCTGAGCCTTCGCAGGTGGTGCGGTCGGTGGCGGAGTCAGGTCCATTCCCGGTGGCAGCGATGCCGTGCGAGCGGCCGGTTTTCCATACGACTGCAGCGTCAGATTGCCGCGAGGCCTGTCGTCGCTTGTGCCGCTGGCCTGAACGATTCCCGACACGATTTCGTCGGAGTTGTCTTCGTAATGAGCCTGCTGGATTCCACCGGAAGGATCGACCAGAAACTGTCTGGCGATTTCCTGACGAAGCGATTTTCGCAGATCGACGCGACTTCCGTCGGCCTGAGGCATGGAGATTTCATCCACAACCCATGCCGTGTTTTCCTTCAACAAAGAAACCGTGACCGCTGGTCTGCCCGGGTCGGCCATTTCGACAAACGCGCGCTGCTCACCCGCTCGTGTCTTCTGCACAGGCATTTGCAGCAGTTCAGGCACACGATCAAACTGCGGAGGCAGTCCGGTCATATTGCTCCACACCAGTCGATTGAAGTCCGTTGAACTGGTTCGTTTGACCAGTTCAAGATCTCCGTCCTTCCAGGCCTGAGCCAGCTCAATCACAGGAACCGTCAGCATCAGCTGAGTCTTCAGTGAAGCAACGCTGGCAAAGGCATCCGGATACTGCACATCTTCCACCTTCAGACTGCCGTTTTCGTCGCGCAACAGCACGATACAGATCTGGCCGGTTGCCGACATGAATTCCAGTTCCGTCACTTCGCCCTGAACTTTGCTGTTCTGAAGAGTCATTTCTCCTGCGGGAACTCCGGTGAGTGGCAGCAGAGAGATCAGGCTCGGATCAATCCGTTCCCATGAAGCTTCGGTCAATGTGCGGGCGGATGTCTGCCGCAGCATTGGCAGATCTTTTGTTTGCAGTGCGGTCAGGAACAGCAGGGCACGAGCCGGAGCGGTGAACGCGGATTTCAGATTTCGCTGCTGCTGAGTCGCACGTTCATAAATGGTCACATCGGAAATGATGAATTCTGCTTCCACAGTGGTTGTGACAGGTCGCTTGCGATCGTCCTTTACGCTGGCCACTTCCGGAGTTGTCAGATCGAGGCGGATGATGTTCGTTTCACCGGGGATCATCACCGTCAGTTGTCCGGCGAACGACTGGATCTCAAAGTCTTCAGGAGCATGGTCGGGCGACGGCATTGGGATCATGGAAAGATCGCCGATACCGATTGCGTTGCTGTAGAACTTTGCTTCCGTATGCTTTTTCAGCACCGTCAAGTCGCTCTTGTTATAAGCCGCAAGAAAATCGGTCACCGAGTTCATTGCGCGAGCCTGTCGCAGGATTGAACCTGGATGATCGGCTGCTTTGCGATTGATCACTTCGATGTCGGAGACTAGCCACTTGTCGTCTTCGCGCATCACTTTGAGCAGCAGGAATCCGTTTTTGGATGGCATCTTCACGACGGCATCAGATTCGTTCATCTGGGCCTGCGGTCGGCGAGCCATTCCTGTTTCGCACTCCGAGGAAACACGGGCAATCATCCGTTGCATCCATGGGTCTGGCAGTTTCTCCAGCGGCGTGCGAAGGTCGGTTGAGAGAGCCAGCAGAACAGCTTCGCGATCCGCACTTTGCCACGTATCGAGGAACTCGCGAATTGTCAGCAGCAAATCCATGACTTCGACGGACGATTTTGTGGCGCGTGTTCCTTTTTTCTGCTGTCGCAGCATGATGTCGTCAATCACCCAGCGGCGTTTTTCTGCGTCGCGGACAATGACGAACTGATATTTGGTGGCTTCTTTTTCTGTTTTCGCAACGGCTTCCAGTCGACCTTCGCCGATCTCTTTGCTTTCAACGACTTCCAGTTTTTCTTTCGGAAGACTGAGGATCTCCAGATCCTTGTAGGAATCTTTTGATCGCAGGGCGCGCTGTTCAAAGCGAGTTGAGACGATTTTGCGGAAGGCCGATTCGTTGTCTTCCGTCAGCGCGTCGGTGAAGGAATTGATTACACGCTGCTCGGTCCTGTGCTCATCCATAATGGACGGCTTGAAGTTCGCAGGATTCAGCATGGCCGTGTTCAGAAGCGAACTCGTGCATCCGGAAAACGCGATACTGAGTCCGCCGATGGTCAGAAGAACGATTCGGAAATGCATAGCGCGTCGCATGGGGAGACTCCTGCCAGCAGCCTGAGGCAACAACCAGAGAACAGTTGTTGTGGCCTCAACCAGACAGAACACTGTGGAAGAGAAAGGACGTTCGAACATCTGGTCTGACGCTTTGGCCAACAGATCAGTGCACGATTGGGAGGGGATTACAGAAAGGCAGTTACCAGAAATGTCGGCCGCCGGTTCACTACGCTGGCGCGCAGATCAGGACGGTGTTCTTAGGTTGTCTCAGTTCACGCGAAACTGGTCAACAGGCCGCAACGCTGTCCTCCGCGTACGTTCAAAATTTGCTGCCGACGAGAGGCTCATTTCGGCGTTTTTAGCGACCTTCCGCAAAATTCGGCCGTTTTGAGGAAGATTCCTGAAGACCGTTACGGCAAAAATTGCCGGATCAGCGGTGTGGCTGAAGACGCAGGCCACTCAGCTGCCGAAGTAAGCAGGCTGGTGATTTAGCCTGCATGTCACGTCGGTTAGGCTTCCCGCCCGACATTCATTGCAGAAACACACTGGGCCCTGCAGGGCAAAGACAGGCTGGAAGCCTGTCCTACGAAAATCACAGCCTGCCAGTTGCGGCTGGTCCCGTACAAAGCGGAATTCAGCACACATGGCGAAGGTTCGTATCGTGGGGCTGCACATGACTCAACAAAAAAACACAGCGGTTGTTTGCAACTCGCTGTGTCTTTGGATGTTTGAGGCGGGAGGCCCGGGTTCAGAGCGAAGATTCCAAGGCTCAGATCTTGGGTTTTGAGGCTTCTTTTTTGCGTTGCATTTCCTGCTGCTGACGACGACGTGCTTCTTCTTCAGGAGCAAACTGCGGTCCACGAGCACCGTCACCGCCGTTCATGGCCGTGATCTGCATCTGGCCCTCTTTCCAGCCCCAGCCCAGCGGCTCGCTCAGTTCGATCGTCGCCAGAAATTCCCAGGGAGTTCCTGGATGCTCATTGATCACCCGGTGCAGATATTCAAGAGCTTTGTCATGCATGCGACGCACGTTTGCACCGGCATTGATCTGTTCGGAAGGCACAAGCTTCCACTGATTGCTGTCTGACTTTTCGAACTTCTTTGGGTTCGACTTCATTTCCGCCAGAACGGCATTATACCCAAAGGCTCGCACACGCATCGCGAGAACGCGGCCCATGGCCAGATCATAATTCGCTCGCCAGCGGTCAGAGTCCAGTTTGTCTCGATGCTTCTCTCCGGCTTCCAGAGCCACCTGGACACGCTCGAGGAAATAATCCAGCACAGCCAGCGGCTTCTGAGCTTCCGTGATCTGTTCACGCAGGACGTTGTCATTGTTTGCCTGAAATTCTCGCTGCGGAATCGGCACTGGCTCTGTCACGCCCAGTTGTGCGGCGGCAATCAATGCCTGCTTAGCCATGTTGCCCTGAAGCTGGCGACGGTACTCCAGCCCCGGACGATAGTCAGGAGCGTATTGCCGCATAATCTGCGGATCCCATTGCTTGACCGATGTATCGTCGGCCACAAAGAAGATCCCACCGGTTTCAGCACACAGTCGAGACAATGTGTAAGGGCCATATCCGGAAGACATTCGCTCCAGCCCCTGCGCATTGGCCGTCCAGAACGGCAGCTGCAGACCTTCAGGCAGCGGGCTTTCAGGCCCCTGATCGGCGTCGCCAATATCTTCTTCGTAATCTTCTCCGTCAGCGCCTTTCCACTTCACATGGACAAAGCCCTTTTGGCGGCCAAACGGTGACGTGTTGCCAATGCAGAAAACACGAATACCATCGCGAGTCAGACGTTTGACGACTTCTTCCAGAACGGTGTAGTTCTCGCCAAAATCGTCGCCGCGCTCATCTGTCACGATGATCAGAATCATGTTGGCCCGCATTTTCTTGCGGTGCGGGCCATAGACTTTTAACGCCTGATTGATGCCGGCAAATACGTTTTCAACGCCCGACGTGTCACTTTTGATGCTCTTGATAGCCTTGGACAATTCACCGATGTCACTGGATGGCTGATCCATCAGGACATGGACGTCTTTGCCGTAACCGATGATTCCGGTTTTCAAAGCGTCTTTGGTGTCGATGTCATCCATCAGCCCGAGCTGCTGGTAGACATTTTCAAACCGCTCGATGATGCGTTCGCGACGTGATTCCAGCGAAATTGATTCATCCAGCAGCCAGACCGGCAGTGTTTTTCGCTGACGAAGAGACGCCGCGATTTCCAGCGTGACACGGTCAACGGCGCCGTCAGTTCCTCCGGCGTGTTCGGTGGTCCCGGTCAGATCGATATTTTCCAACATCTCCGCTTCGCTGGGGCTGGAAACGGTTTCCATCAACTGCACGCGAGGATTAACGACAACACTTTCGATGCGTTCAACCTCTTCGCGGTGATTGTCGAGCCCACGATGCTGCGCGATCGCGGCTGACGGGCTGGCGATATTCAGATCGCTTTTGCTGCCCAGCGCTTCGGTCGGCTGTGTGTCGAGCACATACTCGACCTGCTGAGGCTCTTCAATTTCGACCGTCGATGTCAGATTGAAATCAGGCAGAATAATCTCGGGCAGAGAAATCATCGCGATGCCCAGGATGATCCCGACATGCACCAGAAGACTCATTCCCCAGGCGGGAATTCCGTCAAGAAAGGAAACCGCAGCGGTGCCCTCTTCTGGAACCTCATCCACCGGACCGGCTGCTGGAGAATTCGCGTGAATTGTACTCACAAGCAAGCTCCGACTAATCGACGAACTTCAAACAGAGCCCGATCAATTTCAATCGGGAAGAGAAGACTTGAACAGGATCTTTGTCGCCGCAATTCTTTGGGGTCGCCTGTTTTTGCGGCCAATTCCATCAAATTTCTGCGTTCCTTCTATCTCCGACACCATATTCCCGAAATATTTGACCATGTACAAGCAGAGAAAGCCTGCAAAACCGGAATTCGCCGCCTGTTTATTGCCGCGGAAACCACCCGTAATTCTACATTGCAACTTCAGGACTGGCAAAGACTTTGCCTGAACACATGTAAAACTCTCGGTTTGTCTGCACAAGAAAACGCGCCGACAGGACCTTGTGTTCGTCGTCATTTGAAGGTGCGCATGGTTCCTGACGAATTGGAGCCGCATTCAGCGGTCTTTCCAGTCGCCTTGGAGGCTCTAACAAAAGTGGGACAGGCACCCTCGCTGTGTCATTTTTCTGAGCATTTTCCGCAAGAATTACGGGAGCCAGTCCCAGTTTTGTGAGGTGTTCTTGATCGGAAAGTCCCGAACGAATCCAGATTCCAGACTGTCATTTTTCGGTCTCAAAGACGGACCGCTCGCGGTTTTTTCGGGCCCGTGCCGGGTCAAAGACCTGGCCACTCATGGCTATCCAAGTTCCCGGCTGCGCCAGCGTCTGGACGACTCCCACGGCAAACCCGATGTTAAAAACCGCGTCACTGTTGCGAAAATTGGCCGGCTGCATGGCCCCTGTCAGCACAATTCGCTTGCCGGGAATCCCCTGAAGTCGTTTGGCCGTTTCGATCATCGTGTCCGTTCCGTGAGTCACAACAATCAAATCTTCTGGAGAACGTTCGACGGCGGATCGCACCAGTTGCCGATCCTCTTCGGTCATGTCGAGACTGTCTTTTCGCAAAACGGACTCCACTACGAAATCAAATCCCAGCGGCAGCTCCTGCAGAATTCGTTCGACCCCGGGCGGGCCCACCTGATACTGGCTCAGCTGATCGAAATACACTTTGTCGATCGTCCCGCCGACCGCAATAAATCTGAGCTTCATAAATAAAATTCCAGTGTTTTTTCGACTCGAGCGCCGTCGATGCCCGGTGCAGCCAGCCGGTTGTTGAGCTAGTCGTTTTCACAACGCGAAGCGTCAGCGAGGGATGGAATTGGCGTTGTTATTCGCCGTAGATCCCTCGTTTACGCGTCGCGTTATGATACTTCTCTGACTTTTCGATCCCTAAATCCCGCGCAACCGTGATTTGCGCAACTTCAAAACTGACGCTTCGGGTTGTTTGGGTAGCTGACCTGAAAATTACTAAATCAAACTCCCGCCAGCCGGGAGAAAATTTTCCCTGCTGACGGCCGGGCTCGCTAAGTCCCGTTCGGCGACAGTCGCCGCCGAACGCCTGAATTGCCCGTTTTTTTTCTTTATGCAGAGTTTTGCTCCGACGTCGTTCCTGTCGATGCAACGACTTGTGGCTGAGATGATAATCAATCGCAGCTGGATTCGCAGGTCTGCAGAGATCCGCTACAGTTCCGGTTATGCCACTGCTGAGCCTCAACAATCTGTCATTTACTTATTCCCGGCCGACCCTTCTGGACGGCATCACGCTGCACATCGAACGAGGTGAGCGGATCGGTCTGGTCGGCCGCAACGGGGCCGGAAAATCCACGCTGATGAAGCTGATCTCCGGCTTCCTCAAGCCGGATAACGGCTCCGTCGATCTGCAGGCCGAAGCTGTCATCGCTCGGCTGGATCAGGAAGTTCCGCAGGGTGGCGATCGGACGGCTTATGAAGTTGCCGCGGAAGGATTCGGAAAGCTCGGCAAGCCGATTGCTGACTACCGTAATCTCGGCAAAAAAATGATCGACGGCAAGACTCTGACAAAGGCCGAAGAGAAGGACTACGAAAAAGCCAGCCAGGACCTGGCCGACGCCGATGAATGGTCCGGCGCGGATCGCCTGGAAGATCTGCTGGTCGAAATGCAGTTGCCGGCTGATATGCCGTTTGCATCTCTTTCCGCCGGGATGAAGCGGCGAGTCCTGCTGGCCGCGGCCATGATTCGCGATCCCGACATTTTGCTGCTGGACGAACCGACGAACCATCTGGACATTGATTCCATCATCTGGCTGCAGGGCTTTCTGAAGCGATTCACGGGGACTCTGATTTTTGTCACCCACGACCGTGTGTTCCTGCAGGACATTGCCAACCGCATTGTCGAAGTGGACCGCGGGCGTATCTTCGACTTCACCTGCAACTATGAAACATTCCTTCAGCGACGCGATCAGTTGCTTGCGGCTGAAGAAGTTGAGCAGGCTCAGTTTGACAAGAAGCTGGCGGAAGAAGAACGCTGGATCCGGCAGGGCGTGAAGGCTCGCCGAACTCGCAGCGAAGGGCGAATTCGAGTGCTCAAGGAGATGCGCGAACAACGGCGTGATCGCCGCCAAAAAGTCGGCGCGGCCAAAATGCAGTTGCTCGATGCCGAACGCTCCGGTGCTCTCGTGGCTCGCTTAGAAAACGTCACCCATTCGTTTGGCGGCGAACCGGTGATTAGCGACTTAACAACGACCGTGTTTCGCGGCGATAAGATTGGCATCGTGGGACCAAACGGCGCCGGCAAGTCGACTCTGCTGCGCCTGCTGCTGGGCCAGCTGACTCCTTCAGAAGGCAAAGTTCGGCTGGGGACCAATCTCGCGGTCGGCTACTTTGATCAGCTGCGAAATCAGCTGGATGACACACAGTCAGCTCGTGAAAACATCAGTGATGGCACAGACTTCCTGATGATCAACGGCCAGAAGCGCCACATCATGGGGTTCCTGCAGGACTTTCTGTTTTCGCCCGAACGTGCTCAGACTCTCGTGCAGTTCCTCAGCGGGGGCGAACGCAATCGCCTGTTGCTGGCCAAGATGATGTCCAAGCCGGCCAACATTCTTGTTCTGGACGAACCGACAAACGACCTGGATGCAGAAACGCTCGAGCTGTTGGAAGACATGCTTCCGGCCTTTCCAGGAACTGTGTTGCTCGTCAGCCACGACCGAGCGTTTTTGAACAACGTCGCCACCAGCACGATTGTGTTTGAAGGAAACGGAATCATCGGCGAGTACGATGGCGGGTACGATGACTGGCTGCGCGTGAAAGAACAGCGGGATTCGGCGGCAAAGAGGAATGCCACGGAACCGGCGGCGTCAAAGCCGTCTGCGTCCGGTTCCGCTGCTTCAAACGCGGCAGCGGCCCCGGCCCTGAAGACTCGCAAGCGGAGTTTCAAAGAACAGCGCGAACTGGAGCAATTGCCGGAGCAGATCGCTCAGCTTGAAAAACGCCAAAAACAGCTGCAGGCAGAAATGGCGGTGCCCGGTTTCTATCAGTCTGCAGGCGACAAAGTTGCCAAAGCGACGACTGAGCTTGCCAGCGTCGGGCAGAAGCTGGAGCATTGCTTTCTGAGATGGGAAGAGCTGGAAGGCAGCTGAGCAACGCTCGTGTCTCTGCGAGATGGGATCAAATCTCGACTCCGAACTGCGGGTGCACATTGCGCCGCGCCGCAGGTCCGGATCCCTCTGGTTTAGATGCGTCACTCAATGCGTCATCCGCAGAGGAGCAGGACGTTATTGAGCGCCGACCGACCGTTGCGATCAATCAGCCATCACTCACCAGAAATACTCGCATGCCAGCCCCTTTTAATCGCCGCTGAACACCTTCGATGAAACAAACGGCTGAAATCCCTGAACAACCACGCCCTCCCATCTTCCAGTGGCTTCGCGCTGTGCTCAGAATTTTGAACGCCCTGATGACGGCATGGATGTTGCTTGGTCGCCACTGGTAACAGGCCGCAAGTATGCGATAACCGGGAGGTCGAAAATGATCCAGTCAACGCTTGAACCGTCGGAGGAATTTGAAGAACGACAGTCTCGTTCTGATTCGCCGGGTGACTCACAGGAGACCGCTTTCGACGATCCAGGTGGCTGGGCGCATCTTGGTAACGCGTTCCTGCAGTCGGCCCGAACCCACGGCCGACACCCGGCTTTCATCACTGATGACAAAGCGACCACCTATTCGCAGTTGCGTGAACAAGCTCTGCTTTGCGCGGCGCAGCTTTTGGAATTTCCGGAGTGGAAACCAGGAACTCGAGTCGCTTTGCAGATGGAGAATTCTGTCGAATACATCGCCGCGTTTTACGGAATCTTAATTGCGCGCGGCGTCGTCGTTCCATTGCCCGTGGGCCAGACGGCCGCCTGGATTGAGCAAGTGCTGACAGTGACGGATTGCCAATGTGTGATCACTGAAAATGGCCTCGCTCTAAGTGCTCCGCGTCAGTTCGAAAATCGAGAACTTCGCGAGGGCCGGTTAAGCGTTCCTTCCAAACTGGCGGCTGTCTTTTTCACCTCAGGCTCGTCGGGACTTCCGAAGGGCGTGATGCTTTCACACAGAAATCTTCTGGCCAACGCCACGTCGATCCAGTTATCACTTCCTCTGCAGCCCAACGATCGGACACTTGCGTTGCTTCCGTTTTGCCATGCGTATGGCAATTCAGTTTTGCAATCCCACATGCTGGCCGGGGCCGCGATCGTCGTAGCGGGCTCAACCACGTTTCCGGAAACCATTGCGGACGCGATGCGCCGTCATTCCGTCACCAGCTTTTCTGGTGTTCCGCATCTGTATACTTTGCTGCTCCGCGGTTCGCGAATTTCCAGTCAGACAGTCCCGACATTGCGTTATGCGACCGTTGCAGGCGGGGCATTGCGGGACGATTTGCTGAACGAGTTTGCTGAACGCCTGGCACCGGCCGAATTCTTTGTGATGTATGGCCAGACCGAAGCCACGGCTCGGTTGTCGTGTTTGCCAGCTGCGGAATTCAATGCACGGTGTGGTTCCATCGGACGCGGAATTCCCGGCGTTTTGCTGCAGGTTGTGGACGAAGCTGATCAGCCGGTCGCAGTGGGGATTACGGGAGAAATACGAGCCAAAGGGCCAAACGTGACGCTCGGGTATTGGTAGGATCTCGAAGGCACGGCGCAGATTATTCGCAACGGCTGGCTTTACACGGGTGACATCGCGACTGTCGACGCGGAGGGATACATTTATCCGCAGGGCAGGAAGAGTCAATTAATGAAGATCTCCGGATATCGCCTCCATCCGTCAGAAATCGAAGCCGTGATCACCCGTGAAATTCCGTCCGTGGAAGCGGTGGCGGTGGCTTTTGAAACCTCCGACGGGCTGTCTCGCGTGGCATTGTTCGTCATGCCACTGCGTGACGACTGGGTTCCTGATTTCGCAACGATCCGGTCGTGTTGCGCGAGAGAGCTGGCGCATTATCAACGCCCCCATTACATCTCCATCATTGAACAACCGCCGCTGACGCCTTCTCTGAAAGTGGATCGTCAACGACTTTCGGAATGGGCCACAGATGCGGCTCTGGACCGTTCTCAAACACGTCGCCGGATTTCCTCTCCGGTGTGACCGAGCGGCGATGGTCTTTTTGTTTTTATCAAAGGAGCACCTTTCCATGTCCGTTACGACAGAAACCGCAGTCCGCCTGACGGAATATCTGAATGATGTCCTGTGTCCTGTTGTCCCGCTGGATCAAAATACCGATTTACTGGCGGCCGGGCTTGTGGATTCGCTGATGATTATGGAACTGGTGGAATACATGCAGGACACTTACCGAGTCACCATTGAGCCGCATGAAATTACTCCGCAGAACTTTCGGTCTGGCCAGTCGCTCGGTGACCTTTTAATGGCAAAGCTCTCAGACGATCCGAGTGACGAGTGAGATGATGATGAATCGCTGGGCGGTCACCGTTTTCAGCTGTCCTTCAGACTGCGGAAACGCGTCGTCAGGGAGCTTCATGCGTTATCGTGCAAGTGATTACCCGTAGCTTGAAAGCGTACCGTGAAAATTGCTCCGCCTCCTATCCTGGGCCATCCAAATCCAGACGCTGATGCTCCCTTCCTGCACCAGTGTTACACGTTTTCGGCAAGCGATCACAGTGACGGGACAATGGTCTGGGGGTCGAACGTCGATATGACTGGCATGCGTGCTTTTCTCACGGAGAAAAATGCAACGGCGAAAGCCTTCCTGACGCCCACAGCTATTCTTGCACGTGCGGTCGGACTTGCACTGGCTCAGCACCCTGCCGCCAACTGCCGATTACTGGGCACGCGAATTTATCAGTTTTCGCAGCAGAATGTGGTGCTTCCCGTGACCACCAAATCGGGGCCGCGCCTGGCACTTTTGCGGCAGGTGGATGAGCACAGTTACGAACACATCGCGGCCGAGCTGTTGCGAAAAATTACGTCCGAGATCACTCATTCGACTAAGGTTTCGTTTGGTCAGCGAGTCGCCTTGCGGCTTCCACCCTTTCTGCGTGGAATTGGAGTGAGAACTTTGTTGTGGCTGGCCAATCATATTCGACTGCAAATGTGCCCGATCACCGAACATCTGGGTGGAGCCCCGGTGATTATCAATCATTTTGGATTCCGCGGTGCGCCTCCGATGATTGGCTACAAACCCAGTCGCTTCGGATCAAGATCACTGCTGCTGAACATCACGCTGGGCCCAGTGGCTCAACAGCCCGTTGTGGTGGATAATACGATTGTAATCAGACCAGTTTCGGGACTGTTTGTGCGAGCTGATCACCGAACCATGGACGGGCGCCAGCTTTCGGATTTCGTGGCCACGATCATCCAGATTCTTGAAGATCCCGCGACGTTTGACGTGACCACGAAAGACACGTTGTCCAAATCAACGACCAGCGAACAGAACGGCGTCAGCCCAATGGCAGTCACTTTGCAGCGGACCGCACCATGCGTTTCGGTTGAGTGCCACTGAAAAGCACGTATTCCGAAAGCCCTGGCGGCTTCTGCTACGACGATTCGCATTCAAAGTGAGTCTGAGTTGATCCTGCTAGGGCGTGGCTGCTGCCGGAGCAATTGTCGCACCTGAGAACGCATTGACTCCGCCAACAACAGGCAGAGTGATTGATGTCGCATCCAGATCAATCGTCAGTCTCGTCCCGGGATCAGGACACAGCGTAAAATCACGATCGCTGGAAAAGATCATCAACCCGATCTGCTCCCCCGCCTGAATGATCTGATCGTCGGGCTGCAGATCAAAAGACAGCTCATAAAACTGCCCCGGAACGAGGGGTTCACTGTCTGTCAGCGAATGATGATTCTGCACATCGGCCCAGCCACGAGTGATCACGTCGTCGGTGATGCGGTCGCTGCCAGTCCACGGCAACGAAACCAACCAGATGGACAGATTCGCGGCCGGTTTATCGCTGGCAATCCGCAGCGAGATGCGCGCCGTGCCCGACAGGTGCAACGGCTGTGTCAGTTTGGGAGTGGCGTACAGCAGCCGGTGCTCCGTCCATTCGGCTTTTGCCAGAACACCGCCACTGAAGGAGAAATTGTCGACCAGCGTTTCCATTCCCTGCTGCGGCGTTTTTTCCAGCTGCAGCAGGCCTGCCTGTGCGCCGCCTTTTCCAGGATAGAGTATTACAGCCGATGCTTCGGGATGCGGATAATCGGCATAGGAAACCGGTGAGTCGCGAGGCGCATCTTCACGAACGATCCACGCCTTCGGGTCCTTTTCAACGTTGTTTTCTACGCCGTAAAGATAGCGCGTGAACCAGCGATTCATCAGTTTCAATGGTGGCGGGCCACCGTGTCCTCCCTGATGAAAGTAAGCCTGCACGGGAAGCCCTTTGGCCTTCGCGGCTTCGTAAATTCGCACGCTGTGTTCGGGCATTACGTTCCAGTCGTTGAACGCATGGGCCATCAGCAAAGCGGCTTTCATCGGCCCAAGATCATTCATGTAATCTCGCCCAGCCCAGAAAGCGTTGTAGTCGCCCGACTCGCGATCGAAGGCCTCGGCCATTTCCTTGTCACGAATGTGCTGATCGCAGAACCCGCGCAGCTTTGGATCACCGCTGTGAATAAAGTTGTAGAGCACATCAATATCTTCGCCCATGTAGCCGCCCGGATGACGAACCAGGCCGTTGGATCGATAGTAATGATAATACGAAGTGTTGGGAGCCACAGGGATGATTGCTTCCAGTCCTTCAACGCCTGTCGTCGCAGCGGCCAGTGGAATCGTCCCGTTGTAGGACGTGCCGGTCATGCCCACTTTGCCCGTGGACCAGTAGGCTTTGACTTCTTCGTCACCATCGGGTGTTGTGTAGCCTTTAACGCGTCCGTTGAGCCAGTCAATGACCGCTTTGGGAGCCAGGGATTCGTTGTCACCGCCGACAGTCGGGCAGCCCTGCGACAATCCTGTTCCCGGCGACGAAGAATGCACGACGGCGAAACCGCGGGGCAACCAGATGCTGACCTGCGAATCGGAAATCGTCGGTCGCAGGCTTTGCTGCGGAATTGGCGGAGGCGTCACATGCTTTGGCGGCGTTGCCCCGATCTCGTGCCGAGGACTCCAGAAAAACTGCGGCTCATTCGTGCCCGTCCCAGCATAGTATGGGCTCGATTCGTAGACGACTGCAACCTTCAGCCCTTCAGTGTCCGTCTGCTTCTGACGAGTCACATCCACATGCATGCGGTCCGGTTTGCCACTGCCGTCGGAATCAAATTGAGTCTCAACCCACAGGTCGTGCCGAATCCAGTCGTCCGACTTATTGAAAGCCGCCACGACCTGCGCTTCGCCGTCCTTAAAAAACGGGGTTGCGCGGTGTTCGTCGGCCAGCACTTGCCCGTGGAACGCCTGCATCAGCAGTCCTGCTGCTGGCAGAACTCGCAGAAGAAACGTTTTGCAATCACGCCAGAAATAATGGCTCATCGTCGCCCCTTTTTCGCAGACTTCCGAAAAAAATCAGAAGCCAGCGGCGACAGGTTCGAACGTGTCCACGGGAAACCGCCGCTGCTGAATCCGAGGCAAACGAAGTGGAGAACCGTTTCTGCTCAACAGATTATTGCCGCTGATCCAGAGCTACATAATCGCGTTCTGTCGCGCCGGTGTAGATCTGACGCGGACGGTAGATGCGGCTCGTGTCTTCATCCCGCTGTTCACGCCAGTGCGACAACCAGCCCGGCAGACGACCGATCGCGAACATCACGGTGAACATGTTGGTCGGAATTCCCATGGCGCGATAAAGGATACCGCTGTAGAAATCGACGTTCGGATACAGCTTGCGACTGATGAAATAGTCGTCCGACAGTGCTACCTGTTCGAGGTTACGAGCAATCTCAAGCAGCGGATCATTCACGCCCAGTTCCTGCAGAACCTGCTCGGCCATTTTGCGAAGAATGGTAGCGCGTGGATCGAAGTTCTTGTAGACACGATGGCCAAAGCCCATCAGTCGGAAGCCACTATCCTTGTCCTTAGCCTTTGCTACGTACTTCTGATAGTCGTCGCCGTCGTCGTGAATCATCTGGAGCATTTCCAGAACGGCCTGATTGGCACCGCCGTGCAGTGGCCCCCACAGAGCACAAATGCCGGCGGAGATCGAAGCGAAGATGTTGGCTCGACTGCTGGCCACAATGCGAACAGTCGATGTGCTGCAGTTCTGTTCGTGATCCGCATGCAGGATTAGCAGCATGTTGAGTGCCTTCACGAGCACCGGATTGATTTTGTATTCCTCCGCCGGCACCGCGAACATCATGTTTAGAAAGTTGGCACAGTAGGACAGGTTGTTCTGCGGATAAATGGTCGGCTGACCAATCGACTTCTTGTACGCATAAGCCGCGATGGTGCGAACCTTGGCGATAAGGCGGACAATGTTCACATCAGACATGTCGTCTTCTGTGCCCGGATAATATGTCGACAGTGACGAAACCATCGCCGACAGAATGGCCATCGGATGGGCGTTGGGTGGAAATCCTTCGAAGAACTTTTTCATGTCTTCATGGATCATGCTGTGATAAGTCAGCTGAGCCCGAAATGCCTTCAGCTGTGCCGGAGTGGGCAGATCACCGTAGAGTAGTAACCATGAGGTTTCAACAAAGTCAGAACGCTCAGCCAGTTGTTCGATCGGGTAGCCGCGATAACGAAGGATGCCCTTGTCGCCGTCGATAAAAGTGATTGCACTTTGGCAGGCTCCCGTGCTGTTGAAACCTGGGTCCATCGTAATCGCGCCGGACTGAGCCAGCAGTTTGGTGATGTCGATCGCGGTCTCGTTTTCAACGCCGCGAATCACTGGCAACTCGTACGACTTACCATCAAGAGTCAGGCTGGCCGATGCCATAAATTCAGGTTCCCTGCAATCAAAAGACAACCCCAAACGACACAGCAAACGGCATCGCGGAGGCAATTGAACAAGTTCTCGCCATGTTCTCTGCGCCAAACGGTATCACGAGAACTGCAAAAGTAAACTCACACGCTTCGGAACATCTTTTCCGAGACCCCGGCGGAAACTTTCTGCCTGCAATTCCCGCACAGGCGCTCTGTTTTTCCACATCAACGCCCAAATTTGCAAATGTCGGAGATCGCCGACTCAACCGTCCACGACGATTCGTTTACCGGCCGACAACATGACCTGCCGCGTTCGATTCTTGGCATCTCGCAAAACCGACATCTCTCCGACCGGTCAATGAGATCAGGCTGCCGATCGCATTCAAAACATTCCCGTCGCCTTTTTCCCACAAGCCCGCGTTATCCGTGGAGCCCGCAAGAGGATCCGCCTTGATTGTCTAGCTGCAGGAACTGGCGATTGGCTCTCAGAAGCGAGAATTCATAGACTCAACTACGTGGATGGACGTCGGTTGTTTTTGAGAGTGATAAAATCGGGCCCGCGGAGAGCGAGCCGGTAATTTTGTGTGAGACAGTGAAGTCGTTTCCCATCGAGGAATGATGAGATCTCGTTATCGCCTACTGACGAATCGACGCTGCCGCTGGCTGACAGGCCTGTTGGTCGGGTTCGTTGTCTGCGTTATTCTTTTGCCAATACCGGTCAGCCTTGTGTCCAAGCCTGACCCCGACAAAGATCTGTCCGAGCCGTTCCCCTGCCAGAACCGTCCGTGTGGATGTCGATCTGCAGAGCAATGCTGGAAGAAGTGCTGCTGTTTCAGCAACACTCAAAAAGTCGCATGGGCAAAAAGGAACGGAGTCAAACTGCCGGACTATGTTCTTGTCGCCGCAAAGAGGGAAGTCAGCGCCAAAAAGGATTCTTGCGATCTGTGCGCGAAGGAAAACAAAAAGAGCTCGAAGACAACTCGTGCAACATCGAAAGTTTCCGTCAGCAGCCAGCCGCAGAAAGCAACACCTCAGGCCCCAGTGTCGCGTCTTCGTTCATCGTCCTCAAAATGGGTGATGACGATGTATGCCGCAGAATGTCAGGGGCAGACACCTTTCTCGTTTTGTTTTTTTGCGACCATTGTTCCGCAGCGGGTGGTCGTCGTCTCGCAAGATCCCTGTCTGGTGGAAAGTGTTCATCCCCAGTCGGACCGATTGCATTCCGCGACGGCTCGCCCGCCACTCCCTCCGCCGAAGATAGTCTGAACCGACTTTGTGTGTTGCCGACACTTTTCACGTTGCTCATTTTTGACTGAGCTAAATTGTGAAACCTGCGGTTTGTGCGTTGCTAGCCTCCTGACGCAGCCTGTCAGGCCTGTCGCCCGTTTTTAGTCAGCCCGCGTTCGCGCGCTCATCCAGACTATCGGTTCGCTCTCCACAAGCGTGATTCCGTGCTGTCTGTGTTGAGCGTGCGAACCGGGGCTGACGGAATTGTGGTCATCCGAGAAGGCTGGCGGCGACTTTATCAGACTTAATTCAGTTCCGCTTCGGAGTCATTTATTCATGATCGCTATTAATAAGATCAGATATCGTTCTGTCACCAGATATCGTGCTTTCACATTGATCGAACTGCTCGTCGTGATTGCCATCATTGCCATTTTAATCTCGCTGCTGCTGCCGGCCGTTCAAATGGCGCGGGAGGCGGCTCGCCGAACCCAGTGCAAAAACAATCTCAAACAGTTTGGACTCGCACTGCACAACTATGAAGGGACCTTCGGCGTCTACCCAATGACCAACGCGCAAAATTATCTGCCGAACAGGCAGGGGTTTTCTCCTCAGGCACGCCTGCTGCCATATATGGAACAGGCCAATCTTCAGAACCTGCTTGATTTTACGCAGTATGGTTTCAGTGGTCCGTTCAATGCATTAGTTCCAAATCCGCAGTTTGCAGCAGCCTTTTCAACACCACTGCAGATCATGCTGTGCCCGAGCGATCCGGCTCCCACGCAGAAGACAGGAGCCGGCGGAGCTGTCTACGCGGGCATAAATTACATGGTCAGCTATGGCAGTGGCATGAACGTAAATTACGATCTGCGCTGGCCAACCGATGGCATCGTTTACGAAAACTCCAACGCGAAGATTCGTGACATCACCGACGGAACTTCCAACACGGTTGTCATGAGCGAAGCGATTCGCAGTGTCGGTGCTGACTTTACCCTGTCGGCCGGGACGCTGCCGAAGTTCAACTATCAGGCCACGATGAACGGGTCATCCGGAGTGAGTGCCAATTTGCAGCCGGTGCAGGGGCTGGCTGCCAGCGGAGGTTCCTGGAGCAATGGGCCGGGAGGAGTGATTGCAAATCCCGATCTCTCTGCGATCTGGCCCACAATGACCAGTTGGCGAGGAGCATCTAGTGCGGCTCTTCGCGGCCGCGGCGTGTCATGGGCTCATTCGGGCGCCGTGAGTACTCTGACAAATGGCTACAACACGCCCAACAGCAAGATCCCGGACATCGTGGTGCACTTCACGGGGTTCTTTGGTCCTCGTAGTTGGCACACCGGCGGGGCTCAGGTGCTGATGGGCGACGGCAGTGTGAAACTGCTGAGCAACAATATCGACACGATGTTGCATCGCGGAATGCACAGCCGCAACGGCGGCGAAGTGCTGGGTGAGTTTTAGCGGAGCGTCATTGTGCTTGGAATCTGCCTGCCACTCTTTGCTGCGTCACTGCTGATTGTGCTGTTGCTGGAATGGCTTGTGCTCAAATGCATTCCTGTCGTGCGTCATTGGCTGGGAATAATCGACGGCTCTGCAGCTGCAACGTTGTCGCCCAATCTGTGAGTTCGATTTAAAACGCATTCGTCGAATGTAAGAACAGTTGCAGGAAATGGAATGAGTCATCGCTGGAGGTTAATTAACGCACTGCTGAGCCTGCTGTACATCATCGGTTGCAGCGGATCGCCTGCGCCTACGAAAGGTGGCACACCCGGCACTTTGACATTCGCTGACGGCGTGACCAGCGACATCAACGTAACTGTCAATCAAGCCATTGACGGCGGTTTTCAGCAGACTGGCTTTGGAACAACGGGGCTCGAAGGGGCCTTTGTCCTTTATCAAATGGGAGCTGCCGGGCCATTATGGCTGGAGCCGGGTGACTACGTCTTTACTCTGGAATCCATCGGGCCACCGATTACGTTTCCGAAAGAAGATCGCAGTCCCCAGACGACTCCGCTTAAAATAACCTGGAACGCAGATTCAAAATCCGTCGACCTGACTGTCCCGCAGAAGATGCTTCGACCAAAATGATTTAGAAGCTCTGACAAAAGTGGGACAGGCACCCTCCCGGCGTTATTTTTTTGAGGTTTTTTTCGCAAGATACGGGAGCCAGTCCCAGTTTTGTTAGGCGTTCTCTGGCAACGCCTCCTCACCCTGAACCGGTACGCAGGAATTCTCATGACGTTGATTCTTTGGTTTCTGATGTCAGCGGTTCTTTATGCACCGAGTCTTCCCCAGGCAGTTCGTCCGGCCAGCGAGAAGGCGGATACCGCACGGGAACTGGAAGTGCAGCGGGGTTCAAGAACAGCGAAGGGCGGATTTCAGAACGAAGACGAAATCCGTGACAAGTTCAATCAGTGGAAGACGGACACCGATGCTCAGGCATGGCTGAAGGCCATGAAGTATGAGCTCCCTGAGATCCTCACTGTTGTGGCCACAAAACCTCATGGCGAAAAAGCGGATGTGGAAGTTCGCGTGCAGACGAAAACGGGCGAGCGTATCGAAGGGATCTCCATCAAGCTTGTCAGCAATTCAAACGGCTTCAACCAGATTGATAAACGCTGGCTGGCAAGCTACGCAGAAAAATGGAACATGCCGGCCGATGTCCACGAGGCATTGAAAAAGTTCGTCGGTGAGGTTCCGCCGACCACACTTAGTCGCAATACAGAACGCATGTTTCTGGATGAGTTCGACCAGGCCACTCAGACCGCCATTTTGGAATTCTTTACGAGTCACAAAGACCAAATCGTTTCGGATCTGTTTGCCGGTGATGGTCCTCATGCGGCTGGGTGGATCATGGTGACCCTGAAGCAGGTCACCCATGAGCCCGACGCACCAGATCAAAAGCGGAAGCGGGCCGCAGATTCGGAGATAACGAACTCGGCTTCTGTCAATGAAACGAATGGCACACGCTGGATCATTCGGTCCATGTCGGACGCGATTCGCTTCTATGGAGAAGGTGAGATCAAAATCACATCTTCCGGCAGTCTTCGCATTGGTCGCATCACAATGCAGCGCAAAGGCGGCGACAACGGACGCGAGTCTGCCAACATGCTGCAGTTCAAAATCAACCCAGCGCAGTTATTTGAGATTTGCGATTTGAGATTTGAAAACTAAAAACTGAAAACCGCGGCCAGATTCGTGAGGTTCGGGCAAAAGCTGTGAAATGCACTTTGTCCACTAACGCCGGCGGTTGGAAAAGCCTAGATTCCCGCGTCGCAATGCGCGTTGATGACCTTGTCTGGAAAGGTTTTTGTTTATGTCCGAAGTGTCGCAAAATTCGCCCGCCAGGAAATCGTCCGGCGGACATTTTCAAATTGTGATCGGACTTATCATCGGCATTGTGGCCGGCCTGGTGGCCAATGCGATGCAGGGCGCCGACAGCCAGTTTATTCCGCTGGCCGTTTCGATCGCAGAACCCATTGGAAAACTCTTCCTGCGGCTGATGCAGATGATGGTTCTGCCGCTTGTCTTTTCGGCTTTGTATCTGGCTGTGGTCGATGTGGGCGACCTTCGAAAGCTTGGAAAAATTGGCCTCGTCACACTGTTTTACACGGCCATCCTGTCCATCTCCGCGGTGTTGATCGGGATCACGCTCGTCAATGTGGTTCAGCCGGGGCGAGCGATCTCAGATGAAGTCCGAACGACACTGACTGAAAAGTACTCTGCCAAGGCCGAAGAAGGCGTGAAGAAAGCCGATGCCGCAAAATCGCTTGGGCAGACGCTCGTCGATCTGCTTCCGGAAAATCCGCTTCAGGAAATGGTTGGCGCGGTGGACGGATCGTCCAAAGGCAACGGCATGCTGGCGGTCATGTTTTTTTCGTTGCTATGCGGCATTGCGGCTACGACAAAACTTGACGCGACCGCTGTGCTCACCAGCACTTTGCGCGGCATGTATGAAATCTCCATGACGGTCATCGGCTGGGCTCTGAAACTGGCTCCACTGGGGGCCGGCTGTCTGGTTTTCGTTGTGACGTCGCAGATGGGAGCCGATATTCTTAAAGCGCTGGCCGCATTTGTCGCTGTGGTGCTGGGCGGTCTGGCACTTCATATGATCGTGGTTTACTCGACAGTGTTGAAGGTCTTTGGAAAACGTTCACCGTTGCAATTCTTCCGCAGTATCTCCGATGCCATGTTTGTGGCCTTCAGCACATCGTCGTCGAGTGCCACGTTGTCGACATCTCTGAAGGTCGCTCAGGAGGAACTGAAACTGCGGCCTGAGACCTCTAATTTTGTGCTCACCGTTGGTGCCACGGGCAATCAAAACGGAACCGCGCTGTTTGAGGGCGTCGTCGTCCTGTTTCTGGCTCAGGTCTTTGGCGTGCATTTGGAAATCGGGCAGCAGTTCACCGTCGTGCTGATGTCGGTCCTGGCCGGAGTCGGCACGGCCGGCGTTCCGGGCGGTTCGATTCCACTGATCATCGTCGTGCTGAAATCCGTCGAAGTTCCTGCAGATGGCATCGCGATTATTCTGGGTGTTGACCGGCTGCTGGATATGTCCAGAACGCTCGTCAACGTCGTAGGAGATCTGGTGGTAGCCGCCTGTGTGGATTCATCCGTCGGAAAAATTCATTCTCTTCCCGTGGACGCTGCCGCAAACTGAGTTGCCTCACGTCGGGCCGCATTCGAGTGCCGGGACCGGTTTGTCGGCGTCGGCTGCGGGTTCAGGCGAGATCGAAGGCTTTGGCTCGGGCAGCAGGTTCTTCACGCGAACGCGACGGAACTGCACGACTGAGCCTTCACTCTGCAGAGCAATTCTTCCCGACGCTGGCTTGGCACCAGTCACTTCGCCCGCTCTTTTTCCGTTGATCTCAACGGTGATGCGTCCATCGCGGCTGGTGATTCGGCATTCGTTCCAGACATTCACGGGCCGCGCCAAATCCGGAGCTGCGTCCAGAGTATTGTCGGTCTTCGCGTCACCGCTCGGGAAGACACTGCCGGCCTTAGGCTGATGCAGTTGAATCTGAATGGCTGTTGGCCAGATCCGAGGTTCGTTTTGCGTATAAATCAAAATGCCGCTGTTGCCGCTCGGGTCCTCCGGGTACTTCCATTCCAGAGTCAGCTCAAAATTTGTGAACTCGGCGGTAGTGAAGACGAACCCCTTTGGGTTACCCGAACAAACAAGAACTCGGTCGGTTTCAGGAGCGTCCGGCAGCAGCTTCCAGATGGAGGCCGGTTCTTTTGTTACATCGGAACTGAAGATCTGCCAGGTAGAATTGAAGTCACCCGCCAGCAGATCGATTACCTCATCCTTTGCCGCCACAGAAGTCGCAGGGGCAGCAGCCGGAGTCTCCTGGACATCGATCGTCAGTGGATTCGTGCCGGCATTGGCGTGGCCACTTGTCAGAGCCACGCAAAGGCACGCCAGTCCAAGTCGCCGAGAAACCCGCTTGCCCGCAGCGATGTCGACAAATCCAGACGACAGGCGAACCGCTTCAGTCGAGCTGATACGAGTCGTCGTCGGAAATTTGAGTGAGCGATTCATCAATTCAACGTATTGAACTCGAGAATTTGAACAAGGGCGCGTTTCTTGGTTATGGACGGTTCCTGAGACCACGTTCCAGACAGCACTAAACAGCGTTCAGCTGCAATTGTCAAACGAATGTACAAAAGTTATCTATATCCAAACCCTCCAGGATGGAGACAAGTTTGCGGCAGCCGTGGCATGCGGGTACAACTCTGCGTCCGTGCCGACCGTGGCAAGGAAAAAATTCCGTCAAAACTGACCTGATAGAGATTTTCTGAGGTGTGCAGCGTGTGGACTCGCCAGATCCCGTTTCGAGTGGATATCGCCGGTGTCATCGAGATCATGGGATCGTCGCTCTACAGCCGACTCGACACGCCCATTCGTGAGCTGATTCAGAACGCTCACGACGCCATTATGCGTCGGCGAAGTCGTGATTTGTCTTTTCGCGGCCGAATTGACATTCACCAGGATTCCGTGGCGGGGACTTTAACCTTCGTCGATGACGGGATTGGTCTGAGTGCCGATGATGCCGAGCAGTTTCTGGGGACGCTGGGGATTGGCATCACTGGCCTGCTGAAAGGGCGCGGCAGTGATGAGCAGCGGGAACATGTCACCGGGGATGGCGATCATCTGATCGGCCAGTTTGGGATTGGTCTCTTCAGCGCCTTTATGCTGGCCGATCGTCTGGTTGTGGAAAGTCGTCGCGAAGACAGTGACGAAGCGATTCGCTGGGAGGCCGGCCCCGGGACCAGCATTCAGCTTTCGTCGAGCGACCGGGCTGCCGTGGGGACTTCAGTTTGCCTGTACCTCAAGCCCCAGTTTCGCATCATGGCTGAAGCCACGGAACAGCTTGAGACCGCAATTCGCCAGTATGCCGATTTTCTGAACATCCCGATTCATCTCAATGGCAGCGCGGCACGCGTGAACGTAATTAACGTCGCGTGGTTTGAACCGACGCCCGATTTGGAAGCGATTGAGCTGGAGCTGGCCAATTACTTCAATGAGTCCCCGTTGGATGTGATTCCGATTCGACTGGAGCAGCCGGTGTCTATCGCCGGTGCGTTGTACATTTCTCCGCAGCGGACGCCAGGCTTTGCGGATGAAGCCACTGTTGCGGTGACAGTCAGACGGATGGTAATTTCCCGGCGAGTTCGGGATCTGATTCCTCCGTGGGCCAGTTTTCTGCGCGGTGTGCTGGAGCTTGAAGACTGCTCGCCGACGGCCAGTCGAGAAGATCTGGTTCGCGACGATCGATTCCAGCTGGTTCGAACTTCACTGGATGACTTTCTGTTTTCGCATCTGGAAAAGATGGCGGACGAAGAGCCGGGTCGGCTGGAAGCGATTGTTAACTGGCATCGTTATGTGCTTGCCGGTGCCGCTTTGGCTGAGCATCGACTGCGAACTTTGCTGGCGAAGGTGTATCGCTTCAAGACGTCCCGGGGTTCGCTGCTGTTCAGCGAGATTCTAAATCTGAGCGCTGCGGATGCTCTGCATGAAGCCGAAGCGGATTTTGTGATCTGGTACAACGCGGATCGACGGCAGGAGCGTTACCTGGACGATGTGTTCGCGTCGAACAGAACTCCGTGCGTGCATGTGTTTCGCAGTTTCGAGGAGAGTTTGCTGGCGGCGATGATTGCCGACAATATGACCGATCATGTGGAGCTACGTCCGGCGACTCCTTCCTCGGCGAACTTCGCAAATTCGGTGATGGGCATGGGCAATCTTGAGGAAGCGGCTCCGGCCTGGAGCGATTTTCTGCGATCGACTCAGGCTCGCGTGATGATCGCCTCATTTCAACCGGGCCTGCCGGTGGTTGCGTTTTTGAATGAGCGATATGAGCTGGCTCAGACCTTTGAAGAACTGCGGAAAGATGGTGACATCCCGAAGGGCTTTCAACGCATGATCGACGCTCATTTTCGTCAGGCGCCGACCGGGCAGAATGAAGTCATTTTGAACAGAGAACATCGGCTTGTTCAGCGAGCCTTGAAGCAGGGGCCGCGCAGCCCCCTTGCCAGCGTTCTTCGCCTGCTGGTTCTGAATGCGCTCAATTCCGCCGGCGCCGGTCGGGGCAAAGAAGCCGCTCAGGTCCAGATCGAAGACCTTGACTGGATCGCCGATGCCCTGTGGGGCCTCGATTAAATCCAGCCGACCAGCTGCGGGGTTTTTCTTTGAAGGAGTTCACGGAAGACTGCACACGGGGCGTTCGCTATACTCAGAACGCTGGCGCATGCAATTGTGCGTGCTCACCCTCGGCTGTTGACACTGGAATGTCTCATGGCGAATCGTGGCAAACTTTGCAAACACATCCTGCTGCCAGTTCTTACGGGATGGCTGACGGTGGCAGTCAGTCTCGGCGGTCACGCTCTGGCCACCCTACCGCTGGACGAAGTGGAACAGCGAGGACTGCAGCAACTGATTCGGGAAACGGAAGTCTCACTGCAGTCTGAAAAATGGCTGGAAGCGGCTGAACGATTCGACCGGGCCTGGAAAATGGCGTGTGAAGATGAAGACCCGCTGATGGTTGCGACCGGGGCGGATGTTCGACAACTGGCGTCGGGGGAAACTGAACTTCTGGCTGGCGGCAAGGCGCGTCTGGAAGATTTGTTCTATCGTTCACCGGGCGATTTTCGGGCAGAGTTCGCGCGGCAGTTTTCGGAACTTGCCGCCGCACAGATTACTCAGGCCCTGACGGCGGGAGACTTCGACGAAGTTCGGCAGCGGACCACGCGATTTGCATTTTGCCCGGCAGCACGTGAAGGCCTGCTGCTGCTGGCAAAGCGTTCGATGGACCGCAATGATTTTCTGGAAGCCGCCTTGTTGCTGGGGCGACTGCAGAGAATGAATAATGAACCCGAGCCGTCCGTCGTCGTGCAGATGGCCTTGTGTTATGCGCTCGCCGGCCTGCATTCCGACGCGGCGGATGTGATCAATCGTCTGCAGACTGATAAGGGGCTCACATCCATTCGCCTTGGCAATCAGGACGTGCCGTTGCCGAAATCGCCTGCGGAGACCACTGCATGGCTCACACGTCAGACACGCACCGAGAAGAAAAAACTGGGCGGTTGGCTGCAGCCGGGAGGCAGTTACCGCCGCGTCGCCACGCAGCCTCTGGGGCCATCCAGTTTTGCAACGCTCTGGAAGTCGTCTTTGTTTGAGGTTCAGGATATTTTGTATTCGGAACAATACAATCCGTTTCTCGCCGAGTTCCCTGATCCGATCGAACGAGAAGCTCAGCGTCTGCTGGCTCGCAACAGCACCATTGTGCCCGCGGCGCATCCATTGATCGTGGGCGAAAACGCCATCATTCGAACACCATTTGGAATTCGGTCGGTCAATCTGAAGTCCGGTGAATTGCAGTGGGAGGTGACTCGCCCGGACAGCCGTTTGAAGGTCATCATTGACGAACGCACTGCGGAGCCCCGTGGTGAAAATGTCCGTCCGAATGATGGGTTCAGCCGTGTCTATCTGGACCCAAGGGCTCAGTTGCTTTATCAGATGCTGCGGACCAACACCGCCTCGCAAATGGCCGTCAACGGTGACACCTTGTTTGTGGTGGATGAATCGTCCAATGCTGTGTGGAGCGACGATTTTGGGATGGTCGTGAGTGTCGACGGAAACCTGACGATCCCATCAAACTATATTCGAGCCTACGACGTTAATACCGGACTGTTTAAGTGGGAAGTGGGCGGTCAGACGCAGAATGCCGCTCTTCCGGCCGGACGCGGAAACCTGCTGGCTGGATTTTATTTTCTAGGTGCGCCATTGGTGCTTGGCCAGCGAACGTATGTGCTGGCAGAGAGCGGTGAAGGTCTGTTTCTGGTTCAGATTGCGGAGCCCACGGCGGGAATTACTGCCGATGCTGAAGTGGATCCAGGTCTGATCATTTCGGACGCTCAGATGGCCGGCAATCCGCGAGTCGTCAGTTCTCAAATTCTGACGGTCCCCGAATACAAGCTGCCTCAGCATCCTGTACGAAAACATGCGGGCCTGGTGCCATCGTTTGCTCAGGGTCTGCTGATTTGTCCCACCTGCGACCGACGCATAGTGGCGGTCTCAGCGGAAGACCGTTCGTTGCGCTGGATTTTTCGTTATGCCGGCAACACAAAGCAGCAGGAAATCGGCGGCGATAACATCGTGCTGTTTGGTGGTCGCGATGCTATGGACACTCGAAGCGTGGATCTGGACTCCCGCTGGATCGATTCACTGCCTCGCATTGCAGACGGAAAAGTGCTTGTCACGCCGCGAGATTCAGACCAGCTGTATTGTCTGGACCTGCAGACCGGACTGAAGCTCTGGGCGGTTCCTCGCAACGCCTTCCATGCCGTCGGGACAGTGACTTCTGATCGCGTCGTCCTGGTCGGCAATCAGCGAGTCGCTGCGTTGAAGCTCTCTGATGGAAGCCCGCTCTGGTCGACAGAGTTGCGCGACGGCATTGTCTGTGGAACATCTACGTCGGATGGCAAAGTCATTCAGATTCCCACCAACGCTCCGTCGATTGTGACACTCAATCTGGAGAACGGACAAAGGCTCGTCGGCCAATCTGACGAACTCGACAAAATGCCGGGCAATCTGTTGATGACGGAGCACGGGCTGCTGTCTCAGAATCTTCTCAACGTTACGTTCTCCGCGGCGAAAGTGACGACCGAGCCCCCGACGCCTGTGGTGCGTGCGACGGAGCTTCTTTTGAATCGCAACACTGCGGAGGCGCAGCAGATTCTCGATCAGGAAGTGGTCAAATCGCCGAAGAATCTGGTCGCTCGCGAGATGCTGATCGAATTGCTCCTGGAAGGGCTTCGGGCAGATTTTGCCGCCCACCAGGCCTCCGTCCCACGGTTGCGAGAACTGATTGAATTGTCGAGCCGCGATATTTCGATCGCTCCTTTACTGCATTCTTTGTTCGGGATGAATCTGCCGGATGCGGCCGTGCTGCCGCGTCAGATGCGAGGCCGTTCGGGACGATATCAGGGCGAACTTTCAGAGCTGATTGCAAAAGGCATGGCGTCGGACACCGCAACTTCGGCGGAACTGCTGACTGCCAATATTCGGCAGTTGCTTAGCGAACTTCCGGCAGCTCGTCGCCAGATCGTCAGTTCCGGATTCATGGTTAGAAGCAAAGGCACAATTCTGACTGCCGGGATTCGTGAAGCGATCAAGGCCCGATCGTCGGCAGAGCAGCTTGAGATTCAGGACAATCTGAAGGCCGCTGTGTTGGAAGTATTCCAGAAGCTGCCCGATGACGAATCTCGCTCGGGCTACGTTTCCGGAATTTTCAGTGCGGGGCTGCCAGAGCTGGCGTTGGCACTGCTTGAACATTCGAATCAGCAGACTCCGATTGCCGACCGAGGTGATTGGAGATGGCTGATGCAGGAGTTCGCTCGTCTGGAGATCAGCCAGTCGTCGTCCAGCAATGCGGCGGCTGCGGCCGATGCTCTGCTGGATTCATGGAATCAGTTGAAGGACCGCACGGCAATCGACGCCTGGCTGCAAGGCGTGTCGCAATTGGCTGCGGCCGCAGCAACGCAGCGGTTCCAGATGCCGAATGAGGCTGCTCGGGAGGCTCATACGACTGGCTGGAAGGCCGCCAATCCGGAGACTGTAACTCCGGTGCCATCGATCTGGCCTGGGATGCCGGTGAAAGAAGAGTCGGCCGAACGTACAATGCTGGATCCTTTTAAGGCCCCGGACGGAATTCCTGATAAGTTCATCCCGCTTTATGGAACGCCCGGCATTTATCGAGGCTGGTCGTTCGTTCGTGTTCGGCCGGCGGGCGAGCTGCATGCGTATGATGCGGACGGCGTGCTGCGCTGGAAAATGCAGCCGTACGATGTGGCTGATGATTCGCGTTACGGCTTTGCGGCTGATTCCTATGTGATGGCGTACGGCCATCTGCTGACGCTGAATGTTTCCGGAACTCTGTTTGCGATCGATCCAACGCGTCTTAATAAAGAAGGAGAACCGCTGGAACTTTGGCGGAAGAATATTGAACGGCTGGCGCCCGATACAGAAGCCAATCAGTTTCGTGAATACGTTCCGCCTTCCGATCGAGTGCCTCAGTACTTTCCTCAACCGGCTGGCTATTTTCCGGCAGGTCCGGTGACTCCGTTTGGGGTACCGATTATTTCCGGCCGACGTTTGATTGTGCTGGAGCCGCTGACGGGTGCGAGAATCTGGCAGACGGATGGAGTGCCGCGCGATGCCGTGTTGCTGTGCAGCGGCGACAAGTTGCTGATTGTTTCCGAAGGAGCCAGCCAGATTGAAGTTCGCAGTCTGGTTGACGGGTCTGTTCTCGCGGTTTCGCCGATTCCTGAATGGTGGGGCGACGCCAACGCCAATGTCGGCTCGTCCGTTCAGGATATCGAGGTCGAAGAGGGTGTGGACATTGTTTGGCGAATCGTGCTGCAGGGACAATCATGCGTCCTGTTCCGCCTGACACGGGGAAAGGCGATTTTGGAAAGCCGCGATCTGTTGACCGACGCGGTTACCTGGTCCATCGAGCTGCCTCAGGAGACGATATTCTCCAATGTGGCTGAAGACGTTGTCGCTGTGCTGAGTGAGGGCGAACAACTGAAGCTGGTGCAGACGGACACCGGAAAGGTTCTGACGGATCTGACCGTGACGAAAGCCACAAACCCACGCCAGCTGATTTTGCGACAATCAAGCGGGCACTACATTATTCTACCTGAAGCCGTCGCTGGAGATTCAGAGGAGTTTGATCCGATCATTGATGCGATGCATGTGACGGGACGCATTTATTCAGTCCGTGAAGACACGATGCAACTGGCGTGGGACCAACCGCTCGATAACCGTCACATCCGACTGGCGATCCCGGAGCGGTCTGTGCAGTTGCCCAACGTCCCCGTGCTGCTGTTGTTGACTCGCGGAGGTCAGACGTTGCCTCGCAGCCCGATTCGCAGGACGCACTATGGCGCCGTCATTTTGGATGTGCGCACTGGAGAAGAAATTTATCGTGACGAGGACGTTGGCACGACGCTGAACAGCCTGTGGATGCACATCGACTCGGTCGCCCGCAAGCTGCAGATCAGCTTTGATAGTCGGATCGTCACGCTGGATTATGCAGCAAAGGCTGCCGAGAGACCAGCCCCGTAAAAACGTCAGCCAAGTGGAATTTTTTTTAACTTGCGCGTTTCCCACAATCCCAACCCGACACGTCAGTGAGGGATTGTGTTTCTGCGTTTCGCCCGACGTGCCAAAAATCCCTCGCTGACGCGTCGGGTTATGATTAGTCCCTGACTTTTCGATCCATGAAGCCCCTGCAACTGCGATTAGCGCAGCCTCAAAACAATCAAGCGGGGGCTCGCAGCAAGTGAAAAGGCCGGAGGCTATTCACGCGACGCATGCAGCAGTCCGAGAATTCCGAGCCCATAAAACGAGTATTCGACATCGGCCTGCTGATCCCAGCTTGCGCCGCGAAAGCCGCCTTCTGGAAGTTCCAGTGACGAGTGGACCCAGTGCAGGATTTTGTCAGGCGAAATCAAATCCCGACGTTTCAAATCCTGAGCTGTCAGCAGGCCGGTGAAGGTAGACAATCCATCGGCGAACGGAATTCGCGTGTTGGCCTGAAAGCCGCCCTCGGCACTGACAACATCGGTGAGAAATCCAATCACATCTTCGGCGATATCGTCTTCCATTCCGTTCAGCTGATTCAGCAGCGCGACGGCCGCGGCTGTAGGATTGGTTCCGCTGCGTTTCATGGGTGAAATCTCCACGAACCCGCCGTCGTTGCGCTGGCGGTCGTAAAGAAATTGAACCATCGCGTTTCGGCGAGGCATTCGGCGGCCTAAGAGTTCATAAGCCAGAGCAACCAGAAACGATTGATAGGTGCTGCCCATGGCCCCTTCGGACGACTTTGCGTAACCACCGTCTGATGTTCGATACTTTTCCATCGACGTGGAAATCCGGTCGGCGAAATCCGGCGGTGCATTCTGCAGCAGATCGAGACCTCCTGCGGCCTGCACGACAAGCGCGCTGTAGAGCCAGCTCAGCAGGTCGATGACTCCCAGTGTCAGAGGATCGATGCTGAAAAGCCATGCGGCTACGCGATCCCGGCAGACGGTGTCCAGTCCGCCGCTGACAGCCAGGGCTCTTACGGCAAATCCCGTGTAATACAGATCCGCGTCGCCCTCACGACCACGGAAACCGCCAGTCTCGGTCTGCTGGCTGATGAGAAAATCCCGATGCCGGGCAAGACGATCCGGCGCGATCTCCCGGAGACCACGTGAAACTCGATCGGCTAGTCGAAAAAGGTACATGCAAAATATCGGAGGCGGGTGACGAAGTGAGAGGAGGGAGGTTTAAACGACAAGCATTTACGATTTACCAACCGCCAAGCTGTTCCGGTCGAACGCTGAATGCTAAGCTGTTTCGCTTTCCCTCGGCCCGGCCGGACGTGGATCGGGACGAGGCACTGTAACCAGGCACAATCCGGGTTTGCACTGTCGCGGGCCACGATTCCGCAGATCGGCAGTCCCTTGGGCCGTTCTTGCTGAGACTGTCGATTCCCCATGGCTGGTTCTGCTACTGCCTCACTTCAATCACCTTCCAAATCTGCAGCCGCCGCACAGGACGAACTGGTGCTGGTGATGGACTTCGGGAGCCAGACGGCTCAATTGATCACTCGCCGAGTTCGCGACCAGAACGTGTTCTGCCAGCTTGTTCGACATGATCTGACTGCCGAACGCATTAAATCGCTTAATCCCAAAGGTTTGATTTTATCCGGCGGCCCGGCCAGCGTTTATGGCGAAGGGGCTCCGAAGATCGATCCGGAGATTTTTAATCTCGGTATTCCGATCCTTGGCATCTGCTACGGAATGCAGATCACCTGCTACACACTGGGCGGGCGAATTCTTCCGGCGCACGCGCGTGAGTTTGGACGGGCGCCCTGTTCGCAGAAAGATTCCCAGGCCCTTGGAAATGCTTTGTTCGAAGGCATCCCGGAAACTTTCACGGCATGGATGAGCCATGGCGATCAGGTCGAAAGTCTGGCTGGCGACTTTGAACCGATTGCGTCCACATCGACGTGTCCAAACGCAGCCGTGCGTCATAAGACTCGGCAAATTTTCGGACTGCAGTTTCACCCGGAAGTGACTCATACGGAATTCGGCGGCCAACTGCTGGGCAACTTTGTTCGCAACATTTGCGGATGTCAGGGCACCTGGCGAATCACGTCCCTGATTGAACAGCAAAAAGATCTGATCCGGACGCGAGTCGGCACGGATCGAGTCATCTGTGGTCTGTCGGGCGGAGTCGATTCGTCGGTTGTCGCCGCATTGATCAGCGAAGCGATTGGCGATCAGCTGTCCTGCATTTTTGTCGACAATGGTCTGCTGCGAAAAGACGAACGCCGACAGGTTCAAGAACACTTTTTGGATCACTTCAAGACGGATCTGCATGTTGTCGACGCGTCGGCCAGATTTCTCGGAGAACTTGCCGGTGTGTCCGATCCGCAGCGCAAGCGTAAGATCATCGGTAAGGTCTTTATCGATGTCTTTCGTGATGAAGCCAGGTCGATTCCCAATGCGAAGTATCTGGCTCAGGGAACGCTGTATCCCGATGTGATTGAATCGGGCGCCAATCCTGACGGTCCGGCGGCGACGATCAAGTCGCACCACAATGTGGGCGGTCTTCCGGCAGAGCTTGGGTTTGAGCTGATCGAACCGCTGCGGGATCTGTTCAAAGACGAAGTTCGTCGGATGGGCGTGGAATTGGGTCTGCCTGAAGCAATGGTCTGGCGTCATCCGTTTCCTGGTCCGGGTCTTGCAGTGCGATGTCTGGGTGAGGTGACCGAAGAGCGCCTTCGCATTATTCGCGAAGCCGACGCCATTCTTATTGACGAACTGCATCTGGCCGGCTTGTACCGTGACATTCAGCAGGCTTTTGTCGTGCTGCTGCCCGTTCAGTCGGTTGGTGTGATGGGTGACGATCGCACTTATGAAAACGTGGCGGCCGTGCGAGCCGTCCAGTCGGAAGACTTTATGACGGCCGACTGGTACCAGTTTCCGCACGAAGTTCTTGCTCGGATTTCCACACGCATCATCAATTCCGTTCGTGGAATTAATCGAGTGGTCTACGATATCAGTTCAAAACCTCCTGCTACGATCGAATGGGAATAAACGGACTCATGGCCAGTTTTAAGTCAACGTCTACGATTCTGACGTGTACTCCCCCGGCGTTGCGGTTGTTTCTGGGCCGCCCGGTCAATTTGCCGCAGATCAGCAATCCGGAGCTTGAGCTGGAAGTCCTGTCGGCCCCACCGGAAGTGACGATTGGCCAGAGGATTGAGTTTCGGATTACAGCTTATGGTTTCAAGCAGCGAGCGACGCACGAATATCTGATTGTGGCCGACGACATGATTGTCGAATCACAAATTGAAGGCCCATTGCGAGCCTGGCGGCATTCTCAGAGAATCGAAATCGCCGGGATCGGGCATTGTCGTTTGATTGACGAAATTGACTTTGAACCGCCTGGTGGAATGCTGGGCTTTCTGCTGACCGAAGCTCGGATTCTGGAGTCGCTCGAAGAGGGCATGGATTTTCGTTATTCGGTGCTTCAGGAGCTTATTGAATCAGGAGCAATCTCATGAAGAAGCAAAGCCCCTCACAGCCGCCAACCGTCGCCATCGCACTGATGGCCGGTTTCTTTCTGGTCGCCGGTCTCATCGCAATGACCGCCGTGGTTATTCCTGGCGTGCTGCTGATGGTGGTCGGAGGTTTGGCGTTGTTGCTGACTTTTGTGGCTCAGTATTTTCTGTGGGCTCGCTGGATGTTTCCCATCGTGCAGCGATGGGAACAGGAAAAAGAAACTCGCCTCGGGGACGCCTCGCCGCCGCCGAAGTAAGTTCAATGTGCCCGCCTGCTCCAGGTCGGACAGAAAATCTCGCCTCGGAGAGACACGATGTGGCCCGTTTGTGCCAGACCGAGATTCCTTGATGCGCCCGAATTATTGCCCGGGGCTCGCAGGAGTATTGCCGCCTCCACCGCTGCCATCGCCATCGCCCACAAGAAAGCCAATCCCTCCGCCGATGGCTCCTCCAAGAAGCGCGCCGAGCCCAAACCCCGCCCCGCCGGCACCGCCCCCAGCTCCTCCGCCTCCCCCACCAAACCCTCCGCCGCCATAAGCACCGCCCGCGGCAGCGCCACAACAAGGAGCGCCGCAGGGAACTGCACACGAGCCGCCACAGGAGCACGGAATGTCCGTGGGATTGACAATGCTGTTGGTCAACCCGGATGCATTTGCCGCGTTGAAGTCTGAGGGAGTCACTGCGGCAACGGCAAGCTCAAGTGAAGTTTCTACGGCAACCGTTGTGTACTCAGATGAAGACGTCGCTGACTCCGCAATCGATTGTGCAACCAAGTCGACAACCTCAACTCCGATCGCAAAGGTGCCATCCAAGCCCGTTCCCACGACACCGTAGACACCCGCAGGCAGCCCCGAGACCCTGAAGGCTCCACTGTTGTCTGGTCGTATCTTTGTCACAACTCGGCCCTGGTTCAGAAAGTGAATCGTCATATCCAGCACCTCGCGATGTCGCCCGGTTCGTGGGTCTATGCATGCGACGGTGCCTGTCAAAGTTCCATCCGCTGACAGTTGCACACGGTGGCTTTTCAGGCTTGTCGCCGGTCTGCCGGTCCCGTAATGAAACAATTGATCGTCCGCCGTAAGGTCGCCCGTGAAGCGCAGCTCTGCGCCAGCCAGTCCGGCCGCAATGAGCTGCCTCGTGAGACTGACATCGGAGATCGCGACCGGGGCGGATTCAAGTTCCAGTGGTGCGTCGGTTTCTGCATCCGAAGACTGTCGACCGTCATTCTCAATCAGCCGCAGACCAAACATCATAAAACCGTTCTCATTGAAGGCCAGCAATCCTGCGGGGCCGGATTTGAGCGACGAAAAAGAAAATGTTCCCTCGGCATTTGAATATCGTCTCCGCAGCGATCAGGCCATTCTGCAGCAGGCGAACCGTATATTCTTTCGCCAATCCTGACTGGTCGGTGTCCAACGAGATCAGATGACCCACGAAACCGCTGGACTGATCAAGAACAACCGCGTGACTTCGATCGGCCGTATCTGATCGGCCGACAATGCGGGCGTGGCCACTGGCGCCGTTTCCGGCAAAGGAGGGGTCAGCGGATTGAACTCAACATCCTGCTGCGCCGCGCGAACGGACAAATACATCGTGCCCGCAGCAAGCGTGGCGACGATTCCAGGGAATGCGACCGAGAGTACAAGCTGAGTCCACTTCATTTGAGTTTCCCTTTCTAAGGGCGTGATCCGGTTCAATTCTTGATGTCCGAACTTTCCGATTCCCGGCTTGAGACTGCTGGTCTTGAATCGCGCAGTCTGGTCCATGAAGATCCGACCGCTCGAGCGAACTGCATCCAATTCGTTCACGGCTGGGCTTCAGAAAATCGAGACAATTCGTTTGGTGGGCAATTCTTTGGGAAAAGAACAACAGGCCGGGCGTTTCGCCAGCCAGGAGATGAGTTCCTTTATTTGCATTGCAATCAACGTGCCGTCGACGATTACCCAACCGACCGTGAGTCCGCAGTCTGTTCTACTCGTGTACGGTCCTGGTTATCATGCGTGGCAGCAGATCATTTGCCGCGATGCATAGCAGCCGGATGTGAGTGCTCCGCATGTTCAACGCGTAAGCCTTCACCTTCAGGCTCATTCAGGACACATTTCCCTTGAAGCACCCCAAGCGAATTTTGGTCACCGGCGGTTATGGATGCATTGGCGCTCAGACAGTCAAATGGCTCCTGTCACAAACACCAGCGACAGTGGTTGTTGGCAGTCGGGAAGTGAGTCCGCAGCGGACCGAGCGATTGTTTCATCAGGATGATGTCAGCCGTTTGAAGTACACGGTGCTGGATGTCAGAGATCAGCGGCAGCTTGAAGGGGTCTTAACACTTTACGATATCACGCACGTCATTCACCTCGCCGCACTGCAAACACCGGACTGCAACGCGAACCGCGACATGGGCCTGCAGATCAATCTCACCGGGACTCAGAATCTGCTGGAAGCTATCAAGGCCTGTCGGCCGAATTTGCAACGCTTCGTCTTCGCAAGTTCCGTCGCAGTGTATGGGGCTCGAAGTTCTTACCCGGAACAAAAAGTTCCGATGCTGGCCGAGCCCGCTCCGGTGAATGTGTACGGAGTCTGGAAACTGGCCAGCGAACATGTTTCGCGTTTATTCAGTTTTGAAACCGGGATTCCCACCGTCAGCCTTCGTCCCGGAGTGCTCTTTGGTCCGGGCCGCGACGCCGGTTTAACAGCCGCACCCACCACGGCGATGAAGCACGTGGTCTGCGGGCGCTCGTACCAGATTCCGTTTCGCAATTCTCAGGATTATCTTTACGCACCGGATGTTGGTGCTGCCTTCGGTAACGCGGCCATCTCGCCGTTCACCGGATACGGAGTTTTCACACTTCCCAGTCATACGATCGACACGCCACACTTCATCGCGACTCTGAAAGTCGCCGTCGAGAAACTGGGGCTGCAGCAGCAGTTCGCAATCACAGTCGGGACGAACGAAGTCCCTTTCATCTGCGATCTTGAATACTCATCTTTCCTGGAAAACTTTCCAGCAACGCCCCACACACCATTGCTCGTCGCTGTGGAACAATCACTCAAAGTCTTCCACGACCAACACTCCCGCGGCTGGCTTAGAATCTGATTGCTGGTGAACAGCAGGGGCCGCGTCGCTTGTAAACATGTGCGAAAGTACTACGCTCGCCGCATACTCTTCTCTGTTGGAGGTGACTCATGCGGTGCAGCTGTTATTTGCCGGGGCTTCTGAGCGTCCTGTTCCTTCTGAGTGCTCTGTTCTCAACGAGCAGTCTGTCTGCAGACGGAGTTCCGGCTCTTGTCTGCCCCGGCTGCAGCGGCCCGTATCTGCTCGAAAACCTCGCAGCAGACGACAGCCAGACAATGCCCGACAAGGCACCGAAGCCGCTCGCTGCCAACGACTATGACCACGCCAACGTGATGGTTGTTCGCCGGGAAGACGGCACGATGCAGCCCGTCACAACGCCGTTGGAGATGGGTCAGCGGCGGCAGCATATTCTGAAAGGCATGAGTCTCGCGATGGGTCCACTTCCTTCATCGGATCAGCGAGTTCCGCTCGATGTGGAAGTGATTTCTGAAGAGGCGGCTGATGGATACATCCGCAAAAGAATCTCGTTTGCGCCTGAAGCAAATGATCGTGTGCCGGCGTGGTTGCTGATCCCGAACGGACGCACGGGAAAAGGCTCAGCGATGCTGTGCCTGCATCAGACGAATAACAACGGCAAAGGCGAACCTGTCGGACTGGGTGGCCTTGAAAATTTGTACTACGCACACGAGCTGGCGAAAAGAGGTTTCGTTTGCGTTGTGCCCGACTATCCTTCCTTTGGCGATTATGGCTACGACTTTAAGACCCAGGGAGCCCACTACGTTAGCGGATCGATGAAGGCGATCTGGAACAATGTGCGAGCGATTGATCTGCTGGAAACACTTCCGGAAGTTGATCCCGAACGCATCGGATGTATTGGCCATTCATTGGGCGGTCACAATACCCTCTTTACAGCAGCGTTTGACGTCCGCATCAAGGCCGCTGTGACAAGCTGTGGCTTTACGGCGTTTCACGATTATTACAACGGCAACCTGGCTGGCTGGACGAGTGACCGATATATGCCGCGCATTCGAGACCTGTATGGAAACAGCCCGGACCGCGTACCATTCGATTTTTACGAAGTGCTTGCGGCTATCGCACCGCGGTCAATCTTTGTCAACGCTCCGATCTCCGACAATAACTTTGAGAACAGCGGTGTTCGCAAGGTTGTCGCCGAAGCGACAAAGGCTCAGGAAATCTACGGAGCGACAGGTGGCATCATCACCGCACGGTATCCGGAATGCGGTCATGATTTTCCGGATGATGTTCGTGAAGAAGCGTATCAGTGGCTGGAAGAACGGTTGAAGTGAGAGAACTGGGCGAGGGCGCGTTTAATCGTTTTCACAACCCGACGCGTCAGTGTTGAAGTTGCGAGTTTCGCACCTTATTATGAGGTTGACAAGCCACTACGAGGACAGTTCAACGACCTGCCGGGTCGGGAGCGTTTCTGACATCGCGAAATTTCCGTGAGCGATCGCGGGATCGGCTGGTCGGTAGCGGTTTTCGGCACCGCCGTCGCTCGCAGCACCGTAGTAAGCGATTCTGCACCCAGGCGTAGCGGCTTCATTGATGACGGCTTGCTTCAGTGGTCGGCGGCCCAGGACAAAAATCCGACGCACGACGGACTTCAGGCAGATGGCCGAAACGACAGACAGCACAGCTCCCACGGCGAGAATTAAAACAGGAGACTCCGTGAAGTGGGACACGATCGCCAGGCACAGGCCGTGAACCAGAAACCATTCATAAGCAATCCCGGAAAACAGATTGCAGAATCGGACCGTTCGCTGAACCTTCAGCGCGGGCAGCAGCAGCAGGCTGGCCAACGCACCATATCGGAACTCCGGCTGGAAGGCCGTGAGCAGCAACAAACTCGCGGCCATAGCAGCCACCGCACCGGTTCGAAACCGCGGGCCAGCCGAGGCTGCTGCAAAAGCCATGAAGAACGTCACCGCGTGACAATGGATCGTGGCTCCATCGGGCGGATCTGCAAGAGTCACTGCGAGCAGCCCGACGATCATCAGAGGAGCCACAATACGGACGGAGGTTAGTCGAATCGTCGTCACTGCGGCGTACAGCAGCAGCAGTGGCGAGATGAACCAGGTGGCGATATTGACGATATGATCGCCATGTGTGAAATAACCGGTGCCTGCAAGTTGTGACAGAACCTGCCAGCCATCGAAGCTCTTGGTCGCGGTCACAGCCGCCATCAGAAATCCAGCAATCGTGACCAGCCAGTACGAAGGAAACAGAAGGACAAGTCGATCCTTCAGCCAGGTCAGCGGCTTGCGAGTTGTCGTTGCCGACAGAAAACCGCTCAACAGAAAGAAAATGGCTGTACCGATCCGTCCAATTCTAATTCCCGCGATATCGATCCAGTCATCCGCATGACTGCTGCTCAGTGAATGCTGTGAAAACACCAGAACTGCCGCCAGAAAACGCAGCTGGTTGAGTCCCTGTAATGCGGGCGGCGATTCCTTTCTGCAATTTGGTGTTTTTTGGGATGGCATGCGAAGCTCGTGGAAAATCGGGACTCAGGAAAGGCTGTTGACAAAAAACAGCAGAAAACCTGAAAACGGCCCGCAGAAAGGTATGCAGGGCAGAAGAAGTATGTACCAGCAGACATAGTTTTCGCTGAAAGTGTGGGCTCAAATAATCGATACCTGCGTGAACGAATTCAACGGTGCGGAACAATCGCTCCAGACGGACATGAGAGGCCGTCATTCTCGTCGGAAGCCTCAGCAGGTTGTCCACCAACGCTGGCCATGCTTTCTCGCATCCCGGTCGGCAGGACCGTGCAGAAACTCCCTGGTCTCCGTGAGGATTATTGATGCAATGCTGACAGAGATCATCTTGGGTTTAACCCCGTGGGCGACAGGCCCGGTTTTTCACTCCGCCTGGCCTGTCGGCCACGGGTTCAACTATTTAAATCAACACTCCGAGTGGCACGCGATCGGCAGAATCTGCCGGTGGATCAGTAAACCTGATCGCAAATCCTGCCAATGCGGGCAGGGAATTCGGCAGGAACTGCATCAGAATCCGAACGAAAAACGGGCGTCGGAAAGTTGTCATCGAAATCGATCCAAAAAGACTCAAAGGCCCCTTCACCAGTCGATTCGTCCGTCGCTACTCTTTTGAAGGAAGCCTGCCCGATTTCTTTGTGTGTTGCCCCAAAGCAACCCGAGGGATCGGCAGTCGCAGTTTACTGATCAGGGCCGTGTGTCTTCTGGAGGCATGCGATTCGTTGTGCAGATCGCTCCCGGATTGAGCGGCCGCATTGGGTCAGAGAACTTCTTTGTCAGGGATGATCTGAATATGACACGTCCATCAATTCGCTTGCTGCTGCCCTTACTTTCGCTTGCCGCGCTGACAATCAGCGGATGCCGACATGGCCGGCACAAGGAGCATCTGGTCAAGGCACAGACACACGCCCGAGACTTGTTTGCTGAGAACCAGCGACTGCAGGCCGCGGATGCCCAAAACACAATGCTGATTCAGGGTCTTGATTCTGAACGTCAGTCGTTGACGTCCCAATTGGGCGAGACGCAGTCCAGTCTGGCCACTGCGAACGAGCGGATCAACAATCTGACGGCTGAACGCAACGATATGACCAATCGTTTTGCGAAAGCCATGACGGATTCGCAGTCTGACGGCAGCGGCTTCAATTCGGCTCTGGCTGCCGAAGGATTTGAATACGATCCCGCCACAGGGCTGAGCAAGTTCCGGAGCGACGTCCTGTTTGATCTGGGCAGTGATGCCATTCGCCCGGAAGCCACGCCGACGATTCGGGAATTTGCTTCGGCGGTGAAATCGGGATCGGCGAACGGTTTGAGAATTCTGGTCGTGGGTCACACGGACGATCAGAATATTGTGCGGGCTGAGACCGCGATCAAGCATCCAACCAACTGGCACCTTTCCACCGATCGTTCCGATGCCGTCATTCTTGAGTTGCTGAAGCAGGGCGTGGAACCGACACGGATTGCTTCGATGGGCTATAGTGAATTCCAGCCTTTGGAAGCTTCGCAGGCAGACACCGCTCGCCAGAGAAATCGTCGCGTCGAATTGTTCGTCGTGCCCAATGACCCGAGTGTCGCAAAATGGGATCCAGCAACCGCAATCCGATAACCGGTGGAGTGGGCACGGGTCGAATCATTCACCGGCAGGACTCGGGCGTTCGGATGACAGTGGCCAACTGAGGATTACGGAAAATGTCGTCCAGCTCAACAGAATTTCCGGAAGCACTTGATGTGATCGCTGTCGGTGCCCATCCCGATGATGTGGAAATCGGCTGCGGTGGCACTCTGGCCCGGATGGTGCAGCAGGGATTTCGCGTTGGGATCGTTGATCTGACCGATGGCGAACCGACGCCGTTAAGCCCCGGCCCGGAAGTGCGTCTGCAGGAAGCAAAGGAAGCGGCAGCGATCCTGGGGATTCAGGTGCGTGAGATCCTGACGCTTCCCAATCGACGCCTCTTCGACACATTCGAGAACCGGGTGGCTCTTGCCACTGTCTTCCGGCGATATCGCCCGCGGCTTGTGTTGGGCATTGCCGACCGAACTCCGATGGCGTCCCCTGATCACTGGCAGGCGATGCAGATTACTGATGCGGCCGTGTTTTATTCACGCCTCAGTAAGTGGGACGAATTTTTCCCCGGCCTTCCTGTTCATCGAATCCATCGTCAGGTCTATTATCCGCTCGGTCTGCAGACGCTGAACCATCCGCCGGGCGGAGGTGCCTTTGTGTCTGATATCTCAGAGACACTTTCGCTGAAGATTCAGGCCGTGAAAGCCTACCGGACTCAGTTCCCTCCGGACAAAGATCGTGTGTTCCGCCTGGTGGAAGGCCAGAGCCAGATGCTGGGCGCTTCGGCCGGTTTTCGAGCGGGTGAGCTTCTCATTTCGGCCACGACTCTGGGAATTACCAATGTCGTGGAGACACTTTGCCACGGAAATGATTAGAACGTCCGTTCCCGGCGTTGTTTTTGCCGACACTGTTGCGTTCGGGAGAGTTTACCGAAACAATCTGTTCCCCTGACAATCCTGACCAGCTCCGTCTGAAGGATGGCGATTTGTCAGAGAACATCCCACGTAGGTACACTTCTGTTTCGTTGCTCAAAATCTGTGGACAATTCAATGGTCTCTATCAGGACAGGTCAGCTTAGTGTCACCGGGAATTACCGTGACAACAATGAAGACGTCTGTTACGTGGACCAGCAACAGCGATATCTGATCGTGGCTGACGGAATGGGCGGTCAAAGCGGCGGCGAACGCGCTAGTGCTCTTGCCATTGAACTGATTCCTAAGAAGCTCGAACAGTTCCTCGACTTCCAGAAGGCGACGCTCAAGCAGGTGAATGAGGCGCTGGAAAAATCCATCGCCTTTGCAAACACAGAGATCATTGCCCTAAGCGAAGTTGAGCCCAGCCTGAGAAACATGGGCACGACTGTCGTGATGTTGATTCAGGCCAGCGGACGTCTCTTTGTGATCGGCGTCGGGGACAGTCGAGCTTACGAACTTCGCGGTGGCAAACTGCGTCAGCTGACAACGGATCATACGCTCGTTCAGGCCTTGATGGACGCGGGAACCATCAACGCCGAAGAAGCAAAAACGCATCGATATCGGAACGTGCTGTATAAATACCTCGGCAGCCGTGACGGAGCGGCCGGTGGCCCAGCCACGGAAATTGTCCCGAAGTCCGGCGATCGTTTTCTGCTCTGCAGTGATGGTCTGAACGATGGACTGGGCAGCAGCGAAATCGCGACGTTGCTGAAATCTTCCGACGATCCTCAGAAGGTCGCCGAAACGCTGGTCGATGCGGCACTCAAAGCCGGTTCCCGCGACAACGTTACTTGTGTCGTCGTGTTTGTGGACTAAGAGGCTTTAACAAAAGTGGGACAGGCACTCTCCTTGCGTCATTTTTCTCAGCATGTGCCGCAAGATACGGGAACCAGTCCCTCTTTTGTTAGGCGTTCTCCCAACGACTAAATCAACAACCCGCCGGAGATGGAGGAAATCCCGGTGAAAATGTGACGTGTTACAAGCGGCGTTTTTGTTACGACCGTTGAAGGCGGGCAGGTACCCCGGTGGATCGCAGGGAAAGTTTGGCAGTGGGTCCAAAGTCGTTTGCTGATCTCCAAATCTTAACCAATGGTTCACCAGAGATTGAGGGTACAGCGGATGGTTGTCTGCTGCCTTTAAATTTTGCACCTGTGTGAGACCTCAGATGGCTGAACAAACTCTCGTAGAAGCACCGCCTGTTGTATTTGTCGAACGCCGTCAGCGTGATTTGGGGGCATCACCCGCTGTTTCCGAACGCCGACAGTTCCGAGACGGAAATCGCTCGGCACGCCCGGAAGTCGCCGAACTGGCCGATGCCATCGACGATTACAAAGTCGCTTATCATCGCCGCTTCATTACGTTCGAAGAACTGTTCGACGTGATGGCATCGCTTGGCTATCACAAATAAACAAATTCCATTAAGCAAACTCAATCGGACTTCAGGGCAGAACGGCAACACGTTCGTTGAATTCCGATGCCTGTGCCTATCCTTAACCCGTGGTCCATGACGGTGGCTGTTCACGACACAGCCTTGTCATAGAACACGGGTTATTGCGTTCTGGCCTCAACGTCGTTGTTTGTTCCGCAAACAACGACAAGATCGGCGTTATGAAATGGCGGCGAGGAAGCCCGCCATTTCTCCGGCCGCGTGAGAATTGTTCTGGGCTTGCGCCTGCTGAATGCCGTCGGCGTAACAGGCTTTCGCGTCTTCGATGCGGTCCAGGCGAGCCATCTGTTGGCCGGCCATCAGAAAGGCGGGAACGTAGGGCACTGAATCTTTCATCAGGCTGGAAAACAGCTGAAGACTTCGCTCACATTCGCCCTCTTTTTCCAGTTCCAGGGCCAGCATGTAGCGGAGCATCTGATCGGCGGGTGAGCCTTGCAGCATGGCTTCCAGTTTTTCGCGGCGTGAGGCCATCAGACGTTTTCCTGGCGAAGATGTCGTGTTCTAAAACGCGGCTCAAAGTACAACAATAATCAGCCGGGCGACACTTCTATGCGGCGAGGTTTGGCCCGTGTGGCGCGCGGCAGGTCGACTCGCAGGACGCCGTTCGTGAGTTTCGCCTGAATGCGATCATGATCGACTTCATCACTGAGAATAAACGAACGCAGAAAATCGCCCAGGTGATACTCCTGATGAATCACATTTGAAGGAAGCTGTTCCCCCTGCTGGATGCGACCAAACAGCGTCAGACGATTGTCCTGCACCTGCAGATCAAGACCTTCGGCCGTCACGCCTGGCAGATCGGCATACAGAACCAGACCGTCAGGCGTTTCGTAGATGTCGATCGGCGGATTGAATAACAGTCGTGGTTCGGCGGCAGCAGCGTTCTCTGCCGCTGGCGACGGGATCATCGACTGAGATTCTTCAGCACGACTCAAATCTCTTGATTCGCTCATGGGAATGTCCAGGTTCAAATGGAAGCTGCCAAAGGCTTGCGAAAAGCTCTACGGACCTTCGTTCACTCTAATATGTCGAGGTGGCGTGGACGGTGCCTTGGGCAAGGTCACTTTCAGGATTCCGGCGGAATAATCGGCCTTCATTCCGTCTTCATCAACTCGGTCGGGAAGCTGAATGGTCCTCTGCCACGGGCCGTGAAAACGCTCCTGACGACGGAACGCATCCTCGCGAGCTTCCTCGGGAGGCAGCCGATTTCCTTTAATCGTCAGGTACCCTGACGCCGTCGTTACTTCCAACTGTTGTAAGTCCACGCCAGGAATCTCGGCAACCAGAACGTAGCAGTCTTCTCGTTCCAGCAGATTCACCTGCGGAAATCGACGGCCGAACCGGACCCCGTGCAGCGTCATGTTGACTCCCTGCAGAAGGCGATCGACTTCTCGCTCCAGATCGAGGAACGGATCCCACGATTGGCCCCAGCGAAACATTGGCATTGCAAACTCCGAAAACGGCAGTGTCCACTGACAATCCTGAAGAGTGCGACCTGACTGCACACCATGTTCCAATTTTAAGAAGTCGCTCGCCAGGCTGTCAGTTCTCAGTCGTATTTACTGCAAATTCATTGTAGCAAATACTTTATGTGGTTTTCTCCGGAACGCCGCGCGGCGTCTCACGAACTGCCAATTTGCCAGCATTGCCGCCCAGCTCCCAGGCGGGCCGTTGGTATGAGCACTGAGGTGAGTGCCATGGGGCGTTTGCCGGCGACAGAGACGGCTGAGGTTGAGGTGTTCAGCGGCAAATAGAATTCCCGTTGGCCAGTCGGAGGAGATTGCGGGCCAGCTTTGTTAGAATCTGCATCCGACGACGCAGGAACCATGCCGGGGATCCTGCGAAGGCTCGCGACCAGTTTCTGCGGACATTGCCCGCCTCTGGTGTTTCGGTTGCTGATCCGGCCGAACGGCAAAAGCTGGCCGAGCCACTGATCGAGAGTCGCTGTAGATAAGGTACTAATCCCTGTAAGGGGCAGAGGAAAGCGGCGAGCCTCCCTGAGGACTTTTTCGGGACACATCTTTCATGACCACTTCCGACGAAAAGCCATCTTCCGCCGTGTATGTTGGCAGTTTTGATCCAATGACGCTTGGGCATCTGGACATCATCCGCCGCGCGTCGCGGATTTTTGACCATGTGACCGTCGGAATTGGGATCAACCCCGACAAGAACACGCTCTTTTCGTCTTCTGATCGAGTGGACATGTGCCGCGCGTCGGTGAAGGATCTTTCCAATGTGGACGTACGCACCTTTGACGGGCTGGCGGTCGAATTCGTCCGAATTTGTGGCAGCCGAATTCTGCTTCGCGGCGTGCGGACACTGACGGATATCGAAGCGGAGTTTACAATGACTCTGACGAACCGGGTGCTCGATCAGGAGATCGAATCTGTCTTTTTAATGTCGGCCGAACGTTACGCTCACATTTCCAGTTCACTGATCAAACAGATTGCCAAGATGTCCAAAGACGATGTTCGCAGGCGACTGCAGGACTTCGTTCCGGCTCCGGTTATTGAACCTTTGATTTCAAAATTACACCAGCAACCGTAACCAATAATCGCAGTTGAATTTAAACGGTTCGCTGAAACCACATTTCCATGATTGACGGGAGATAAGACAACGATGGTTAAAACTGCCTCCACAATGCTGAGTCTCGGGACGCAGGCTCCTGAGTTTTCTCTTTTGAACGTCGATGGCACGCTGGTCACACGTTCGCAGTTTGCCGGCAAGCCGCTGCTTGTCATCTTCATGTGCAATCACTGCCCGTTTGTGGTTCACATCCGACCGGCTCTGCAAAAGCTGGCGGCCGAATATCAAAGCAAAGGACTGGCCGTCGTCGGGATAAGCAGCAACGATGTTTCGGCCTATCCGCAGGATGGTCCGGACCGCATGAAAGACGAAGCGAACTCCGCCGGCTACACGTTTCCGTATCTGTTCGACGGAACGCAGGACGTTGCTAAGGCCTACAAAGCCGCATGCACTCCGGACATCTTTCTTTTTGACGCCGATCATTCTTTGGTCTACCGCGGTCAGTTTGATTCCAGCCGCCCGGGAAATGGTCAGCCTGTCACTGGTGCCGATCTGCGAGCGGCCTGCGACGCCGTCCTCGCTGGCCAGACGATGTCAGCAGAACAGCGTCCAGGCATCGGCTGCAACATCAAGTGGAAGGCCGGTGAGGAGCCTGAGTATTTCACCGGCATCTCGGCCGTCTAGTGGTCTGTCACGCGTTAAATTCAGGGGTGAGCATTGCTTGTACGACGGACTTCCAGTCCGTCGGCGGTAACCTTTGTCGACGGACTGGAAGTCCGTCGTACCCTAAAATTCAGCTGTGACAGACCACTCGGACAGCGCAGGCCAGTTTGCAGCAGGACGTACAATTTGGATGGCTCAAGGGCCGTTTACTTACGTGACCGGATACGTGACCGAAACCGGAACAGTCTTAAACACGGAATCGTCTGAAAGAGAGAATCGAATGGCGTCAGAGATGTCTGTAGCATTAGGCAGCCTGCATGTGTTGTTGCGAAAGCTGGCCGAAGCGGACGCCGCATTGGCAGAAGGACCTCGAGCCGTCATCGTGGCGGAAAAACAGGTAACGCAGGTTGATCAGTCGATTGAGCAGCAGAAACAGTTGATCAAGGCGACTCGCAAATCTGCGGACGAACTTAATCTGAAGCTGAAGACAAAGGAAACGGAACTGGCCAAGCTTCAGGGCCAGCTGAATACCGCGTCGTCGAACAAAGAGTACGACATCACAAAGGGGCTAATCGAAGCGGCGAAAACCAGTCGAGTCCACATGGAAGAAACAGCCTTCGCAGCTATGGAAGAGATCGATACCGCGCAGGCTCGACTGAAGGAACTGGAAGCCGAACTGATGGCTCGTAAGAAAAGTACGGAGGCCGCAAAAACGGCCTTCGACAGCGGAAAGCCTGAACTCGAATCCACACTGGCCGCGCTAAAGCTTCAAATCACGGACGGCGAAAAAGTGATTCCCGGCGAAGGAAAAGCAGCTTACGCACGTCTGCGAAAAGCGCATGGTGCTGATGCACTGGCGGTAATGGAAGACGGCTTCTGCGAAGCCTGCAGCACCAAGGTGACCAATCAGGATATGGTGCGGCTTCGCATGAGCGACTTCATGGGTTGCCGCGGCTGCGGACGAATTCTGTACTTTCACGAATGACCGCGCCAGGCGATCGGCTCGGCGAGCTTACGCCGCACCGCTCGCCTTTTGTATTCGATTACGAACTCGGGCTGCGCATGAGTTCCTCCGGGTAGTCGACCTGAACAAGGTACAGACCACTGGCAGGAGCCGTGATGCCAGCCTGAGTTCGGTCCATGGACTCAATCACCTGGGTGAGGTATTCCGGGGGATTTTTCGCTCGTCCGACTTCCAGCAGAGTCCCCACGATGGTTCGCACCATGTTATAAAGGAAACCGTCCGCCATCACTTCAAACACAATCATCGGTCGCTCAGCATTGAAGTATTGCCGACCATAGGCCGGTTGCCAGCCGTGAGCCGAGCACCACGGGCTCCATGCAGAGATTCGGCCGATCGTGGCCTCCATGATGGTCCTGACACTTGTGGACTTGTTGGGGAACTTCGTTTCGAAGCACCGAAAATCGTGAGTCCCCAAAAGATGCTGAACGGCAGACGACATCTGTTCCACGTTCAGATGGTAGCGCGATCGATGGACGAATCGATTCAGAAACGGCGGGCAGACATCGTTGTCGCAGATGACGTAGCGGTAACGCTTGCGAGTCGCCGAGTATGTGGAGTGAAATTTCGTCGCAACTTCGGCCGCCGAAACGATCGTGATATCTTCCGGCAAAGAACACTGTAAGCCGCGCCGGATGTTCTCGATTGGGACACGACTGTCCGTGTGAAAGTTGGCCACCTGTCCCAGCGCATGAACTCCGGCATCGGTGCGTCCAGCACAAAACACACGTCGCTTTTCCCCCGTCAACCGCTGGACAGCGCGTTCCACACATTCCTGGATCGACAGGCCATTGGGCTGAACCTGCCAGCCTTTATACAAAGTGCCATCATAGGCAATCGTCAGCATGATGTTGCGTGCCGCTGAGGCTGCTTCAGCTTCAGCGACTGGAGTGTCGTCCCCTTCGTCATTGGAATGGGCGTTGGAATTAATTGTGAACTCAGACATAGAGGGATTGAATATCACCAGATGAGACACGAAGCAGAACTGGAAGAGAAGAGCGTCGATTGTTCGACGATCTTGAGCTTTCAGGCGGCAGGATATGCCGAAGAAGACCGGCTGACGAATGAGGCTGGCCCCCGGTCCGACAATCCAGCCGGTCTCGCCCACAAAAGGTCTCAAAACCGACGGCACCAGTTGCCAGAACTCACCAGCTGCCCCAATACATCAGGCTGGTTTCCGAAGCGAGCATCAGACTGGCGGGACCTATTGGGAAAATCGTCGAACATCGATCCTGTTTTTACTTCCCATTGCCAGGATCACCCCTGCACCGGTTGCGTAGCCATGGGGCAGGTCTATAATCCAGCGAACGTTATCTTTGATGCAGAATTCTTTCTTTAAAGATCTGCAAGTCAGGCTGCGACCGGGGGTCGATTCGCATGTTCATGTGGTTCCGCAACGTTTGGCTGTCAGTGTCCACGGTTTTGAAGGGGATGTACGTCACCCTGCTGACCATGTTCAAGACCTACAATCGCCAGACGTTCACTGAGGTCTACGAATACCCTGAAGTTCCGCTGAAAGTGAAACCCCGTTATCGCGGGTTTCATCGCTTCGATCTCACGACTTGCATTGCCTGCGACAAATGCGCAGTCGCCTGTCCTGTGGATTGCATCTACATTGATAAAGAAAAGAGCCCGGTTGGTAAGGGCTTTCGAGTTAACGGATTTACCATCGACTACTCAAAATGCATGTTCTGTGCATTGTGTGTTGAGCCATGTCCGGTGGATTGCATTTTCATGGGTTCCAATCATGACCTGAGTTGCTACAGTCGTGATGGATGTATTGTGGATTTCGCAAAGCTGCCGCTGGAAATTGCGTGGGGTAAAGCCACGCTGAATCCAACTGTGGTGGCTGAGTCCAAGGTTCTGCATCAGCCAGTATGGGTGAAGGGTGAGCCCAGCCCGTTTGAATTTGCTGGCGCGGAGCCTTAGATTTCGAGATCTTCGTTCTTTTGCAGGTAGTCAACTGACCCAACGAAAGACGGACCATGGTGACAGAAGAGACATTGTTGACGGTAGATGAGGTTAATCAGCGTTTGCCGCTGGTGAAATCCATTGTTCGCGACATCGTTGATCTGCATGCAGACATTTCCTTCCGGAAGCAGCGACTTCTTTCGCTGAGGGAGCGCCATCCGGCTCCCAAGTCCGTGGATTCTGTCTACGAGCAGGAAGTTCAGCAGATGGAGTCTGAACTGTCGCAGGATGAAGGTCGCCTGGATCAGTTCTCCTTTGAACTGTCGCAGATTGGAGGCACTTTGACGGACCCTGGGATGGGGCGAGTTGATTTTCCTGGTGATCTGAGTGGCGAGCGAGTTTATTTTTGCTGGCAGTCAGGGGAGTCGGAAGTTTTGTCCTGGCATGCCGGGGTCTGTGCCGAATCCGTTCGGATGTCACTTTATCATGAGCTGGGCAGCAGTGATTTGGCGACTGAGTCCGGGCGATTGCAGGATACCGAATAGAGCAAAACGGGCGAATGTGGGCAGGATCAACCTGGTGAGAACGTGTGCGTAAACGCGTGGCTGTTTCAGAGGGCGAGTGATGACGGATCTGGTTGGACATTTTCTGCTGTTTGGCCTTGTGGCGATCGCATTTCTGATGCTGCCTCTGCTTATCGGTCGCCTGCTGCGTCCGAAGCTTCCAAACCCCGAAAAAGATGCCATTTATGAATGCGGTGAGCCCGCGATTGGTTCAAGTTACATTCAGTTCGACCTGCGATTTTATGTGGTGGCGTTGCTATTCATCATTTTCGATGTGGAAATCGCCTTCTTCTTTCCGTGGGCTTCGGTTTACGGAAGTGCCATGCACCTGGCTGATTCACGGATTTCTTCGGAAGCTCGTTCAGAACTGAGTGCACGTCTTCTCAGCGTTGATCCGGCAACGATCACTGACGCTCAGGTTATTACCGCTGAGACCGCGTTGAAGTTGGGCTGGATTGGTCTTGCTGACATCCTCGTGTTCTTCGGTGTATTGCTGGTTGGGTTTGCCTACGTTTGGAAACGCGGTGATCTCAACTGGATTCGTGCTCTGACAAAGAAGTCGCGTCAGGCAGGCGACCAGACGGCCGCGATGGTTCGAAGTTAGGCTGCAGTTCGGCAGCGGCGATCGGCAGAAACGAAACCACCCGTAGCGGAACTCGCCAGGAGTTTCGGGGAGATGCTTCGCCGTGTCGAAAGTCTACGCGACTTCCGCTACATTGTTACGAATTCATCGGGCGATCGCCTGAGGGACTTTTGGCTTGCTGTTTGATGGCCACCTGTATTCTTTTCTAAGTGTTTGGCAGGCAGCATTTTTCCTGCAGAATTTCAACGCCTTTCGGATCAATCGTTCATGGACATTCAGGGCATTCACTCGATTCTTTTGGAGCGATTTGGTGAAGCTGTTGTCGGCAGCCAGACGTTCCCCGCGATTGACCCGTGGATCCAGGTGGCCCCGACTTCTATTCTGGAAGTCTGTCGGTTTCTTCATGATGACTCCCGACTCCAGTTCAAGCACCTGAATGATCTGTGTGGTGTCGACTATCTGGAAACCGATCCCAAGAAGGCGGCCAAGTTTGGCCATGAACCACACATCGAAGTGGTCTATCATCTCAGCAGCCTGACACTCGGACATCGTCTGAAAGTCAAAGTTGTGCTGCCTCGCTGGAAGGACAATGTCGCCGGTCAACTGCCGGTGGTTCCGTCGGTCAGCAGTGTCTGGGGAATTGGCAACTGGCATGAACGAGAAGCTTACGATCTGATGGGTATCGATTTTGAAGGCCATCCCAATCTTCGCCGCATTCTGTGCCCGGAAGACTGGGTTGGTCATGCGTTGAGGAAGGATTACGACTTCCCGCTTGAGTATCACGGTGTGCGAGGTCGTTAGTGCTCTGTCAATCTGTTCCCAATCACGTTCGGCCATTCGCCCGACCTGGAGTTCTTTGTCCATGAGCCTTCAAATTGAAGATCCACGTATTGTGGAATTCGACGTTCAGACCGATGAGATGCTGGTTAACATGGGACCTCAACATCCCAGCACTCACGGCGTGTTGCGTCTTCTGCTGCGAACGGACGGCGAAATTGTTCACGAATGCACGCCTCACATTGGCTATCTGCATCGCTGTGCGGAAAAGATTGGCGAGCACCTTTCGCCACCCCAGTACATCCCGTACACAGACCGGATGGATTATCTGGCCGCGATGAATATGAACCTCGGGTTCGCGCTGGCCATTGAAAAACTCGTTGGCATGGAAGTATCCGAAAAGGCAGTTCACCTGCGCGTCCTGATCGCGGAAATCGGGCGCATCGCCAGCCATCTGGTGGGCATGGGCACTTATGGCCTCGACCTTGGAACCTTCAGCCCTTTCCTTTACGCGTTCCGCGAACGAGAAATCATTCTCGACCTGTTCGAAGAAGCCTGCGGGGCTCGCCTGACTTATAGTTATCTCACCATCGGCGGTGCCACTCATGACCTGCCGGACGAGATTGAAATGCCGGAAGGACTGGCAGCATTAATCGGCAAGCACAAAGGGGAACGGCTTCCGTTTCTGGATGTAATCGAAATCTTTTTGCAGTGGCTTGAGCTCCGCATAAAGGAGTATCACACCCTGCTGACTCGCAATATGATCTTCATCAGCCGCACGGCCGGCATGGGCGTTTTGACTCCTGAAATGGCTGTCAGCTACGGTTGCACAGGGCCGGTTTTGCGCGGCAGCGGAGTTGACTTTGACCTGCGTCGCGATGGCGAAGCAATCTACACTCGGATGTACAAGGGCTACGAATTCGATATTCCGGTCGCTCCGTTTGCCTCTGCTCCGCGAGAAGTTGTTCTTGGCGATAACTGGTGCCGTTTTTACGTCCGCATGATGGAAGTGGTCCAGGCCATCCGCCTGGTTCGTCAGGCCATTCCGAAGTACAAAGTGGCCACGGGCAGTTATCGCGAACCCTTCAAGATGAACGCCAAACTGCCGAAGGACGAAGTCTATCTGGAAACTGAAGCACCTCGCGGTCAGATGGGCTTTTACGTCGTCGGAAACGGCGAAGGAAACCCGCTGCGATTGCGAGCCAAAAGCAGCTGCTTCTGCAACGTTTCCGTCACCGACCAGATCTGCCAGGGTGTACCACTCGCCGACATTCCGGCCATCGTAGGCTCGCTGGACATCGTCATGGGTGAAATTGACAGATAACTTCGAATTCCGCGAGCCGTTATTTCTTCAGGTTCAGACGGCACGTTACATTGCATTTGGCGGCCGCAAGCCTTACGCTCAAGGGGTTTGAAGGTTAAATGCAGGGCAACCCGGTCTTGACGGGAGGGTCGGCAGCAGACAAGCCGACGCGGGCGCATACCTTTCCGGTTTGCACCCGCGTCGGCTTTTTTTGTTCAGTGCCTAATGCTCACCGCATTCCCACTGCGGAAAACATTCCTGAGAGGCAGAAGCATTTGCATTTGCAAGAACCCCAGAATCTGAACGGTGTAGTCCACTTTCAGCGAGAACGGTGCGTCCCTGGCGTCGCCAACATTTGGCGAAGCGGTGTTACGACCGATTAAGAAGGATTGGCCCTTGAACAAGACCGTCACGAAACAGAAAGCGTCTCCTTCAGCGGGCTTGCTGAAATGTCCAACCGGCATTCAAGGGCTGGACGAGATCACCTGCGGTGGCTTGCCGCAGGGAAGGACCACGCTCGTTTGCGGCAGCGCTGGCTGCGGTAAAACTCTCCTGGGGATCGAGTTCCTTGTTCGGGGAGCCCTGCTGCACAATGAGCCGGGCGTGTTCCTTAGCCTTCGAGGAAACCGGGGAAGAACTCGCTCAAAATGTCCGTTCGCTCGGTTTCGACCTGGATGACCTCATTGAGAAAAAGAAACTGGCGGTCGACTACATTTACATCGAACGAAGCGAGATCGAGGAAACGGGGGAGTACGACCTCGAAGGACTGTTCATTCGCCTCGGCTATGCCATCGACTCCATCGACTCCATCGGGGCCAAGCGAGTCGTTCTCGACACCCTGGAGACATTGTTCAGCGGACTGTCAAATGTCGCCATCGTGCGCGCCGAACTGCGCCGCCTCTTTCGCTGGCTCAAGGAAAAGGGTGTCACGTCCATCGTGACTGCCGAGCGGGGTGATGGCACGCTGACCCGGCACGGCCTGGAGGAATATGTCGCCGACTGCGTATTGTCCCTGGATCATCGGGTCGCAGGACAAATCTCAACGCGTCGCTTGCGGGTTGTCAAGTATCGAGGCTCGACCCACGCCACCAATGAGTTCCCGTTCCTGATTGACGAAGGTGGTATCTCCGTCCTGCCGATCACGTCGCTCCAGTTGCAGCACGAGGCATCCATCGAGCGAATTTCCAGCGGTGTCCCAGCCTTGGACGTCATGCTCGGCGGTCAGGGGTTTTTTCGAGGCAGCAGCGTCCTGTTGTCCGGCACGGCGGGTGTTGGCAAGACCAGCCTTGCTTGTCATGCCGTCGATGCGTGCTGTCAGCGAGGTGAACGCTGTCTGTATTTCGCTTTTGAAGAATCGGAAGCCCAACTATTTCGCAATATGCGGTCGATTGGCCTCGATCTGGAGCCGTGGGTGAAGAAGGGTCTGCTGCGTTTTCAAGTGGCCCGTCCGACGATGAACGGCCTGGAAATGCACTTGACGAGCATTTACAGGCAAGTTGAAACGTTCCAACCCCGTTTAGTAATCGTCGATCCAATCACTAGCTTTCTTTCGTCGGGGACCGACGCCGAAGCAAGCTCCATGATGATTCGGTTGGTTGATTACTTGAAGTCACACCAGATCACGGCTCTCCTCACCAATTTGAACCATGCCGGAAGCGCCCTGGAGCAGACGAATGTTTCGATCTCCTCGCTGATCGACACCTGGTTGCTCCTGCAAGACCTGGAACTCAACGGCGAGCGCAATCGGGGACTGTACATTCTCAAGTCTCGTGGCATGGCCCACAGCAATCAGATTCGGGAATTCCTGCTGACCGAAAAAGGCATCCAGCTCACCGAGGTTTACCTGGGGCCGGAAGGCGTTCTTACGGGTTCGGCCAGACTCTCCCAGGAAGCCAAGGAAAAGGCGACTGCAGTGGTTCGCAGGCTGGCGGTCGAAGGTAAGCGGGAAACCCTGGCACGAAGGCAACAAGCTCTGGAGGCTCAAATCGCCGTTCTCCAGTTGCAATTTCAAACCGACAAGGAAGAAATGGAACGGGACATCGCCAGTGAGCAGGCGTATGTGGTAAAACTGGATCAGAGCCGGGACGAAATGGCTCGGAGTCGCAAGGCGGATTCCAATGGACTTCCGGTCTCTCCGAAGAAAGGTCGCAAATGAACACGCAGTCCCTTCCGAACTGTCACGAGGTCCAGACAGAGCAGCCGAAACTCTGGCAATTGCGCCTGTACGTCGCCGGACAATCACCCAAGTCCGTAGCCGCCTTCGTCAACCTCAAGCGGATCTGCGAGGAACACCTTACCGGTGAATTCGAGATCGAAGTGATTGATCTTATCGAGAACCCTCGGCTGGCAAAGGATGACCAGATCGTTGCCATACCGACGCTGGTGAGAAAGCTGCCCGAGCCGATCCGCAAAATCATCGGCGACCTGTCCGATACCGAGCGAACGCTGGTCGGCCTGCAACTCTGTCCCTCCACGAAAGGAGGATAAGGGCAATGAGCGATAGTGAGCCACGCATAAAGCGGCAGACAACGACCGAAGCGTTCGAGGAGCGGGCGGCGAATCACTTTCAGGAAGGCTACGTCTTGTGCCTGTACGTCGCCGGTCTGACGCCACGTTCCACTCGGGCGGTC
>Ga0209284_10000555_pt1 | contig 60865 bp, 47 predicted proteins | sample FRY03_FD_187211 | JGI IMG/M metagenome (GOLD analysis project Ga0209284, IMG submission 187211) | Freshwater microbial communities from Lake Fryxell liftoff mats and glacier meltwater in Antarctica - FRY-03 (SPAdes) (version 2) | ecosystem: Environmental > Aquatic > Freshwater > Ice > Glacier...
TGTCCGAAAACAGATTTACTAGAAAAATAATTACTTTTACCCATCGTATTTAGTATTTTGCAACACAAATTTACGATTCATTTAAAGAAGCCATCTTTTTGGCTTCTTTTTTATCGGACAACAATGATTTTTTTTATAAATTAGTTTCATTAGTAAATTAGCTAGTCTGCTTTTACTAGTTTTTTAGCTCAAACAGTAAATTGTAATGAATCACTAAAAATGGAATACGATTATATTATTATAGGAAGTGGTTTTGGTGGCTCTGTGAGCGCCCTAAGATTGTCTGAAAAAGGATATAAGGTTTTGGTTATTGAAAAAGGAAAATGGTTTAAGGCCCAAGATTTCCCCAAAACTAATTGGAATTTCAGAAAATGGATATGGTTGCCAAGTCTGCGTTTCTTTGGTATTATGAAATTAACCATTTTCAAACATGTGGCTGTCCTTTCTGGAACTGGAGTAGGAGGCGGATCTTTGGTCTACGCCAATACATTGCCCATTCCAAAAGCTGTATTTTTTAAAACCGGCAGTTGGAGTACCCTTCACAATTGGGAAGATGAGTTAGCACCCCATTATAAAGAAGCCTTGAGAATGCTAGGAGCAGCAGAGAACCCAAAATTATTTCACGGAGATATTGGATTAAAAAAAGTAGCTCAAAAACTAGGGATAGAAGACAAATTTAGCGCCACCAAAGTAGCTGTTTATTTTGGAGAAGAGAATGTCACAAAAGAAGATCCTTATTTTGCAGGGAAGGGACCAGAAAGAACGGGTTGTAATTTCTGTGGTGCTTGTATGACTGGTTGTAGGAACAATTCTAAAAACACACTAGACAAAAACTATTTATATTTGGCCCAAAAACAAGGAGCAGTCATTAGGGCAGAACAAGAGGTTTATAACGTGAGACCCATAGCCTCAGAAGACGGTGCAGGGGGGTATGAAGTGTCCTTAAAAACCAGCACTAAATTCTTTGCCAAAAGATCTAAAATAAGAACCCAAGGAGTTGTTTTTTCCGGAGGAGTATTGGGAACGGTTAATCTTCTGCTCAAAATAAAAACAGGATCATTACCTCATATTTCTGACAGATTGGGCTATGATATTAGAACCAATAATGAAACCCTAGTTAGTGTGTCTAGTTTGGAAAAAGACGCTAACTATTCTAAAGGAGTGGCCATAGGAAGTATTTTAGATACAGATGAAAATAGTCACTTAGAAATATGCAGGTACTCTGAGGGCTCCAACGCGTGGAAGCTTATTCACCTGCCTTATGTAACGGGTGCTAATGCTTTCATTAGACTATTAAAAGTGTTGCTGGCCTTAATAAAATCTCCCATTAAATATTTTAAAATTTATTTTGTAAATAGTTGGGCAAAAAAAACGGTGGTACTCCTTTTTATGCAAACCTTAGACAGCACTCTTAGGTTTAAGAGAAATATGTTTGGATTTATGGGCTCCACAATAAGTACAGGCAATAAGCCAAGTCCTTTTATTAAAGAGTCTGTCTCACTCATTAGAGATTACAGTAAGGCCGTAAACGGTGTGAGCACTTCATTTGCTCTAGAGACCCTAGCAGGTATACCTTCTACTGCTCATATTTTAGGTGGGGCAGTCATGGGAAAAAATCCTTCTGAGGGTGTTATAGACAAGAACAATAGAGTTTTTGGCTATGAGAATATGTATGTGATAGATGGTGCCATGATTTCTGCCAACCCAGGCGTAAACCCCTCTTTATCTATTACCGCAATAGCAGAGCACGCAATGGCTCAAATTCCTTTTAAAACGGAGCTTGCCAATTAACAATAAAACAACCCACACACCAATGGAAGAAAGGCCAGAGGAAAGCCTACTGCCAGTCATTGATTTTTCAGGTCAAAAGCCCCTTAAAATTTAAAAATAGTGTTAGTCATCGAAAAAAAGTGTAGTTCAACGAGTATATTTTTTTGTTAGTATTTTAATACTTAAAGAACCTTAAAGTTCTTCTCTTTTTAAACAATTTTATTTTAATGTATTTCAGTTATTTTATTGCTGAGAATACAAAACTAAAAAAGCAGCCTAAAGGCTGCTTTTTTATATGGTTATTTGAGGTTTGAATTAAAACAAGCCGTTTATTTCTGCATCTATTTTTTCAATAATGTGGCCTAGGTCTTCTGGGTTGGAAACAAAGTCTAGGGGGTCTACATCTATGACTAGTAGTTTGCTTTTGGTGTAGCCGTGTGCCCATGCTTCATAGCGTTCATTAAGTCTGCTTAGGTACTCTATGGAAATGCTATTTTCGTATTCACGACCTCTTTTTTGGATTTGGCTTACTAGGTTTGGCACTGAGCTTCTAAGGTAAATAACCAATTCTGGTGGTTCAATAAGAGTTTCCATGAGCTCAAACAATTGTTTGTAGTTATTAAAGTCTCTATTGGTCATGAGACCCATGGCATGCAAGTTGGGCGCAAATATAAAAGCATCTTCGTAAATGGTTCTGTCTTGTATAATGTTGCTGCCTGTTTTTCTGATCTCTAGAATTTGTCTGTATCTGCTGTTGAGGAAAAAAATCTGAAGGTTAAAACTCCAGCGCTCCATTTGGTTGTAAAAGTCATCTAGATACGGGTTGTCTTCTACTTCTTCATAGTGGGCATCCCACTTATAATGCTTAGACAATAGCTTGGTAAGTGTGGTCTTACCTGCCCCAATATTTCCTGCAATGGCTACGTGCATAGGTACTTATATTTATTTAGGTCTGTTGAATATCCTTTTAATAAGGTGCAACAAGATACCTAAATTATGCAGTATGATAAAATCTATTTTAAAATTAAATAACTGCTTTTTTCTTTTTAATTTGGGTCATTAAACCAATTAGAATTATCTCAGTCTAAATTTAAATACTCATAGATGAAAACACTATTAAATACCCTAGCTATCTTTTTAGTTGCATCGGCTCCCTTGCTGGCTCAAGAATTTCAAGGAACCGCTACTTATATGACTAAAACCACAATGGATATGGATTTTGGCGGCAGACAAATGCCAGAGGCTCAAAAGAAAATGATACAAGAGCGCATGAAATCTATGTTGGAAAAAACTTTTGTTTTGAACTTTAATAGAACGGCATCTACCTATGAGGAAGAACAAAAGTTAGAGCAGCCTGGTTCTGCTACTGGAGGAGGAGGAGGTATGAGATTTATGGGGATGGGTGGCGCTGCTGGTGTCTATTTTAAAGATATTCAGTCTAAGACTTATACTAATGAGACAGATATTTTTGGCAAACCATTTCTGGTGCATGATAAATTAAAACCAATAGTTTGGACGCTTACAGCAGAGACTAAGCAGATTGGTCAATACAACTGTTATAAGGCTACGGCAGTAAAAGCTTTAGATACTACTATGAGAAGTGTGTTTAACAGGAGAGGTCCTGGCCAAAGGGGTCAAGACACACCCAAAGATCCTTCGCAAACTTCAACAAATAAGGATAGCGTTAAAGACTCTGTTTCTAAAGGAGCTAGTGGAGAACTTTCGTTAGCCTCACGAATAGCACTTCCTGCAGAGGTACAAGTTACGGCTTGGTATACTTTAGATATTCCAATTAGTCAGGGACCAAAAGAGTATTGGGGGCTTCCCGGACTCATATTAGAAGTGACTGAGGGAAGAACGGCAATTTTATGCTCTAAAATAGTCATGAACCCAAAGGAACCTATTGCTATTGTGGCACCTACCAAAGGAAAGAAGATTAACCAAAGTGAATACGAAAAAACCATGGCTAAAAAAGTGAAGGAAATGTCTGAGAATTTTAGAGGTGGTGGCAGGTCTGGTGGGAGTATAATGATTAGGAATTAATATTGGTTTTTTTAGTTTTTATTATCTCTTATTTTTAAATAAATGAAAAACAACCTTCTTTTAGCATTCTTATTTTTTGGAATGGCCACCTCTGTTCAAGCTCAAAAAGTAAATATTACAGGAGTAGTCAAAGACTCTTTGGGAGTTGGTTTGGACATGGCCAATGTAGTAGCTATTAATGAGACTACTAAGACCTTAGATGGCTTTGGAATTACAGACCCCAATGGGCGCTATAAAATAACAGTGAGAGCCAATACTCTTTATAGAATTAAAGTGAGCTACATTGGTTTTACGCCTAAGGAATATATAGTGACCACCAGTTTACAAGATTTTGTGAAGGATGTGAGTTTAATGACCCAAGCAGAGGCCTTAGATGAGGTAGAGCTCACTTATGAAATTCCAGTGATCATAAAAGGAGATACTATTGTGTACAACACAGATTCTTTTGTCAGTGGGACTGAGAAAAAGTTAGGGGATGTAATAAAAAAACTACCAGGCTTAGAAATTAACGATGATGGAGAAATAGAAGCTGAAGGTAAAAAAGTGACTAAAATTATGGTGAATGGGAAGGATTTCTTTGATGGAGACACCAAATTAGCTACCAAGAACATCCCTGCCAATGCAGTGGCTAAAGTAGAGGTACTCAGGAATTATTCAGAGGTGGGCCAACTTAGCGGAGTGACCAATAACCAAGATAATGTAGCTATTAACATAAAATTAAAAGAAGGAAAAGAGCGTTTTTGGTTTGGAGAAATAACAGCAGGTAAGGGGTTGGATAATGCTTTTCTAGCACATCCTAAAATCTTTTATTACAGCCCTAAATTTTCTGCTAACCTTATTACAGATTTTAATAATATTGGAGAATTACCTTTTACTCCTAGGGATTATTTTAATTTTACGGGTGGGGTTTCTAACTTTAGTAGGGGTGGGGGAACGCAATTCAATGCCAGTAATAATTCTCTTGGAATTTCATTGCTACAAAACAATAGGGCAAAAGCCATAGACACTAAGTTTGGAGCAGCTAATTTTAATTACAAGCTCAATGAAGCTTTAGATTTAAGTGGTTTTGTTATTTATTCTTACACAGGAACTCAACTAGAAAACCAGACTCTTAGACAGTTTATTGTCTCAAATCAGACAGAGCAAACGGTGGCCAATACGGACCAGAAAGCTACTTTAGGTTTGGCGAAATTTAGCACTCGTTATAAGCCTTCTGCACAGCTTCAATGGGATTATGACGTACTTTTAAAAAATTCATCGCAAGAAGAGCAGCGTTTACTTTCTTCTAAGGCAGGTGTATCTGAAAATATTATTGAAAACAAGACACAAGACCCAATCACTATTACTCAAAATACAGGTCTTTATTATACCTTGTCTGACAGTCATATTTTTGCTTTTCAAGCCCAGCATTTATACCAGAAAGAAAATCCCTTTTATAATGCCATTAGAACACAAGAGCCTTTTAATGGAATTTTACCTCTGTTGGGATATGGTCTTGGATTTGATATAAACCAGTCACAAGTTGTTACGACCAATAAACTAGACGCTAAATTGGATTATTACTTGATAACTGGCCCTAAGAGTAATCTTAATTTTAGCTTAGGCACCATTTTGAGCCATCAAGACTTTAATTCTGACATTTTCGAGGTATTATCGGGTGACGTGCCCAACCCCCTTAACCAAGATTTTCTTAAAAATAGGGTTGGGTTTGATTTTACAGATTTCTACGCTGGTTTTCATTATAAAGTAATATCTGGAAAATTCACTTTTAATCCAGGTTTTAATATGCACTCTTACCTGGCAAAAAACACCCAATTGGGGAGTGAGCTAATTAAAAAACTGACCAATTTGGTGCCAGATCTCTTTGTGAATTTTCAGATGAGAAAATCAGAAAACATAAGATTGAACTATAATATTAGCAGAGAGTTTACAGATATTAATAATCTAGCAGTAGGCTATGTGTTTAGTAATTACAATGCTATTTTTCAAGGAAATAGAGATTTAGAAAGTGCTTTATACCACAATGCTACACTAAATTTCTCTAGTTTTAATATGTTTAATTTTCAAAATATCTTTGCTAATTTTACCTATAATAAAAGAGTAGATGCCTTTAAAAATAGTGGGCTTATAAGTGGAATAAATCAGGTGAACTCCACTATTAATACCTCTCTTCCAGATGAGACTTTTTCTGGATCTGCTAACTACCAAAGGACTTTTGGCAAGATTAAAATAAGTAGTAGGGCTAATTTTTCTAGCGCGCTACTCAACAATGTTATTAATAATACACCTAGGGTTTCAAAGTCTTTTACCCAGACTTATAGGGGTTCTGTAGCTACTAATTTTAGAGGTGCACCCAACCTAGAACTAGGGTATTCTTATACATTAAATGATTACAACAATGCCGGGCGTATGAGCACTTTTTACACAGACCGTCCCTTTGCTAAGTTAGATATGCAATTTTTAAAGTCTTTTATTTTTACTGCAGATTACGATTACTATCATTACAGAGACGCTGCTAAAACAGCAGACAATGAATACGCTTTTCTCAATACCAACCTTTCGTATCAGAAAAAGGACAGCAAGTGGGAGTACGGTCTTCAAATTACTAACGCCCTTAATACGGCTGCTTTAAACCAAGACAGTTTTAATGATCTTTTTATAAGTTCTGCGGCTTACACAGTGCAGCCTAGGTATCTTGTTTTAAAGCTTAAATACGATTTATAATTATTTTTTACAAAAACTTTGAATTTAAATAATATCTACCTTACATTTGCATTGTATTAATTAAGAGGAAGGATTTGACTGATTGCAACCTCTTTATATCTTTGGCCTCTGGCCGATATAAAAAAAGTGCTAAAGCAGTTCACAGTATCTTACACTGTGAAACAAATACCCCGCTTTAAGTCAGATCTGAATTCCTAACTAAATGAAAATTGAGTTATGGCATATTTATTTACATCAGAATCTGTTAGCGAAGGACACCCAGATAAAATTGCAGACCAGATTTCAGACGCCTTATTAGATAATTTCTTAGCCTTTGATCCTCAGAGTAAAGTAGCTTGTGAAACCTTAGTAACCACAGGTCAGGTCATATTAGCAGGAGAGGTTAAAAGCGGCACTTATTTAGATGTGCAGCAGATAGCTAGAGATGTTGTCAATAAAATTGGCTACACCAAAGGGGCGTACCAGTTTAGCGGTGATTCTTGTGGGGTTATTTCACTCATTCACGAACAGTCACAAGATATTAATCAAGGGGTAGACAGAGGCTCTAAAGAAGAGCAGGGAGCTGGAGACCAGGGAATGATGTTTGGCTACGCCACTAAGGAAACAGAAAATTATATGCCTTTGGCCTTAGATATTTCTCATAAAATTTTAGAGGAATTGGCTAAAATGAGAAGAGAAGGTACGGACATTTCTTATTTAAGACCAGATGCCAAGTCCCAGGTCACCATCGAATACTCAGACGAAAATGTGCCGCAGCGTATAGACACCATAGTAATTTCTACCCAACATGATCCTTTCTTGGCAGATGACGATGCCATGTTGAAAACTATTAAAAAAGACCTCATAGAAAAACTCATTCCAAGAGTAGTAGCACTGTTTCCAATGCATGTGCAGGCCCTTTTTAATAAGGAAATTACCTATTATATTAATCCTACAGGTAAATTTGTGATTGGGGGCCCTCATGGAGACACAGGACTAACAGGAAGAAAAATCATTGTAGATACTTACGGAGGTAAAGGCGCCCACGGAGGGGGTGCTTTTAGTGGTAAAGACCCTTCTAAGGTAGACCGCTCTGCTGCCTATGCAGCCAGACATGCTGCTAAAAATCTAGTAGCGGCAGGAGTGGCCTCTGAAATTTTAGTGCAGATTAGTTATGCCATAGGGGTGGTAGCACCCACGTCTATTTATGTAGATACCTATGGAACATCGGCCACAGGCCTTACAGACGGTGAAATAGCAAAGAAAGTAGCAGAAATTTTTGATATGCGTCCGCATGCTATTGAAGAGCGTTTACAGCTGCGCAATCCTATATATTTTGAAACGGCTGCCTACGGCCATATGGGAAAGACTCCGCGTAAAGTGACTAAAGTTTTTGAGTCTCCATACAACGGCCGCATAGAGAGAGAAGTGACCTTATTTACCTGGGAACAATTAGACAAAGTGTCTGATGTACAAAAAGCCTTTGGTTTGTAATATATTTTTAAGGGGGAGAAATTTTAAATTTCAAGCCTTATATTTAAAGTTTTAAGTTCAAACATTTATTGAATAGTTATCAAGAAAGGCGGAGGGATTAGACCCTGTGAAGCCTTAGCAACCCTTTGCATTTGCAATGAAGGTGCTACATTCTATCCTATTTAAGGGAATAGATAACGTGAAGGCTTACCTGAGGTAAGCCACACTTTCTTTTTTAACTTTTTCGATCTTTACCATACAAGCTGCGATGCTAGATGGGTTTGGCTTTTTAATTATTTTTTTAACATTAAAAACAAAAATCATGAGTACAGAAAACAACAAAAAATTTGCTACCAATGCCCTGCACGCTGGGCATGATCCAAAAGCAACAGCAGGAACAAGAGCAGTCCCTATTTATCAGACTACAGCCTACGTTTTTGACAGTGCAGAACACGCGGCCAATCTTTTTTCCTTGGCAGAAACTGGAAATATTTACACCAGAATTAACAACCCCACAAATGATATTTTAGAAAAGCGATTGGCAGCTTTAGAAGGAGGAATTGCTGCTGTAGTTACCGCATCTGGAACCGCTGCAATTGCCACCTCTCTATTGGTGCTTTTAAAGGCGGGAGACCATATTGTAGCTTCTAGCAGTTTGTATGGAGGGACTTACAATCTTTTAAATGTGACTCTGCCTAGATTAGGCATTACCACTACTTTTGTAGACCCTTCTGAGCCTGCTCATTTTGAGGCTGCGGTGCAAGAAAATACTAGAGCCTTTTTTGTAGAATCTCTAGGGAATCCAAAATTAGATGTCTTGGATTTAAAAGCCATAGCTGGTTTTGCTAAAAAAGCCAAAGTGCCTTTTATTGTAGATAATACAGTAGCCACGCCAGCTTTACTAAACCCTATTGCGTACGGGGCAAATATTGTCATTCATTCCCTGACTAAGTTTATAAATGGAAATGGAACGGCTTTGGGGGGTGCTGTCATAGACGCAGGAACTTTTGATTGGAGCAGCGGAAAGTTTCCGGAGTTTACAGAACCCTCTGCTGGTTATCACGGACTTATTTACCACGAGGCATTAGGGGCAGCTGCTTTTATTGCCAAACTGAGAATAGAAGGTCTTAGAGATTACGGAGCGGCCATAAGCCCATTCAATGCTTTTCAGATTATTCAAGGTTTAGAAACCCTGTCTATTAGAATAGCCAAGCATTCAGAAAATGCCCTAGCCTTGGCCCAATGGTTAGAAACTCAAGAATTGGTTTCTTGGGTAAATTACCCCGGCTTAAAATCTAGTGCCTATTATGACAAAGCACAAGAATACCTGCCTAAGGGCCAGAGTGGGATTGTTACTTTTGGGGTAAAAGGGGGCTTTGAATCTGCTAAAAAAGTAGCTAACAAAACCCAGTTATTTTCTTTACTGGCCAATATTGGAGACAGTAAATCTCTAATCATTCACCCAGCCAGTACCACGCATCAGCAATTGTCTCCAGAGGCTCAAATAGCTACTGGAGTTACAGAAGATCTCATTAGGTTGTCTGTGGGTTTAGAATCTATTGAAGACTTAAAAGCAGACCTGACTACTGTTTTTGAAGCTATTAAAGAAAATATTTTAGCCTAATATTCATGCGGCAAGCAAAAGCTTGCCGCTTAAAGGACCTCTATGAAAACCATTCAAATAAAAGGATACCAAACCCTTTCCAATTATACGGCAGACATTGCACTCACCTATGAGCATTTTGGGCTTCCTTTAGACAGTGCTCCAGTAGTGTTGGTGAACCATGCACTTACTGGAAACTCTAATGTGGCTGGTGATGGCGGTTGGTGGAGTACACTTATTGGTGCAGGAAAATGTATAGATACGGAGCAGTACGCTGTTTTGGCTTTTAATGTACCAGGGAATGGCTATGATGGCTTTGTTATTGAAAACTACAAGAATTTTGTTGCGGGAGATATAGCTAAGATATTTCTTAAGGGTCTTGAGATTTTAAAAATCCCTAAATTATTTGCTATTATTGGTGGCTCTTTAGGAGGGGGTATTTCCTGGGAAATGGCTGCTTTTAATCCCAAAATCACCCAGCACCTTATTCCGGTAGCCTCTGATTGGAAATCTACTGATTGGCTTATTGCCAACTGCCAAATTCAAGAGCAATTTTTATTAAACTCTAAGCAGCCAGTTCATGATGCTCGCATGCACGCCATGCTTTGTTATAGAACGCCTGAGTCTTTTAACCAGAAGTTTAATAGAAGTACCAATGAAACTTTACAGGTGTTTAATGTAGAGAGTTGGCTTACCCATCATGGAGAAAAGTTACAAGCGCGTTTTCAGCTATCTGCATACAAGCTAGTAAACCAATTATTGCGTTCTATAGACATTACTAGAGATGGCCCAGAGGCCTTTAAAAAACTCCAAGAAAGTGACACACATATTCATATTATTGGGGTAGATTCTGACTTGTTTTTTACTGCCTCTGAAAACAAAGACACCTTTAAGCAATTGGCGCAATCACAATCTAATGTGACCTATGGAGAAATAAGATCTCTGCACGGGCACGACGCCTTTTTATTAGAGTTTGATCAGCTAGAGGTATTATTAGCGGGTATATTTACCCCAGCATGGGCCCATAAAAAAGTGCAGGTTTTAAAATTTGGCGGGAAGTCTTTGGCCAATGGAGAAGGGATAGAAAAAGTCTGCGAGATTATTACACAAAAGAAATCTGAACAGCAACCTATTGCTGTGGTGGTGTCTGCTAGAGATAATGCCACAGACCAATTAGAGCGTTTGTTAGACCTAGCGGCCCAAGGCCAGGACTACCTTCCTGCCCTAGACTTTTTTAAAGTCCAACAGGCCACTCCCTTAGAAGGAACTGTTTTGGCTCCATATTTTGATCAGCTCAGTCAAATCTTAGCGGGGGTAGCTCTTACAAAAGACTATAGCCTTAAAACCAAAGATCAGGTATTGGCGTTTGGAGAAATCATTTCCGCAAAGACCTTGGTGTATTTATTAGAAAAAAAGGGGGTAAACGCCCAGTTTTTAGACAGTAGAACCCTTATTAGAACCAATAACCAATTTGGGAATGCTCAGGTACAAGAAGTCATTTCTAAACAGCAGGTAAGGGCTGCCTATGAAGCGCTTCCAAAGGATATTGTTCCAGTGTTTACAGGTTTTATAGGAGGAACTGTTGCTGGAGAGACTACCACGCTGGGGCGTAACGGGAGCAACTATTCTGCGGCCCTATTGGCTAATTTTTTAGAGGCTGGTGAATTGCAAAATTACACCCATGTAGACGGTATTTATACGGCCAATCCAAATTTGGTTCCCGAGGCACAAAAAATTGCTGCGCTATCTTATTCTGAAGCCAATGAGTTGGCTAATTTTGGAACTACTATTTTACACGCCAAGACCATTATACCGCTTATTGAAAAAAATATTCCACTGAGAATTCTCAATACTTTTAAGGCAGAAAATGAGGGTACTTTAATTAGCGCTACACCTACTAAAGAAGGAATAAAATCACTGTCTCTTATAGAATCTGTGAGCTTAATTACCATTGAAGGGAGAGGTCTTTTAGGAAAAGCAGGGGTAGATGCCAGAATTTTTAAGACCTTAGGAAACGCAGGTATTAGTGTGAGTATTATTTCACAGGGATCTTCTGAAAGAGGTATTGGTTTAGTGGTAGACGCAAAGGACGCCACAGAAGCTGTTGTGTCTTTAGAACGTGAATTTGAACAAGATTTTTACGCTCAAGACATCAATAGGATTTATGCGGTAGATCAGGTGTCTGTTATTTCTATTGTAGGACAAGATTTGAGTTCTTTTCACAAGCCTTATAATGCGCTTATTAAAAATCAGATTGTACCGCTTTTATTTAACAATACGGTGACGGGTAAAAACGTTTCATTGGTCTTACATAAAAAAGACTTGTACAAGGCGCTCAATATCATGCATGCCCAAATATTTGGGCAGGCTAAAAAAGTGAATATAGCCGTATTTGGAGTAGGACAGGTGGGCGCCGCTTTAGTAGATCAAATATTAAAGGCTGCACTCCAAATAGAAGAGAGAAAAGGAATTAAGCTGCAGATATTTGCTTTGGCTAATTCTAAAAAAATGTTACTAAATGCTGGCGGGATTGGCAAAACAGCAACTGAAACAACTTTAACTTCTGCAACAGCACCTTCAACAGGAGCTGCTAGAGCAGTTTCCAAAGCAGATTGGCGTTTAGAATTGGCCGTTTCAGAACAGTCTTCAGATTTAGAAATATTGTTTAACTATGCCCAAACCCATCATTTAGAAAATTTAATATTGGTAGACAATACCGCTAGTGCTTCTTTTGTAGCACATTACGCTCATTTTGTAGCCCATGGTTTTGATTTGGTGTCTTCTAATAAAATAGCCAATACCTTGTCTTACAAAGCATACGGAGCACTGCGTGAGCAGTTGGTGAAATTTCAGAAGCAATACCTTTATGAAACTAATGTTGGAGCTGGCCTACCCCTTATAGATACTATTAAATTACTGCATCTGTCTGGAGAGAATATCACCCAAATTAAGGGGGTGTTTTCAGGTTCACTCAGTTATATATTTAATACTTTCTCAGTCTCAGATAAGCCTTTTTCTGTGGTGGTTAGGGAAGCCCTTTCTAAAGGGTATACAGAGCCGGACCCAAGAGAAGATTTAAGCGGGAATGACGTAGGTAGAAAGCTTTTAATTTTAGCCAGAGAGTTAGACCTTATTAATGAATTTTCAGAAGTGGTTATTGACAATCTTATTCCGGAGTCTTTACGCAGCTTAGATGCCCCTGGCTTCTTAGCAGAAATGTCTAAATTAGATCTTATATTTGCAGAAGTAAAAGCCAAACAAGCCCCAGGACATGTCCTGAGATATGTAGGGATTTTAGAGGGAGATTTACAACAAGAAAAAGGGTGTTTAAAGGCCCAATTAATATCTGTTGCAGGAGATAGTTCCTTGGGCCAAGTAAAGGGCGCAGATTCTATTATAGAAATATATACAGAATCTTATGGAAACCAGCCCATTGTTATTCAGGGCGCAGGTGCAGGTGCCGCCGTAACAGCTAGAGGTGTTTTTGGAGATATTCTAAGAATTGTGGAAAAGAATTAGGCCCACTTAAAAATAAGAAAGATGGACGCATACGAATTTGAAACCAATGCCATTAGAATGCAAATGCAGCGTTCTGAAAACTTGGAACACTCTACTCCATTGTACTTGACTTCTAGTTTTGTTTTTCAGGACGCAGAAGATATGCGGGCTTCTTTTGCAGAAGAAAAACAAAGGAATATCTATTCCAGATATGCAAATCCTAATACCTCAGAGCTTATTGAGAAAATTTGTAGTATGGAAAAAGCAGAAGCAGGCTTTGCTTTTGCCTCTGGCATGGCTGCGGTATACAGTACTTTTGCTGCTCTCTTAGAAAGTGGAGACCACATCCTTTCCTGCGCCAGTGTATTTGGTTCTACTCTTAGTTTGTACACCAATTTTTTTCCAAAATGGCAGATTAGTACAGATCTATTTCACATAAGAGCATCGGCCTCTGAAATAGAGGCTCTAATAAAACCCAATACAAAAGTCATTTATGTAGAGTCTCCTACCAACCCTGCAGTAGACGTATTAGACTTAGAAATGCTTGGAAATATTGCAAAAAAACATAGTTTAATTTTAATTGTAGATAATTGTTTTGCCTCTCCTTATTTACAGCAGCCTATTGTTTTTGGCGCTCATTTAGTGGTGCATTCCGCAACCAAACTCATAGACGGCCAAGGAAGAGTTTTGGGTGGTATTACGGTAGGCCGCGCAGACCTTATAAATAAAATATATCAATTTTCCAGAATATCTGGCCCCGCTATGTCTCCTTTTAACGCTTGGGTCCTTTCCAAGAGTTTAGAAACCTTAGCGGTTAGAGTAGACCGCCACTGTGAAAACGCTTTGGCGTTGGCTACTTTTCTAGAAAGTCATGAAAAAGTAAGCATGGTAAAGTATCCATTTTTAAAATCACACCCTATGTATGCCGTGGCCAAAACGCAAATGAAAGCGGGAGGGGCAGTAGTTGCCTTTGAAATAGCAGGAGGCTTAGAAGCTGGAAAAACTTTTTTTAACAGTATTCAAATGCTTTCGCTCTCTGCTAATCTAGGAGACTCAAGAAGTATTGTCACACACCCAGCCAGCAGCACACATGCTAAATTAAGCCCAGAAGAACGTTCCAGCTCGGGTATTTCTGATGGGCTCATTAGGGTTTCTGTAGGATTAGAAAACATAAAAGATATTATGGCAGATGTAGCGCAGGCTATAGAAAAAGCCGCTTTATAAATACATATTATTTTGACTGAGAACAAAAAAACATATCCAACAAAAACGCCTGTTAAGGAACTTTTAAAAGAGAGAATTTTAGTCTTGGACGGTGCCATGGGTACCATGATACAAGAGTATAAGTTCTCAGAAGAAGATTATAGGGGTACGCGTTTTAAAGACTGGGAACACCCCTTGCAGGGTAATAATGACCTATTGACCCTCACTCAGCCAGACGCCATTAAAACCATTCACGAAAAATATTTAGCTGCTGGGGCAGACATCATAGAAACCAATACTTTTTCATGCACTACTATTGCTATGGCAGACTACCATATGGAGGGTCTGGTGTATGAATTAAATTATGAGGCCACTAGAATAGCCCTAGAAGCCGCAGCAGCTTTCACAGCAAAGGATCCATCAAGGCCTAGATATGTGGCTGGTAGTATAGGGCCCACCAACAGGACGGCTAGTTTGTCTCCAGATGTGAACAACCCAGGCTATAGAGCGGTGAGCTTTGAAGATTTAAAAGTAGCCTACTGTCAGCAGGTAGAAGCGCTTATAGACGCTGGTGTAGATATTTTATTAGTAGAAACTGTTTTTGACACCCTTAACGCAAAGGCTGCTTTATTTGCCATTGACGAAGTAAAAACACAAAGGAATATATCTATTCCCATTATGGTAAGTGGGACTATTACAGATGCCTCTGGTAGAACCTTATCTGGACAAACGGCAGAAGCATTTCTTATTTCAATTGCTCATTCAGACCTCTTGACTGTTGGTTTTAATTGTGCGCTGGGTGCCAAAGCACTATTGCCACATTTAGAAGTACTAGCTAAAAAAGGATCTTTTGGGGTTTCTGCGCACCCCAATGCGGGCTTGCCTAATGCCTTTGGGGGCTACGATGAGAGTGCCGCAGAAATGGCAGCCCAAATTCAGCAGTATATAGACCTTGGTCTTGTTAATATAGTGGGAGGTTGCTGTGGTACCCGCCCAGCGCATATAGAAGCTATTGCGGCTATTGCGGCCAAAGGGACACCTAGAAAGATATTAAATAAAGCCATTCCTCAAATGCACCTTTCTGGTTTAGAGCCCCTGATACTCTCCCCAGAAATTAATTTTGTCAACGTGGGAGAACGCACCAATGTGGCGGGTTCCAAGATGTTTTTAAGGCTTATAAAAGAGGGCTCTTATGAGCAGGCCTTAGCTGTAGCTAGAGAACAGGTAGAGAATGGGGCACAGATCATAGATATCAATATGGATGACGGTCTAATAGATGGTAAAGAGGCCATGGTTAACTTTTTAAACCTGGTGGTGGCAGAGCCAGATATTTCTAGAGTACCCATTATGATTGACAGCTCTAAATGGGAGATTATAGAGGCAGGCCTTAGGGTGGTACAAGGAAAGTGTGTGGTGAATTCTATAAGTTTAAAAGAAGGGGAAGCACAATTTTTAGCACAGGGCACAAAAATTAAAAAGTATGGAGCCGCAGTTATTATTATGGCTTTTGATGAGGTGGGTCAAGCAGATAATTATGACAGAAGGATTGAGATAGCAAAGCGCTCTTACGATTTGCTAGTTCAAAAATTAGATTTTCCGCCCCAAGACATTATTTTTGATTTAAATGTATTTCCAGTGGCTACTGGAATGGAGGAACACCGCCAAAACGCTTTAGATTTTATAAAGGCTACCGCTTGGGTGCGCACTAATTTACCATATGCTTCTGTGAGTGGGGGGGTGAGTAATGTCTCCTTTAGCTTTAGGGGTAATAATCCCGTTAGAGAGGCCATGCATTCTGTGTTTTTATATCACGCCATTAAAGCTGGGATGAATATGGGAATTGTAAATCCTAGCATGTTGGAGGTCTATGATGACATTCCAAAGGACTTATTGGCCCATGTAGAAGATGTTATTTTAGACAGGCGTGATGATGCCACAGAACGTTTGTTAGATTTTGCAGAAGGCTTTGTTGGGACGGTAAAAGAGAGCAAAATTGACCTGTCATGGAGAGAGACTCCCCTGCAAAACAGAATTACCAGAGCCCTTGTAAAAGGGATAGACGCCTATATTATTGAAGATGTAGAAGAAGCCAGAATGGCTGCAGCTGCCCCTATTCACGTCATTGAAGGTAATTTAATGACAGGTATGAATGTGGTGGGAGACTTATTTGGAGCCGGAAAAATGTTCCTGCCCCAGGTGGTTAAATCTGCCCGTGTAATGAAAAAGGCAGTGGCTTATTTGCTTCCATATATTGAAGAGGCAAAAAAAGCACAGGCAAATTATGACGCTACAGCTTCACAGTCTGCAGGTAAAATACTCATGGCTACAGTAAAGGGTGACGTGCATGACATTGGTAAGAATATAGTGAGTGTGGTACTGGCTTGTAACAATTATGAAATTATAGATTTAGGGGTGATGGTGCCGCCAGATAAAATTATAGCTGCCGCCAAGGAGCATCAGGTAGACGCTATTGGACTTAGCGGCCTTATTACACCTTCCTTAGACGAGATGGTTTTTCTAGCGGGAGCCATGGAGAGAGAAGGTTTTAAAATACCCTTACTCATAGGAGGGGCCACCACTTCTAAGGCACATACGGCAGTGAAAATAGCTACGCAGTACAGCCAAACGGTGGTACATGTAAATGACGCTTCTAGAGCTGTGACGGTAGTAGGAAACTTATTGCAAGAAGAGAGTTCTCCAGCATACAAGGCGCAATTAAAAGTAGATTATGATGCGTTTAGAACTCAGTTTTTAAGCAGGTCTAAAACCAAAGAATACGTCTCTTTAAAGGTAGCTAGGGCCAACGCACTGCAATTAAATTTTAGTGACAAAACCTTAAAAACTCCAAACAAGCTAGGAATTCAAATAATAGAAAACCAAGATCTTAGTGCCTTGGTTCCTTTTATAGATTGGACCCCATTTTTTAGAAGTTGGGAGTTGCACGGCCGTTACCCGGACATTCTTACAGATGAGGTGGTAGGCTCACAGGCCACTGATCTATTTAAAGACGCTCAGGAAATGCTGCAAAAAATAATTTCAGAGAATAAGTTCACTGCCAAGGCTATTTTTGGTTTGTTTCCTGCTCATAGAGAAGGAGCAGACGATATTTCAGTACAAAAAGACCCACAGCATCAATATGTTTTTAGGACACTTAGGCAGCAAATTAAAAAGAAAGAAGGAGTTGCCCATCGCGCCCTTGCAGATTATATAGCACCTAAAGAGTCAGAAGTACAAGACCATTTAGGGGCCTTTTGTGTAACGGCAGGTTTTGGGTCTGAAGAAATGGCTACCAGCTACCAGACTGCTCTAGATGACTACAATTCCATTATGGTTAAAGCTTTGGCAGACCGTTTGGCAGAGGCTTTTGCAGAGTGTTTACACCTAGAAGTAAGAAAAGAACATTGGGGCTATGCTGTAGAAGAAACTCTAGACAATGCAGCCTTAATTTCTGAGGGATATAAAGGAATTAGGCCGGCCCCGGGCTACCCAGCCTGTCCTGACCATTTAGAAAAACAAACTATTTGGGAGTTGTTAGAGGTAGAAAAAAAGATTGGAGTAAGCCTCACAGAAAGTTTGGCCATGTGGCCTGCCTCTTCTGTTTCTGGTTATTATTTTGCACACCCAGAAGCTACTTATTTTGGTGTTGGTAAAATGGCTCAAGACCAACTAGAAGATTTTGCCACCAGAAAAAACATGGACTTAGCCACCGCTAAAAAGTGGTTGGCCCCTAATTTAGCAGACCATTAATTTATGAAGATTACAGAACATATATTAGCCGCAGCTGGAAAGACTTTGTTTTCTTTTGAAATTGTGCCACCTATAAAGGGGGGGAACATTCAGGAGCTTTATGACAATATAGACCCGCTCATGGAATACAAGCCGCCTTTTATTGACGTGACCACTTCCAGAGAAGAATTTGTCTACATACAAAAGGAGGGCTTGTTGGATAAAAAACTTACCAGAATGCGCCCAGGAACGGTGGGGATTTGTGCTTCTATTAAGCACAAATACGGTGTAGACACTGTGCCTCACATCCTATGCGGTGGTTTTACCAAAGAAGAGACAGAGTACGTTTTAATAGATTGTCAGTACCTAGGTATAGAAAATGTGATGGCCCTTAGAGGCGACGCCATGGCGGGGCAACGCTATTTTGAACCCTCGGCAGGAGGACATGCATATGCAATGGACTTAGTAAAGCAAATTAAAAATCTCAGTGAGGGAAACTACCTGCATGAAAGCACAGATAACAACCATTCATCTCCTTTTTGTATTGGTGTAGCCGGTTACCCAGAAAAGCATTTAGAGGCGGCCTCCATGCAGCAAGATTTAAAAAGGCTTAAGGAGAAGGTAGACGCTGGAGCCCACTATATAGTGACCCAAATGTTCTTTGATAACAAAAAATACTTTGATTTTGTAGCAGCAGCAATAGCCATGGGTATTACAGTTCCTATTATTCCCGGAATTAAACCGATAGCTATAGAAAAACACTTGCAATTACTGCCACAGGTATTTAGCTTAGACCTGCCGCAGGAACTCATTGACGCTGTTTGCAGCGCAAAAGATAATAAAGCTGTAAGAGAAATAGGGATTGAATGGGCCATTACACAATCAAAAGAATTGCTAGCAGCTGGGGTCCCTGTTCTACATTATTACTCTATGGGGAAATCTAGCAATATAGAGGCCATAGCAAAAGAAGTGTTTTAAAAATCTTTAGGATGTTTAATTATTCTCATATGTGATAGCTCTTTTTTGAGATATGTCTATTGTAGTAGCCTTCCTTTGTTTTATTTCAAAAAAAACATTTGAATCGGTTAAATTTTAAATAAAATAATTACATTAGCTTTTTATAAACAAATCATGAACCTTAGTACATCATTCTTTAGCCGTTATTTTTTCTACTTCTATTTTAATAGAAGTACGGGGCTTTTTTAGGATAGTGTAACCACTATATACCTTATTAGAGTCCCGCTGTAGCGGGATTTTTTTTTGACATAAAATGAAAGAAAAATTAAAAATAGCCATTCAAGGCATAAAGGGATCTAACCACCACCAGGTGGCTATTGATTGTTATGGAGATCAGCAGGAAATGGTGCCTTGCCTCTCTTTTAATGCCCTAGTTCAGCAGTTGCTCCAAAACAAAGCAGATAAGGGGGTTATGGCCATTGAAAACTCCATTGCTGGTTCTATTATTCCTAATTATGCCTTGGTTTACGACCACCATTTACACATAGTAGGGGAGCATTATCTTAATATTCACCACCACCTCATGGCTCTTTCAGGTCAGAAAATAGAAGACATTAGGGCGGTGCATTCTCACCCAATGGCTTTATTGCAGTGCCAATTGTTCTTTGAGCAGTACCCACATATTCAATTAGTAGAAGATGTTGATACTGCAGAAACAGCCCAGCGCATTCAGAAAAATCAATTACTAGGTATAGCTGCCATAGCCCCAAAGGTTGCCGCAACGCTATATGGCTTAGAAGTTTTGGCCACTGATATTCAGACTATAAAAAACAATGCCACCCGCTTTATTTTAGTAAAAACCACTCCCAAGGAAATATCTCCTTCTGAGATTAATAAGGCGTCTTTACGCTTTGTGTTGGATCATAAGAGGGGGAGTTTGGCGGCCGTACTCAATGTGATGAGTGATTGCAATTTAAATTTAACAAAGATACAGTCTCTCCCTGTCATTGATATCCCTTGGAAGTATGCTTTTTTTGTAGATATCACTTTTAATAAGTATGAAGATTATATTAAAGCCATGGCTATTTTAGAAATTATGGCAGAAGAATTCAGGATTTTAGGAGCCTATAAAAACACAAGAGTTATATGAAAACAGCGCATCGTTTAGCAACTGTTCAGGAATACTACTTCTCTAGAAAACTCAGAGAGGTGCGCGGCCTGTTGGCAGCCGGTAAAAAGATTATTAATATGGGGATTGGAAGTCCAGATATTTCACCTAATCCTGCGGTGACTGCTGCACTTGTGGCTGCCACGTCCGCACCCAATGCACACCAATATCAGTCTTATCAGGGATTGCCAGCGCTTAGAGCCGCCATGGCTCAGTTCTACAAGGAACAATTTGGGGTACATATAAATCCGGAAGATGAGGTGTTGCCACTGATGGGGTCTAAGGAGGGTATTATGCATATTAGCATGGCTTTTTTAAACCCTGGAGATGGGGTGCTTATCCCAGACCCAGGTTACCCTACCTACCAATCTGTTTCAGATTTGGTAGAAGCTACCGTAATTCCTTACCGCCTTTCTAAAGAAAATGGTTGGCTCCCAGACATTGCGGCATTAGAAGCTACAGATTTAAGTGGGGTAAAGCTCATGTGGTTGTCTTACCCTCATATGCCTACAGGAGCAACAGCAAGTTTAGCAGCATTAGCGGCTCTTGTAGCCTTTGCTAAAAGAAATGATATTTTATTAGTAAATGACAATCCTTATAGTTTTGTGCTCAATGAGCAGCCTACTAGTATTTTGGCTGTTCCTGGTGCAAAGGGTTATGTACTAGAGCTCAATTCACTAAGCAAGTCCTTTAATATGTCAGGTTGGCGCGTGGGCATGGTCATGGGTCATGCAGACCTTATTAATTCCGTATTAAAGGTAAAGAGTAATATGGATTCTGGAATGTTTTATCCGGTGCAAATGGGCGCTATAGCTGCCTTGGCTTCTGGCCCAGAATGGTTTAAAAACTTAAATAAAATATATGCCAAGCGCAGGGCATTGGTCTATGAATTGGCAGTGCTCTTGGGTTGTACCTATGACCCTACTGCGGTGGGTTTATTTGTCTGGGCTGCCTTACCTTCTGGAGCAGAAGACGCAGAGACCTTTATAGACCGCCTGTTGTATGAAAAAGATTTGTTTATAACCCCTGGCACTATTTTTGGCGCTGGAGGTAAGGGTTATATTCGTTTCTCTCTCTGTGTCACAGAAGACGCTATTAAAGAAGCTATTAACCGTATTAAATCTTAACTCATGAAACAAGTGAGTATTATTGGATTAGGACTTATAGGAGGCTCTTTTGCTAGGGATTTTAAAATTCTCTACCCAGAAGCTAAGCTGGTGGGCATAGACCAAAATGAGTATCACTTAGAAGAGGCACTCTCTTTAGGTCTTATAGATGCTGTGGGTAGTGTAGAAGTAGATCTTTCTGAGTCAGACCTAGTTTTTATAGCCATTCCTGTTGATGCCACAATTGCTTTACTACCTAGTATATTAGATTTAGTGTCGGAGAATTGTGTGGTCACAGACGCTGGTTCTACCAAAGCAAGCCTTTGTGAGGCAGTGGCAAAACATCCTAAGAGAAGAAATTATTTGGCAGCACACCCAATTGCAGGTACAGAATTTTCTGGGCCATCGGCCGCGATAGCAGGTCTATTTAAAGGTAAGACCAATATTATTTGTGAGGTTGAGCAAACGGCTTTTAAGCTGCAAGAGCAGGCACTAGAAATTTTTAATGCTATGGGCATGCGCATTCGTTATATGAATGCTGCTGCTCACGACATCCATATTGCTTATATGTCTCATCTGTCACATATTAGTTCCTTTATGTTGGGAAAGACAGTGATTGAGAAGGAAAAAAATGAAAGAGATATCTTTGATATGGCTGGTAGTGGTTTTGAGAGTACGGTGCGTTTGGCTAAGAGTTCACCAGCCATGTGGGCCCCTATTTTTAAAGACAATAAAGTAGCTGTTTTGGAATCTTTAACGGACTATATTGCAAACTTAACATCTTTTAAAGCCCTTATGGAGGCGGGAGATTTTGAGGGTGTTTACAAGCAGATGGAAGAAACTAATAAAATTAAAGACATTTTGAATGGCCTACCCTAACAGCATATACAACACAATAAAAAAGGAGTTTTAGCTCCAAAAACAAATACCTAAATAATAAATTACAACTAATGGAAAATTCAAAGAAAATGAGAACCTGGTTAGACAATATGGGCTTAGACCACCCATTAGTAATTGCTGGACCTTGTAGCGCAGAAACTGAAGAGCAGGTGTTAAAAATAGCGCATGAGCTAAAAAACACAGATGTAAATTATTACAGAGCTGGTATTTGGAAGCCTAGAACCAAGCCTGGTATGTTTGAGGGTGTTGGAGCACTTGGACTAAAGTGGCTACAAAAAGTAAAGCAGGAAACAGGTTTAAAAACGGCTACAGAGGTAGCCAATAGAGCCCATGTAGAATTGGCTTTAGAGCATGACATAGATTTGCTTTGGATAGGAGCGCGTTCTACTGTGAGCCCATTTATTGTTCAGGAGATTGCAGATGCCTTAAAAGGAACAGACAAAATTGTATTAGTTAAAAATCCTGTGAATCCAGATTTAGCCTTATGGTTAGGTGCTATAGAGCGTTTGCAAAATGCAGATATTAAGAACCTAGGTGTTATACACAGAGGTTTTTCTACCTATGAGAAAAGCAAGTATAGAAATATTCCAGAATGGCAAATAGCCATTGAACTGCAACAAAAATTTCCAGACCTTCCTATCATTAATGATCCTTCTCATATTACTGGAAAGAGAGATATGATTTTTGACGTGTCACAAACGGCCTTAGATCTAAATTTTGACGGTCTTATGATAGAGACCCACACAGACCCAGATAATGCATGGAGTGACGCTGCGCAGCAAGTAACTCCATCATCGCTCATTCAAATCATGAAGGATTTAAAGATCAGAAAAAAATCTTCTTCTGAAGTAGATTATACTTCTGAATTAGCCCATTTAAGAGCTCAGATAGACATTGTTGACAATCAGTTAATAGAGACGCTTGCTAAGAGAATGAAGGTGGCAGATGCCATTGGGGGAATTAAGAAGTCTCAGAATGTAGCAGTATTACAGAGTAGCAGGTGGAATGAAATTTTAGGGAAGATGATTTTAGAAGGAGAGTCTAAAGGATTGAGCGAAGAGTTTATTCTTAAAATGTTTAAAGCCATTCACCAGGAGTCTATAAACCACCAAGAAAAAGTTTTGAAGTCATAAGCTGTAACATATCTCATAAACTCTTGTCTTTATTAGGTATTGATTTAATAACTTGCAGTCTTTTAGACTGTGATAAAAAAGCACCTATGAAAAAGTATTTTGTTTTATTGTTAGTATTGTCTTGTAATTTCCTTTTAGCTCAGTTTAATCTGGAGCGTGACTTGGGTGATTTTCACGAAATTAAAGTATATGACCTTATTAAATTGAATTTAATTAAGTCTTCTGAAAATAAGGTGCGTATAAAAGGCCCTCATGCTTCAGACATTCAGCTCAGTAATAAAGACGGTATTTTAAGGGTGCGTATGGCCTTGGAAAAAAAATTTCAGGGCGAGAATACCTTGGTAGAGGTTTTGTATACGGACTTAGAAGTAGTAGATGGTAATGAAGGTGCTCAAATTACTTTTAATGAGCTTATAAGCCAAACGGCATTGAGCTTAAGGGTTCAAGAGGGTGCGGTCATTACAGTTGGGCTTGAGGTAGATTATTTAGAGTCAAAGGCGGTAACAGGAGGTGTTATTCATGCTTCTGGTATGGCTAAAGTACACGAGGTGAATATGAATACTGGAGCTATCTTAGAAGCTAAAAACCTAAAAACCAACATCACTAATATTAAAGTGACAGCCGGAGGAGAGGCATCTATATATGCCTCCAAAAGAGTAGATATCAATGTAAGAGCTGGAGGCGACATTGATGTGTATGGCAACCCCAAAGAGGTCATCAAAAAACAATTTGCTGGAGGTAGAATTAGATTTAAATCTTAAATCCAATATCATTTATGAAAGGGACCGTTTACAAATCTACAGGGAGTTGGTATACTGTGAAAGCTACAGACGGTCATTTTTATGAATGTAGAATTAAGGGAAAATTTAGAATGAAAGGCATAAAGAGCACCAATCCTATTGCGGTGGGTGACCAAGTGTCTTTTGATTTTGAGCCACAGGCCACAGCGCAAAAGGGCGTAATTGCGCCAAAGGCTCAGGGAGTTATTCACTCCATTTCTGAGCGTAAGAATTATATTGTAAGGAAATCTGTAAACCTCTCTAAACAGATTCATATTATTGCTACTAATTTAGATAGGGTCTTTCTAATGGTGACCCTAAATAACCCACCAACGCTAACGCCTTTTATAGATCGTTTTTTGGTGTCTGCAGAAGCCTATGGTATAGAAACGGTTTTACTTTTTAATAAAATAGATACTTACAACCAAGAAGAGTTGTTTGAGGTAAAATATTTAGAACACTTATACCGCGAAGTAGGCTACCAATGTTTAGAAATTTCTGCTATTACTGGTGAAAATTTAGATCAGTTAAAGGCACTTATGAAAGACAAGGTAACTTTGTTTTCTGGGCATTCAGGAGTGGGAAAATCTACCCTTGTAAATGCCATAGAAAACGGATTGGACCTCAAGACAGCTCAAATTTCCCTGCAGCATATGCAAGGCCAACACACCACTACCTTTGCTGAGATGTACGATCTGAGTTTTGGGGGTCAAATTATAGACACTCCTGGGATTAAAGGCTTTGGAATTGTAGATATGGAGCCACTAGAAATAGGAAATTTTTTTCCAGAATTTTTTGCTTTAAAACAACACTGTAAATTTAATAATTGTCTCCATTTAGAAGAGCCTAAGTGCGCGGTTAAAGAAGCTTTAGATCTAGAAAAGGTTTCAATGTCACGCTATAAGAGTTACGTTCAAATGCTATCAGATGAAGACGCTCATTACAGGCAGGACATACATGCAGAATCATGAGGGCTGTAGTTCAAAGAGTGTCAGAAGCCGCTGTAGAAGCGGAGGGTGTAACTACAGCACAGATTCAAAAAGGTTTGTTGGTGCTAGTTGGTATTAGTACATTAGACAGTCAAATAGATATAGATTGGTTGGCCCATAAGCTGTTGAACCTAAGGATTTTTGAAGACGCCAATGGCCAGATGAACCATTCTTTGCTAAGCCTTCAATTAGACCTCATAGTAGTAAGTCAATTCACACTTTTTGCAAGCACTAAAAAAGGAAATAGGCCTTCTTATATCAGGGCAGCCAAAGCAGAAATAGCTGTTCCTTTGTATGAGAATTTTATAAAAACGCTAGAACAGCTGCTAGGTAAAAAAGTAGGTGCCGGTATTTTTGGAGCAGATATGAAAGTTTCATTGGTAAATGACGGTCCGGTAACCATTGCCATAGACAGCCAACAAAAAGAATAGATATGGATATTAAAAACGCACAATTAACAGTAGATCAGTGGATTAAAAACCATGGGGTACGCTATTTTAACGAACTCACTAATATGGCTCAGCTTACAGAAGAGGTAGGAGAGGTAGCCAGAATTATAGCCAGACGTTATGGAGAACAGTCAGAAAAGGCTTCAGACATGAACAAGGATTTAGGAGAGGAGTTGGCAGATGTTATGTTTGTAGTGCTTTGCCTGGCAAACCAAACAGGGGTTAACTTGCAGGAAGCCTTTGATAAAAAGTTGGATTTAAAAACCAGCAGAGACCATGATAGACACCAAAATAATGATAAATTACGTTAGATTTTATTCTGGCATCGGCCATAAAATGGCCCAATAAAATTGGAATGAAAAATACTACTTATACTTTACAGGGCCCTAGTTCAAATATTATTAAGGGGCGTATACAAATTACTGGCTCTAAGAGTGAAACCAATAGATTGTTATTGTTAAAGGCATTATTCCCAGTCATTAGCATAGAAAACACCTCTAATTCAGATGACGCGCAGGCCATGCAAAAAGGGATTGCTACCACCCATGGTTTAGTAGATGTGTACCATGCAGGAACTGCCATGCGTTTTTTAACTGCTTATTTTGCTACTAAAGAAGGTGCAGACATTATTTTAACGGGTTCTGCTAGAATGCAGGAACGCCCTATTGGAATTTTAGTAGACGCCTTAAGAGCTCTAGGTGCACAGATCACTTATGATAAAAATGAAGGCTTCCCACCGCTGCGAATTTTAGGGCAAAAAATAAAGGCCCAAGAAGTGCATTTAGAGGCTGGTGTGAGTAGCCAATATATTTCTGCCTTACTCTTAGTGGGGCCTAGCTTAGAAAAAGGCCTCACACTTCACTTAAAAGGAAAGATTACCTCTGTTCCTTATATTAAAATGACCTTAAGTCTTTTAGAGCAAATTGGCATTAAGACTAGTTTTAAAGGGCAAAGTATACAGGTCTGGCCCGCTAAGGAGCTAACAGCTGAAAGGGTAGTGGTAGAATCTGATTGGAGCTCTGCTTCTTATTTTTATTCCATAATATCTTTAGCAGATATTGGAAGTGAGGTGCAGCTTACAGCTTATAATTCTTCTAGCCTGCAAGGCGATGCCGTTTTGGCTACCATTTATAAATTATTAGGTGTTCAGACCTCTTTTATAGGTCACAGCCTAACCCTTACTAAAGTAGCAGCTCCTTTGGAAGCTGTCTTGAAAGAGGGATTGTCCTGGGACTTATCTAATGCACCAGACATTGCCCAGACCATAGCTGTAAGTTGTTTTGGCTTGGGTCTGGCTTGTAATTTAACAGGTTTGCACACCCTTAAAATAAAAGAGACTGACCGCCTATTAGCCCTTGAGCAAGAGCTCAGTGCGCTAGGAGCTTCTGTTTCTGTGACAGTAAATAGCCTGCACCTAAAAAGTTTTTCTGGGCTTATGAATGCTTGGGTGACAATTGCTACTTATCACGACCACAGAATGGCTATGGCTTTTGCTCCGTTGGCCTTAAAAACTTCTCTAAAAGTAGCAGATGCCACAGTAGTAAATAAGTCATATCCAGACTTTTGGGAAGACATGAAGGCCCTAGGCATAAGTGTTGGAGTATAATTTAGCTTCCACAAGCCCTATTAAGCCTAAGAATACTGAATTAAAAGCCTATTTGCTTGACAAGGCTATGCTGCGAGTTGTATATTTGCAGGCTTTAAATTAAGAACAAAAGACTATGAAATTATCCCATTTTGGTTTTGAATTGCCTGACCATCTATTGTCAGAATACCCTGCAGAAAATAGAGATGAATCTAAATTAATGGTTATTGATAGGGCTAAGGGAACTATTGAACACAAAATTTTTAAAGACATTATTGACTATTTTGATGAAGGAGATGTCATGGTGTTAAATAATACAAAAGTTTTTCCTGCCAGATTATATGGTAATAAAGAAAAGACAGGTGCTAGAATTGAAGTTTTCTTACTGAGAGAACTCAATGAAGAGCAGCGTCTTTGGGACGTATTAGTAGACCCAGCACGTAAAATTCGTATTGGAAACAAACTGTATTTTGGAGAAGATGAAAGCTTGGTGGCAGAAGTGATAGACAATACCACTTCTAGAGGAAGAACCCTTAGGTTTTTATATGACGGTTCTTACACAGATTTTAGAAAGAAACTAAGAGACTTGGGTGAAACCCCATTGCCTAAATACATTAAAAGAGAAGTAGAGGCAGAAGATGAAGAGAGATACCAGACTATTTATGCTAAGCATGAAGGGGCTGTTGCTGCACCAACTGCTGGTTTGCATTTTTCTAAACACCTTCTAAAACGCTTAGAGATAAAAGGATTAAACTTTGCAGAGGTGACGCTACATGTTGGCTTGGGCACCTTTAACCCTGTAGAGGTAGAGGACCTTTCAAAGCATAAAATGGATTCTGAAGAGCTTATTATTGAAGCGCCAGCTACAGAGATTATTAACAATGCAAAGGTTCATAAAAAACGTATATGTGCAGTAGGAACTACTGTTATGCGTAGCTTAGAAACAGCTGTTTCTTCAAAGCATACTTTAAACACCTATCAAGGATGGACCAATAAATTTGTATTCCCTCCTCATGATTTTAGTATTGCCAACTGTATGATCACCAACTTTCATTTGCCAAAATCTACGCTACTCATGATGGTTTCTGCCTTTATGGGACATGATTTAATGAAAGAAGCCTACAAACAAGCCATAGAACAGGATTATAAATTCTATTCTTACGGAGACGCTATGCTTATTATATAAGTGAGATTTTACAAGGAAAAGCCTGACTAAACTTAGAGTGCAGTCAGGCTTTTTTATTTAAGTTACTAGTACCTTTAAAAAGTGAAAGAAGCAGTTAAAAAAGACATTCGCGCACTGAGTAAACAAGCCCTAAGAGACTTTTTTGAAGCTGAAGGGCAGCAGGCATTTAGGGGAAACCAGGTCTATGAATGGCTTTGGCAAAAAGGCGCACATTCCTTTGAAGCCATGACTAATCTATCTAAGGAAACTAGGCTATTTTTAGAAAAGCACTTTGTGATTAATCACATAAGGGTAGATCAAATGCAGCGCTCTAATGACGGGACTATTAAAAATGCTGTGCGCTTGCATGACAACCTTATTGTAGAGTCTGTATTAATTCCTACTAAAACCAGAACTACTGCTTGTGTCTCTAGCCAGGTAGGTTGTAGTTTAGACTGTAAGTTTTGCGCTACTTCTAGGCTTAAACGCATGCGCAACCTATTGCCAGACGAGATTTATGACCAAGTTGTAGCCATAGATCAAGAAAGCCGTTTGTATTTTAATAGGCCCCTTAGCAATATTGTCTTTATGGGTATGGGAGAGCCCTTAATGAATTACAATAATGTACTTAAAGCTATTGAAAAAATTACAGATCCTCAGGGTTTAGGAATGTCTCCTAAGCGCATTATTGTCTCTACCTCAGGTGTTCCTAAAATGATTAAGAAAATGGCAGATGACGGAGTTAAATTTAAACTAGCCGTCTCCCTTCATTCTGCAATAGATGAAGTGCGCACTCAAATTATGCCTTTTAATGAAACCTTTCCGCTTGCAGATTTAAGGGAAGCATTGGTGTATTGGTACGCCCACACTAAAAGTAGGATTACCTATGAATACATTGTTTGGAAAGACATTAATGACACCCAAGAGGCTGTAAATGCCTTGGTTCAATTTTGCCGTTTTGCACCTGCAAAAGTAAATTTAATTGAATATAACCCTATAGATGATGGGATGTTTTCTCAGGCCTCACAAGAAGCCATAGACATGTATGTGAATACCTTGGAGCGCAATAATATTACCGTAACAGTAAGGCGCTCTAGAGGAAAAGATATAGATGCTGCCTGTGGGCAATTAGCAAATAAACAAGATATTAATAAATAAATAGCCATGGCACATATTGTAATTACAGGGACAAGTAGGGGCATAGGATTTGAAATGGCTCAAATTTTTGCAGCCAATGGACATGAAGTTTTGGCTTTGTCAAGAGATCCTCAGCCTATATTAGCACTTGAAAATTCAAGTATTCACGCCTTTCCTTTTGACATTACAGTGCCAAATGACATAGCTAAGGTATCTAATTTTGTTACAGAAAAATGGAATGGACAATTACAGGTATTGGTAAACAATGCAGGTACCCTGATCAATAAACCTTTTTTAGAGACCAGCACAGAAGACTTTGCCCAAGTGTACGGCGTAAACGTTTTTGGAGTGGCAGCCATTACTAGGGCTTTAATTCCCTTTATGAAGGAAGGTCATGTAGTGACCATTAGCTCTATGGGAGGAGTGCAAGGAAGTTCAAAATTTCCAGGCTTGGCCGCTTACAGCTCAAGTAAAGGAGCTGTGATTACCCTTACAGAATTATGGGCAGAGGAATTTAAAGAAGAAGGCCCAGCTTTTAACGTATTGGCTATTGGCGCAGTGAGAACGGAAATGCTAGCGGCTGCCTTTCCAGGTTATGAACCCCCAACTACTGCCCGACAAATGGCAAATTACATTGTAGATTTTGCCATAAAGGGCAATGCCTTATACAATGGAAAAACCTTACAGGTGAGTAATTCTACCCCTTAAATGTAGCAGTCTTTACGATATTTGATTTAGCGTGAGTAACAGTTTTTTTTAATCTTCTAAGCTGCCAAAACCTCCTGTATGATAATCTCTAATGGCCTCAGTAATCTCTGCCTGCGTATTCATGACAAAGGGTCCTTGGGCTGCAATAGGTTCATTTATAGGAGCTCCAGAAAGCACTAAAACTTGAGCATCTTCACGAGCTGTCAACTCAAAAGTTTCTCCTTCGTTTTTAAATAAGACAAAATAATTATCTGCTACAACCTCCTCATGCCCAGTAATAGAGACAGATCCAGAAAGCATTAAAATTGCGGTATTGTTTGAGGCTGAAAATTCAAACGGAACACATCCACCTTTTTTTAAATGTAAGGTCATAAGGTGCACCTCTGTAAAGCTACTAGCAGCTCCTTTTGTTTCTCGGTATTGCCCAGCAACTACTTTTATTTCACCCATTCCAGCTCCTAATGCCACTGTTGGAATGTCCTGGTCATTAAACCCTTGATATTTTGGATTAGACATTTTGTGAGCTGCTGGTAAATTTACCCAAAGCTGTACCATTTGGAAAATACCTCCATTTTTAGCAAAGACTGTTTCATGATACTCTTTATGTAATACACCAGAGGCAGCGGTCATCCATTGCACGCCTCCTGGCCCAATAATTCCTTTGTTTCCGGCAGAGTCGTGGTGGGCTATACTTCCTTGATAAGCCAAAGTGACTGTTTCAAAGCCTCTATGTGGGTGAACACCCACTCCTCTTGGAGTTTCAGTAGCAGGAAAATGAAAGGGCGCATTGTAGTCCAGCATGATAAAAGGACTCATACGTTGCATGTCTAGGCCGTAGGCCGATGGTATAAAATTCTGTACCCTAAAACCATCTCCTACAAAATGAGGATTTCTTGGGGGTATTAGGCGTGAAACTTCTTTGACAGCCATGTTTTTTTTGTTGTAAATATAATTCTAAAAACCTTAATTTAGTGCAGTGAAAGAGATTTTAGAAAAATACATACCTCCACAAGCAGTGGCACCCTGTATGTTTTTAATCCAAACCCATGAGGTACATTTGAAAATTGTAAATTCAAGGGTCACCCGCCATGGAGATTACCGAAGGAATTTAGATGGCAGACATGCCATAACAGTAAATGCTACTTTAAATCCCTACAGGTTTTTAATGACACTCATACATGAAATAGCCCATTTAGTAGCTTTTGAATCATATGGATACCGAATTAAACCCCATGGGATTCATTGGAAAAGCACTTTTAAAACCCTCATATTACCTTTTATTAGACCAGAAGTATTTCCTGCAGATTTACTTCCTTATTTGGCAGCTCATTTTAAAAACCCAAAAGCTAGTTCAGACACAGATGTGCTGCTTTCCGTAGCTTTTTCTAAATATGACAGCCAGCAAGGGAATGAGAACTATGTTTTTGAAGTACCTTTGGGTAGTCTCTTTAAAATTTACAATGGTAAAATATTTAAAAAAGGCTCAAAAAGGGTAAAGCGGTATGAATGTTTGGAGGTCTCTAGTGGGCGTACCTATTTATTTCAGCCCAATGCTCAAGTAGAATTTTTAATAGAAGAAAGTAATGGCATCTAAATACGCACTCATTATGGCTGGAGGAGTAGGGTCTAGGTTTTGGCCTATGAGTACCCAGTCTTTCCCAAAACAGTTTCATGATTTTTTAGGGACAGGCAATAGTTTGTTGCAGCAGACTTATAAAAGAATGGCCAGTTTTATTGCACCAGAAAATATATTGGTACTCACCAATACTGCTTATAAAGACCTAGTACTCTCACAGCTTCCTGACCTTACAGAGGCTCAGCTGGTATTAGAGCCCTGCATGAGAAATACAGCTCCTTGTATTTTATACGCCTCACAAAAGGTTTACAAAAGAGACCCAGACGCCCAGCTTTTAATTGCTCCGTCAGACCATTGGATTGAAGATGAGCAAGCCTTTTCAAAAGATGTGTCTCTTTGTTTTGAGGCTAGTAGAACCCCAGGAGTATTGTGTACCCTAGGTATTACCCCTACATTTCCCAATACAGGTTTTGGTTATATAGAATCTGAGGGTATTGAAAAAGAGGGCTTATGCAAGGTAGTTCAGTTTAGAGAAAAACCAGATTATGCCACAGCACAGTCTTTTATTAAGGCAGGAAATTTTAGTTGGAATGCAGGAATTTTTATTTGGAGCGTTCAAACTATTTTAAAAGCTTTTAAAGATTTTGAGCCTAGTTTATTTACGCTTTTTGAAAAAGGAGTGGACGTTTATAACACCTCAGATGAGGCACAATTTATAGAAGAAAATTACCCAAAGGCTACTAATATATCTATTGATTACGCCATTTTAGAAAGGGCCTCTGAGATTTACATGAGGCGCGCCAACTTTGATTGGAATGACTTAGGAACCTGGGGGGCACTCTATGATAAATTACCTAAAGATACCGCTAATAATGGAGTGGCGCACGCGCAACTCCTAGCATCTGCCGCTAGTGGTAATATGGTCATGGCACCTAAGGGTAAGAAAGTGGTGATAGAAGGCTTGAATGATTTTATTGTGGTAGACAAAGATCAGGTGCTTTTAATTTATCCAAAATCTAAAGAACAGGATATTAAAAAAGTAGTAGAAAAGGTTCAAGAGGCTTTTGGTTCAGAGTTTATTTAGACAAACAGGGGAGGGAGAGCCTCAGCTTTTATTAGCTTACTTATTTTAGAGAGAATTAAGCCTTGTCTTCTATATACATTTTTCTCACTCTCTTAAAGAGTTTAGAAGAGTAAACAAAGTCTGTTACTGCTTCGTTATCTGTTTTAAAAATCTCATTTTTTGTGCCTTCCCAAGCTTTACGGCCTCCTTTTAAAAAGACAATTTTCTCTCCAATTTCCATTACAGAGTTCATGTCATGGGTGTTAATCACTGTAGTCATTTGGTATTCTTCTGTGATTTCTTTAATGAGGTTGTCAATTAAAATAGCCGTTTTAGGGTCTAAGCCAGAATTGGGTTCATCACAAAAAAGGTATTTAGGATTCATAACTATAGCCCTAGCAATAGCAACTCTTTTTTGCATACCGCCAGAAATTTCAGAAGGAAATTTATCCTCTGCATTCACTAAATTTACACGCTTGAGTACTTGGTTTACACGCGCTTCTTTTTCAGAAAGCGATTGATTGGTGAACATGTCTAAAGGAAAACGCACATTGTCTTCTACACTCATAGAGTCAAAAAGAGCAGATCCTTGAAAAACCATACCCATTTGTTCTCTGAGTTTGCGCTGGTCTTTTATTGTGAAGTGGGCATAATTGTCACCATCATAATCTATACTGCCCTGGTCTAGATTGAAAAGGCCAAGCAGGCATTTTAAAAAGACAGTTTTTCCTGAACCACTCTGACCAATGATTAAAGAGGTTTTTCCTTGCTCAAAAGTAGTAGAAATACCCTTTAAAATTTTGTTATCGTCAAATGCTTTGTGTATGTTGTCTACAGTAATCATTAGCCTAATAATAATTGAGTGAGTATATAATTGACAATGATGATCACTACAGACGTCCAGACAAAAGCAGTGGTACTTGCCTTTCCAACCTCTAAGGCACCACCTTTCATGTAATATCCGTGATAGGAGGGAATGGTAGCAATTACAAAAGCAAAAACCATAGTTTTAATAAAGGCATAGGTAATATGAAAAGGCTCAAAATCTATTCTGAGACCCTCTATAAAATCTCCTGCGGTACTAAAACCTCCCATGACTCCGGCTAAAAACCCGCCAAATATTCCCGTATACATGGCTATGGCTATTACAAAAGGGTACATAAGCAGGGCAATAATTTTAGGGAAAACCAAGTAGTTTAGTGAGTTTACACCCATGATTTCAAGTGCATCTATTTGTTCTGTCACCCTCATAGAACCTATACTAGAGGTGATGAAAGACCCTACTTTTCCAGCCATAATAATAGAGGTAAAGGTAGGGGCAAATTCTAAAATCACTGTTTGTCTGGTGGCAAAACCAATTAAGTTTTTAGGGATAAGAGGGCTGTTAAGGTTTAGTGCAGTTTGAATGGTGACTACCCCTCCAATAAAAAATGAAACAAAAATCACTATTCCCATAGACCCATAAATGAGTTGGTCAATTTCTTTTAGAATTAAACCGCGCATCATTTTCCATTTAGTTGGTTTTTTAAAAACCTCCTTAATCATGATTAGGTACTGGCCTATAGCTGCAATGTGTGTCATACAATTAGTTATGGTTCTGTAAAAATACTAATAAGCTTTTAACTGACCATTTTAATGAAGATATATAAGCACTCTTTTTAACAATCATTTTACATGATAAAGAATCATTAAAACAGGAATTGTGTATTTTTACAGAAATATACACTTCATGAAAACACTTCGTAAAAATTTACTTTTTCTTCTATTTGTGTCTATAATATCTAATGGACTTTATGCACAAGAATCTAAAAAGGAGAGCATTTTAAAAACCACTCCCAAATTAATGGTTGGAATTGTGGTAGACCAAATGCGCTATGACTATATAAGTCGCTTTTGGGAAGGATATGGAACAGGTGGCTTTAAGAGATTGGTTGGTGAAGGCTTTAATTTTAAAAACAACCATTTCAATTATGCTCCAACCACTACAGGTCCAGGACACGCTTCTGTATATACCGGAACTACTCCTGCAACCCACGGAATTATAGGAAATGATTGGTACGATAAAATTTTAGGAGCCTCTGTTTACTGTGTTTCAGATAATACTTATGCTTCTGTTGGAAGCACTACCACTGCAGGACAAATGTCTCCAAAACAACTTTTAACCACCACTATTTCGGACCAGTTAAGACTGCATACTCAGGGAAGGTCTAAAGTTATAGCTATTGCATTAAAAGATAGGGGAGCCGTATTGCCTGGCGGTCATATGGCCAATGCTGCTTATTGGTTTCAAGGTAAAAATGAAGGAAGTTGGATTAGCAGTACTTTTTATATGGAAAACCTTCCTTCTTGGGTGGCAGCTTTTAATAAGAGCGATACCGCGGGGAGTTATAAAAAACCTTGGAATTTATTAAAGCCAGAACCAACATATACAGGTGGTCCAGATAAATCTAATTACGAAGGTGTTTTTAAGGGAGAATTAGAGGCTGTTTTCCCACATGACTTACCCGCTTTATGGGAAGCAAACGGTGGTTACGACATTCTAAAAGGGACTGCCTATGGCAATAGCCTTACTACAGATTTTGCAATTGCAGCCTTAAAAGGGGAGCAACTAGGAAAAGGAACAGACACAGACTTTTTAGCACTTAGTTATTCAAGTACAGACTACGTAGGTCATCAGTTTGGTGTAAACTCTAGAGAGGTAGAAGATACTTACTACAGATTAGATCAAGACTTAGAAAGGCTACTAAACGCCTTAGATAAGCAAGTGGGGAAAGGAAACTACACTTTGTTTTTAACGGCAGATCACGCTGCGGTTCAAGTGCCGACATTTCTTAAAGACCAGCGTATTCCTGCAGGTTATTTTGATTCTAAATCTTTTGCCGCTAGTTTAAATGATTATGTACTGAATGAATACGGTTCAGAAGATATAATTGAGAATATATCTAATAATCAAGTTTTCTTAAATAGGGAGTTATTAAAAAACCTAGATATACATGCCGATGATATTCAAGAAGATTTGGCTCAGTTTATGATGTTAGATCCTTCTATAGAGCGTGCTTATACCGCTACACAGATGTGGGAGCAAGCCTATACTACAGGCATTCCATATATTTTACAAAATGGTTATAACCTTAAAAGATCTGGAGATGTACTCTTTGTGTTTAAAGCCGCGTTAATCAGTTATTCTACAACCGGCTCTACTCACGGTTCCCCATATATATATGACACTCATACGCCACTATTATTTTTTGGAAAAGGAATAAAACAGGGTTCTACTGTGACTAGATCTGAAATTTCTGACATAGCTCCTACAGTAGCAGCCTTCTTAGGAATTGCATTTCCAAACGGAACTACCGGCAAACCATTGGCTGCAGTTTTAGAGTGACCTTTAGAAATACGCAATCTTGTTTCAGGAGGTGAAAATACAATGCAACGCTTAAATAGACATTTTACTTCGTATATTTTTCCATCTCAAACGTCTTATAAAAACGCCTTCTTCTTGGGAAACCAAGAAGGAGGCGTTTTCTTTTACTGCTTCCAAATAGCCTCCTATATGATGAAAAAAAGCGCTGGGTTTCTTTTGTTTTAAAGCCATTTTTAAAGCGGCAACTAGGGTAATGATAAGACCATACCTCATGCCGTACATGGCACGTCCTTGTAATAGCTTGGCTTTTTTATTGTATGCAGCCCCAATGGGTCTTAGGTGTTTTGCTTTAAGGCTAGTGTCTGTTAAGAGCTCATAGCCATGGTATTGTGCTAAGAGTTCGTCTACTGTGTCCCATCCCATAGCTATCCTAAGACCACCCATAGCTTCAAAACAAGCTTTGCTATACGCTTTAAAGGCCCCTCTAATATGGTTGGTGTCCATAGGGTGGTTCAATAGCCATTGGCCTGTTTTGTCTTGTTCATAGGCAAAGCCACCACAAACGCCAAGTGCTGGGGTTTTAATAAAATGTGTCGCTATGGTTTCTAGGTAATTAGGAGGCAATATAATGTCTGCGTCTAATTTTAGTAATATATCATAGTTATTATCTAATTGTTCTAGCCCAAAATTAAAAGCACGCACCACTTTGCTTCCTGGCATATGAAGGTGAGAAGAGCTGTGGTTTACACAAGTAAAGTAGCTATGAGTTGCGGCAAATTGCTCTGCAATTTGTTGGGTATTGTCTGAAGAGTGATCATTGACTACCACTACTTTTTTTGCGAGGAGGCTTTGCTGGGCAATACTTTTTAGTGCACCTTCTATAAAGGCCGCCTCATTGTGGGCTGGAATGACAATATAAATTTTCATAGGACTATTGTTTCTCAGCATATACAATATAATACCTTGGAGTAAATAGCCTTAACAATGGTCTAAGCCCTATTTTTTTGCTAGGGTTGGTCCATTGCTCTGAGGCTACAATTTTCCAGCCAGTTTTTTCTAATAGCCAATCCAATTGCCAGGCTTCAAATTCGTGATAGTGCCTGTCCCAAGGGTCTGTTTTACTTCTGTATGCAGAAGAAAACCAAAGTCTAAGCGGAACACTTAACACTAATTTTTTAGCTTGGATAGATTTTAAAACTTGAAATGGATTAAGTAAATGTTCAAAAATTTCAAATGCGGTTACCATCTCGGCAGTGCTATTGAGAAGCTCTGTCTGGTTTAGGTCTAAATCTGCTCCTTGAGTATTTTTAACCTGGTAACCTTGGTTTAGCATGATTTTAGTAAAAGGATTGGACACGCCCAAGTCTAAAATAGATTGCTCCTCAGAACTGTATTTTTTTAAAAAGGCAATGGTTTTTCTATATCTTTTTGAAGGGTAGTGCTTCTCGTACATTTTTGCGTTTAAACCTGATATACACAGGCATTAATATTCATTCCGGCACCCACACTAGCAAACATAATAACGTCTCCTTTATTTAACTCATGACCTTCTAATTGCCCTTTTTTTACCATGTCGTAGAGGGTGGGTATTGTGGCTACAGAAGTGTTTCCAAAATCGTGAATATTCATAGGCATAATACCTTCTGGCATTGAGATTTGATAATTTCTATAGAAACGCTTTACAATGGCTGCATCCATTTTTTCATTGGCCTGATGGATAAATATTTTTTTGAGATCCTCAATGGGAACACCACTTTCATCTAAACATTTTTTCATGGCTACAGGAACGTGGGTGACAGCAAATTCGTATATTTTTCTACCGTACATTTTAATATACTTTTCTTCTTGAGGGGCTTCTTTTTTATAAGAACCTCCAAAAAATAAATAATGGGCCTCATCTAAAGTATGACTTTGTGTTGCATGAGATAAAAAACGACCTCCATCTGGCCCATTCACTTCTAAAACAGTAGCGCCAGCGCCATCTGCATATATCATAGAGTCTCTGTCATAGGGGTCTAAGACTCTAGAAAGTGTTTCTCCGCCAATAATCAGACATCTTTTAGCCATACCCGCTTTCATAAAAGCTTGGGCGTGAATAACACCTTCTACCCAACCCGGACAACCAAATAAGAGGTCATAGGCCACACAGCTAGGGTTTTTAATTCTCAATAGATTTTTTACTCTAGAAGCCAGACTAGGTAAGGTGTCTCCTTGGGTTCTCAGTGCAGATACATCTCCAAAATTGTGGGCAAAAATAATATAGTCTAAACTCTCTGGATCTATAGCTGCGTCTTCTATGGCTGCCTTTGCAGCTAAGAAGCCTAGATCTGAGGTATTCATATTTTCTGGAGCGTAGCGTCTTTGTTCAATGCCAGTTATGGCTTTAAACTTTTCAATAATGACAGAGTTATCTTGCTCAAAGGCAGTGCCGTCTTCTTTAAGAAATTCATGGGTGAGAAAAGAATTGTTAGGGATAATGATAGGAGGTGTGAAACAACCACTTCCTTTAATACTCACATTCATAGGTTACATATTTAATACAATATAAAAAAAATGTAACCCATGTAGTGAATAAGCTTGTGAAATATACGATGCTCAAAGCTATTTATTATTCTGCATATGCCTCTATAGGGGTACAGGTACAGATAAGGTTTCTATCTCCGTAGGCGTCATCTACCCTTCTGACAGTTGGCCATAGTTTGTTGTCACTCACATAAGGAAGCGGAAAGGCAGCTTGTTGTCTGCTATAAGGAAAATTCCATTGGTCAGCAGTAAGCATGGCTTGGGTGTGTGGCGAATTCTTTAATGGATTATTTGGTTCAGATTCATGAGCAGCATCTATTTCCTTTCTAATAGCAATCATGGCTTCACAAAAACGATCTAGTTCTGGCAGGTCTTCACTTTCTGTGGGCTCTATCATCATAGTGCCAGCTACAGGAAAAGAAACGGTTGGGGCATGAAAACCGTAATCCATTAGGCGTTTAGCAATATCCGTCACTTCTATACCGTTGGCCTTAAAAGGCCTACAATCAATAATCATTTCATGCGCTGCACGCCCTTGTTCTCCTGTGTAAAGCACTTCAAAAGAGCCCTGTAAACGCGCTTTAATATAATTGGCATTTAAAATAGCAATTTTTGTAGATTGGATTAATCCGGCTTCTCCTAACATTTTAATATAACCGTAAGAGATTAGACAGGCTAAAGCAGACCCCCATGGGGCAGCAGAAATTGCAGTAATGGCTTTTTCTCCACCGGTTGGAATGATAGGATTTCCAGGTAAAAAAGGAACCAGTTGTGGCGCCACACAAATAGGACCCACTCCAGGACCTCCACCTCCGTGAGGAATGGCAAAGGTTTTGTGTAAGTTAAGGTGGCAAACATCTGCTCCAATAGTAGCAGGGTTGGTTAATCCTACCTGAGCGTTCATATTAGCTCCATCCATATATACCTGACCACCGTGCTGGTGAATAAGACTGGTTATTTCTCTAATAGAAGATTCAAAAACTCCATGAGTAGAGGGGTATGTCACCATTAAGGCTGCTAAATTATTAGAGTGCGCAAGGGTTTTTGCTCTGAGGTCTGCAACATCAATATTTCCCTTTTCATCTGTCTTAGTGACCACTACCTTCATACCTGCCATAACAGCAGAGGCTGGGTTGGTACCGTGGGCAGATGCTGGAATGAGACAAATATCTCTATGTGTTTCTCCTCTAGATTTATGGTAGGCTCTAATGGTCATAAGGCCTGCATATTCTCCTTGTGCTCCAGAGTTGGGTTGCAGGGAAGTACCAGCAAAACCAGTAATCACGTTCAGCTGTTCTTCTAAAGCACTTAATACTTCTTGGTAGCCAGCTGCTTGCGCTACAGGAACAAAAGGGTGGATATTTCCCCATTGCGCCCAAGATAATGGAAGCATTTCAGTAGCTGCATTTAGTTTCATTGTACAAGAGCCTAATGAAATCATAGAATGGTTTAAAGCAAAATCTTTGCGCTCTAATTGTTTAATATAGCGCATTAGACCAGTTTCTGAGTGGTAGCTGTTAAATACTTTTTGAGTTAAAAACTCAGTACTTCTCTCCAGTTTTTCTGGTATTCTACTCTCTTCTGTAATATTTAACTTTGGAGCGATAAGCCCTTTGGCAGCAGCAAATATATCAAGAATTTCTTGAGCATCAGCCACGGAAGTGGCCTCATTTACTGCAATGCCTATTTGCTGCTCTCCTATATAGAGGAAGTTTATTTTATGTGCCTCTGCAAGGGTTTTAATTTCTTTAGAAGGGGCTGATACTAATAGGGTGTCAAAGAAATATTTATTTTCTTGTTGGTAACCCATTTCATTTAGTCCATTGGCTACCGCTACTGCTTTGCTGTGTACCTGCTTGGCAATGTAAGTAAGTCCTTTTGGGCCGTGATAGACAGCATACATACCAGCCATCACCGCTAAAAGTACTTGTGCTGTACAGATGTTAGAGGTAGCTTTGTCTCTTTTAATGTGTTGTTCTCTGGTTTGTAAGGCCATTCTCATGGCTGGATTTCCGTCAGTGTCTTTGGTCACTCCAATAATTCTGCCAGGAATACTCCTTTTGTAATCTTCTTTTGTAGCAAAGAAAGCGGCATGTGGTCCACCGTAACCTAAAGGAATTCCAAATCTTTGAGTGGTACCTACTACCACATCTGCTCCTAGGCTTCCTGGTGAATCTAAAAGAATTAAGCTTAAAATATCTGCTGCAAAGGCTGTTTTCACTTCAGAATTTGCTGCTTTTTTCATGAAGGCTTTAATATCACTAATATTTCCATTTTTCCCGGGATACTGAAGTAAAGCTCCGTAAAATTGTGATTCAAACTGAAAGGCATCCATAGCACCTACTTCTAATTGAATGCCAAGCGGTGTAGCTCTGGTCTGAAGTAAAGAAAGGGTTTGTGGCAATATGTCTTCTGAAACAAAGAAAGACATGGCTCCTTCTTTCTTCTGATCTCTTGATCTTACGTCATACAGCATGGTCATGGCCTCTGCTGCTGCGGTACTCTCGTCTAAGAGTGAGGCATTTGACAGGTCCATTCCTGTAAGGTCACAGACCATGGTTTGGAAATTTATAAGCGCCTCTAAACGGCCTTGTGCAATTTCTGCTTGGTAGGGCGTATAGGCGGTGTACCATCCCGGATTTTCTAAAATATTTCTCTTAATTACAGAAGGCGTAATGCTCTGGTGGTACCCTAATCCCATATAGGTTTTAAACACCTGATTCTTATAAGAAAGCGTCTCTATATGAGCCAAATATTCGTGTTCGCTCATGGCAGCTTCCAAATCTAAAGGATTCTTTAGACGGATGTCTGATGGAATAGTTTCATTTATAAGTTGGTCTAAGCTGGCTACTCCAATTGTTTTAAGCATTTGTAATTCTTGCTGCTCCTGGATGCCAATATGACGCAGTGCAAAAACATCTGTTTTCATAAGCGAAATCGTTATAATTGATCAAAAAAGTTGCACAAAATTAAGTATAAAAAGCTTAATTAGAGTCATTTTTTAGAAGACTTAAAGAAACTTTTTAACCAAACACACTGCTTATAAACAGTTTGGTTACTTTTGTTGAATGCAGTTTTTATTTAAAATCTTCAATTTCTATTTAAAGGCTAGTATTCACGTGGCTTTTGCAGTAATTTCATTGGCTTATGTTGGGGCGGAAAGCTTAGATATTTTACTTTCAAAACCCCTGCTAATTTGTCTTTTTTGCGGTAGTATAGTGGGTTATAATTTTATTAAATATGGCGTAGAAGCACAATACTATATAAAGGTTTCTAAAAAAGCATTTTTACCCATCCAAATTTTAAGTGTACTAGCTGGATTATTTGCTTTCTATAGTCTCTTTAAGTTACCTAGTTTTAGTTATTTAATGATTCTACTCATGGGGGTGTTTACCTCATTGTACGCTTTGCCTTTGTTGCCTACAAAAAAAAACCTAAGGGGTATGGCGGGTGTTAAAATATATATAGTAGCTGGTGTCTGGGCCATTGCTACTGTACTACTGCCCCTATCTGCAAGTGGTATTCAAGAGTTTTTAGGACCCTTTGAAATACAAGAAATAGCTGTGGAAGTCACGCCGCTCATAGCTAATAGCGTTTTAGATTCTTTTTTTTGGATGGGTGTTTTTAGTTTGTTTTTTGCTCATTTCACCATGGTTTTAGTGCTTATGGTACCCTTTGAAATAAGAGATGGAAAGCGAGACCATCCTACACTCCAGACCATTGCACAAAAATACGGATTGTTTCAGGCGCAGCGTTTGGGGTACCTTTGGATAGGAATTTTTTTAGTGCTCCAATTTTTTAATGCTTATTTGTTTGGGTGGAGTCCTGTTATTATTGGATTGCAGATAGGAATAGCTATTGTTATGGCCGCTGCGGTTTACAAGAGTGCTACTACTTCCTTTTATTTCACCCACTTTTGGGTAGAATCTATTCCCATTTTATATGGGCTTGCTTGGTTTTTAATTTCTTAACTTACTACTATGAAAAAACTAATATTTCTAATATGTATTTTCATGGGTTCTTTGGTTGTGGCCCAACACAAAGCCCAAGAAATAACTAAGTTACTTCCTAAAAATACAGATAGAATTTTAATTGTAGATGTCAGAACAGCCGCCGAATACCAAGAGGGCCATTTACCAAATGCTCAAAATATAGATTGGTTTTCCCCAAAATTTAATGAGGGCTTTAAGGGCCTTAAAAAAAGACAAAAAATATACGTCTATTGTAGAAGCGGCAAGCGTTCTGCACTAGCTTCAGCCAGACTAGACAGTCTTGGTTTTAAGCGTGTTGTAAACCTTCTAGGGGGTTACAATGCCTATAAGGCAGCACAGTAAATATTTTTAAAGGAAAAGCATGGTTTTGCTTCTAATGGCCAAGCTATGCTTGGCCGATGTTCTTCTGCCCATTATTTCTTACACGTATTTTTAATGCAATAAGCCTGCTCTTTTAAGCAATGCCTCTGGCTTTGGTGCTGCCCCTCTAAATTTCTTATACAAGACCATAGGATCTTCTGAGCCACCCTTAGAGAGTATGTATTCTTTAAAATCTAAAGCTACTTGTGGGTTAAAAATACCTGCCTCCTTAAAACGCTCAAAGGCGTCTGCATCTAGTACTTCTGCCCATTTGTAGCTGTAGTAACCTGCAGCGTAGCCTCCTTGGAAAATATGAGAGAATGCGGTACTCATACAGCTGCCAGGATGAGAGGGAAATAAATCCGTCCCCTTAAAAGAAGCTTGTTCAAAAGCAGCTACATTTGTAATGCTTTTTGGATCTGTGCTGTGCCAAGACATGTCTAAAAGGCCAAAACTAAGCTGCCTGAGAGTAGCCATTCCTTCTAAAAAGCTAGCTTGGGCCTTAATTTTTTTAACCATCTCCATTGGAATTTCACTTCCATCTTTATAGTGTTTGGCAAAAATAGCCAAGGCTTCCTGCTCATAACACCAGTTTTCCATAAGCTGGCTGGGCAGTTCTACAAAATCCCAAGAGACAGAGGTGCCTGAAAGGCTTGGGTAGCGGGTGTTGGCAAGCATGCCGTGAAGGGCGTGGCCAAATTCATGAAATAGGGTAGTGAGCTCATTAAAAGTTAGTAGCGCGGGCGCCTTTGAGCTAGGCTTACTAAAATTACAAACAATGGCTATTTGTGGTCTGTTGTTTTTACCACTTTGCTGGTATTGAGACCTAAAAGAGGTCATCCAGGCGCCGCCTCTTTTACCGGGTCTTGGGTGAAAATCTGTATAAAAATAAGAGACAAAAGTTCCATTTTCATCAGTTACTTTGAAGGCAGTTACCTCTGGGTGGTACAAGTCCAGTTCCTCAGTCTGTTCAAAACGCAGGCCAAAGAGTTTTTGAGCTATTGTAAACATGCCACTCACTGCTGCAGTTAGTGGTAAGTAGGGTTTTAATATTTCTTCTTCAAAATTAAAAGTCTCTTGCCTTAATTTTTCTGATACATAAGCTGCATCCCATTTTTCTATGCTAGGAATGTCTAAATGATCCTTAGCGAATGCTTCTAGAGTTTTAAATTCTTTTTGAGCAGCGGGAAGTGCCTTGTCTAAAATGCTTTTTAAAAATGATTGGACGGCCTTTGGACTTTTGGCCATGCGCTCTTCTAACACATAGGTAGCGTGGTTTTCATAGCCTAGCAGCACTGCCCTTTGGTGTCTTAAAGAAACAATTTCTAAGACAATTTTTTCATTGTTATTTTTGTTGTCTAAGTAGCCTTTGCTTGTAAAGGCCTTATGAAGGGTCTCTCTAAGGCCTCTATTGCTTGCAAACTTCATAAATGGCACATAGCTAGGATAGTCTAGGTTAATAAGCCATCCTTCTTTTTCTTTGCTGGCCGCTAGATCTGCAGCGGCAGTGAGCACGCTTTCCGGAAGGCCTGCCACTTGTTCTTCTTTGGTGAGAAGTAGTTCAAAGGCATTGGTGTCTGCAAGCACATGTTCACCAAAGCTCAGTTGTAAACTAGAAAGACTGCTGTCTATATTTCTTAGCTTTTCTTTGTCTACTGACTGGAGTAGCGCGCCATTTCTCACAAATGACTTATATGATTTTCCCAGCAATCTTTTAGATTCTGTGTCTAATAGGGAAGATTCTTTTTGGTTAAACACCTCTTTTACTCTTTTAAAAAGAGCAGGGTCTAAGCTTAAATCATTGTTAAAGGCGCTTAGCAAAGGAGATACCTCTTGTGCTATTCTTTGCATTTCATCTGAAGTTTCAGCTGAATTGAGGTTAAAGAATATACTAGAAATATGACTTAATTGTTTGCCTGCGTAGTCTAAAGCGGCCACTGTATTCTCAAAGCTAGGAGTGCTATCTGAGTCTCTTATAAGCGCTATTTCTTCTTTAGCTACTGCCATGGCTTTTTTAAAAGCGGGTAAGTAGTGCTCATTTTTAATGAATTTAAAAGGTGGGGTTTCAAAAGCGTCTAAGAGGGGATTTTCATTCATGTAAATAGGGGTTTTGCAGATAGGAATACAGTATTCCGCAGCTTTTAAAATTATGATTGTAAAATTTTTATCGTAAAATTTTTATCGTAAAATAAATTTTCTAAATGGGTTCATCTAACTTAAGCCCAGCAAAGTAACTTTTGTAAACTCAGGGCAGTAATGGAGCTGTAGTGAATTAAGCTCAGTTAAGCAACTTTGATAATTTGAGAGCAATAATGGAGCTGAATTAAATGAGTGAGAGAAAAGTGAGTCTTGTGATAAAACAGCTCTTGACTATTTTATGGCTATTGCCTTGGCTCCTTCCATCACCTTTTCTTTTAACTGCTCTTTATACGCTAAAATGCGGTCTCTTATAACAAGGTCACTGCTGCCCAGTATTTGGGCGGCCAGAATGCCCGCATTCTTGGCGCCATTAAGCGCCACAGTGCCTACAGGCACCCCGCCCGGCATTTGTAAAATAGACAGCACAGAGTCCCAGCCATCTATAGAGTTACTGCTTTTAATAGGAACTCCAATAACGGGAAGTGGTGATAGCGATGCCACCATACCAGGTAGGTGTGCCGCACCTCCTGCACCAGCAATAATAACAGCAATACCGTTTAAATGAGCGTTTTTGCTAAAATCAAATAGTTTTTCTGGCGTTCTGTGCGCAGAAACAATGTCTACCATCACTTCTATCTCAAACGATTTTAAAATATCTATGGCTTCTTGCATAATGGGTAAGTCACTGGTACTGCCCATTACTATGGCTACTTTATTCATGGCTATTGTATTTTTATAGACTTAGATTTAAGTGTACAGGTATTTGTTATAATATTTTTTTAATGCTTTTCATTATTGGTTGCTTATAACTGCTATACTATTTTTTACTTCTTCTGCCAAGGCCCTTGCTTTTTCCATACTTGGGTTTACGATGGTGACATGCCCCATTTTTCTAAAAGGCCTGGTTTCTTTTTTGCCGTATATATGTGGCGTTACTCCTTCTAAGGATAAAATATGTTCTATGTTTTTATAGATAACTGAGCCAGAGTGACCTGCTGCCCCCACTAAATTTACCATCACGGCAGCTACCTTACTAGAAGTGTCTCCTAGTGGGAGGTCTAGAATAGCCCTTAGGTGCTGTTCGTATTGATTGGTCACACTAGCCTCTATAGAATAATGGCCAGAGTTGTGAGGTCTGGGAGCTACTTCATTCACTAAAATATCACCTTCTTTGGTTAGAAACATTTCTACGGCCAAAAGACCAATATGATTATAAGCCTCAGATGTTTTCAGGGCCACAGTAATAGCTTTTTCAGTAGTTAATGGATCTAACCTGGCTGGACATAAAACGTATTCTACCTGGTTGGCTTCTGGGTGAAACTCCATTTCTACCACTGGGTAGTGAACGACTTCTCCGCTTGGATTTCTACAAACTATCACAGCCAATTCTTTTTCAAAAGGAATAAGCATTTCAGCAATACAAGCTACATTGGGAAGCCCCGCTAAGTCACTTTCTTGCCTGACTACTTTTACTCCCTGTCCGTCATAACCAAATTGAGCAGATTTCCATACAAATGGTAACGAAAGGCCGCCGTTGGTAATACTTTCTAAAATTTCAGAGGTATAGGCAAAACGGCTAAAAGGAGCTGTTGGAATTTGTTGGTCTGTGTAAAAGAGTTTTTGAGTAGCTTTATTAGAAATGCTATTTAGTGTTTTAGCAGACGGATATACTTTTACGCCTTGTTTCTCTAAGGTTTCTAAGGCTTCTATATTTACATTTTCTATCTCTATAGTGAGTACATCTACCCCCTTAGCAAAATTGATGACTGTTTCATAATCTAGTAAATCTCCTTGTACAAAATGATCTGTGGCTATTCTTGCAGGGGCTGCAGCAGAAGGGTCTAATACTTTAGTTTTTATATCCCACTTTCTAGTTTCCTGAAGGAGCATTTTACCCAGCTGTCCACCACCTAAAATACCTAATGTGAAATTTGAAGAAAAGTAGTTCATAGGGTTTGATTACTGCCCAAAGGGAGGTTGAAATATTCTAATGAAACAAAAATACGAGATAATTTTTACAAAGCCCGATACCAGCTCTAAAAAAGCAAAATCAAAACACTATATTTGCTGCTTTAATTGACAATAGCAGATCACCATGAAAACCAACCTTGTTTTATTTGGAAAACCAGGCGCAGGAAAAGGAACACAGGCCACTTTTTTAAAAGACACCTATGCTTTAAAACACATTTCTACTGGAGATGTATTTAGACACCATATTTCTCAAAACACTAGTTTGGGACAGCTGGCTAAGTCTTATATGGACCAAGGTGATTTAGTGCCAGATGCTGTAACTATTAAAATGCTAGAAGAAGCTGTTAACCAAAGCCCAGATGCTGCGGGTTTTATTTTTGATGGATTTCCAAGAACCACAGCTCAGGCAGCCGCTTTAGATATTTTTTTGAGCGCTAAAGGAATGGCTGTTTCAGCAACCATTGCGCTAGAAGCAGATGAAGATGTGCTTACAGCTCGCTTGTTAGAAAGAGGGAAGGAAAGCGGCAGACCAGATGACCAGGACGAGGCTAAAATTAGAAATCGTTTTCAGGAATACAATATAAAAACAGCACCCTTAGAGGCTTACTACAGCGCTCAAAATAAATTTTATACAGTAGATGGTATTGGCGCTATTTCTGAAATTACAGCGAGAATTGCTGCAGTCATAGACAAGCTATCAGCTAGGGAAATAAAAACACAGGCCTAGAAGGCCATAAGAGACTTAAAATAGGAAACCCCATGACTGAAGGAAATTTTGTAGACTATGTAAAGGTATTTCTTACCTCTGGAAAAGGAGGGAAAGGCTCTGTGCATTTGCACCGTGAAAAATTTATTACTAAAGGAGGACCAGACGGAGGAGATGGTGGCCGTGGCGGTCATATTATTCTAAAAGGAAATAAAAATTTATGGACCCTAGTGAACTATAAATTTAAAAAACACTTTAGTGCAGAACACGGCGGTCACGGGAGTAAGAATAGAAGTTTTGGAAAAGATGGACAAGATGTTTATTTAGAAGTGCCTTTAGGAACTGTTATTAAAGACGGCGAAACCCAGGAGGCGCTTTATGAAATTACTGAGCACGACCAAGAAATTGTTGCAGTTCCAGGAGGTAAAGGAGGTTTAGGGAATTGGCACTTTAGGTCTGCTACCAACCAAACACCTAGATACGCACAACCGGGAATAGATGGAATTGAGACTTCATTTACTCTAGAATTAAAAGTACTAGCAGATGTGGGATTGGTAGGTTTTCCAAATGCAGGTAAATCTACGCTACTCTCCGTTATTACATCGGCAAAACCTAAAATTGCTTCTTATGAATTTACTACTTTAAAACCCAATTTGGGAATTGTCGAATACAGGGATTACAGAAGTTTTGTAATGGCAGATATTCCTGGAATTATTGAGGGTGCTGCGGAAGGAAAAGGACTAGGACATTACTTTTTAAGACATATTGAGAGAAATGCTACCTTACTTTTTTTAATCCCTGCAGACAGTAACGACATTGTTAAGGAATACGGTATTTTATTAGATGAGCTCAGACGTTACAATCCAGAATTGTTAGACAAAGACCGTCTGGTAGCTATTTCTAAGAATGATATGTTAGACGCAGAGTTGGAGGTAGAGATAGCGGCGCAGTTAAAGCCGGTGTTGGGAGACATTCCTTTTCTGTTTTTCTCATCGGTGGCTCAAAAGGGAATTGTGGCTTTAAAAGACAAACTATGGGACATGATTCATGACCATAAGCTTAGGGTTTAATCCCTTTTTAAAACGCAGAGAGATATCAATACCACACTAAATGAGAATACATTTTATAGCCATAGGAGGCAGTGCTATGCACAACTTAGCCCTAGCATTGCAGGGAGCGGGACATGAGGTAAGCGGCAGTGATGACGTTATTTTTGAACCCTCAAAAAGCCGTTTAAATGCTGCTGGTTTATTACCTAGCCAAATGGGCTGGTTTACAGCAGCCATTACACCAGATTTAGAGGCAGTAGTCCTAGGTATGCATGCCAAACCTAACAATCCAGAATTATTAAAGGCTCAGGAATTGGGGCTTTCTATTTATTCTTATCCTGAATATTTATACGAGCACGCCAAGCATAAAACAAGGGTTGTCATTGGCGGGAGTCATGGTAAAACTACTATTACTTCTATGATATTGCACGTCATGAATTATCATGAACGTGAAATAGACTATATGGTAGGAGCCCAGTTAGAAGGCTTTGATAGGATGGTGCATTTAACAAATGAGAATGATTTTATTCTTTTAGAGGGAGATGAGTACCTTTCCTCACCTATAGATGCTAGGTCTAAATTTTTGCATTACCACCCCCACATTGCGCTCTTAAGCGGTGTGGCGTGGGACCATATTAATGTGTTCCCTACTTTTGAATCTTATAAAGTCCCATTTGCTGCTTTTATAGAGAGCATAGTGCCAGGCGGGAGCCTCACTTATAATGAGGAAGACCTAGTTTTAGATGAAATAGTAAATGCTGCTAGCAATACCATTAGAAAAATTCCCTACCAGACCCCAGAAAGTATTATAGAAAATGGTCACACTTATTTAGAGACTGAGGAGGGTGCGCTGCCTTTAGAAATTTTTGGTGCCCATAACCTAAACAACTTAGCAGGAGCTAAATGGATATGCCAGCATATGGGCGTAGATGCCTTGGATTTTTATGAGGCTATTTCTAGCTTTAAAGGCGCTTCTAAGCGTTTAGAATTAGTGGCTAAGAACCATACCACCGCTATCTATAAAGATTTTGCACACGCACCTAGTAAGGTTAAAGCGACTGTTGCAGCAGTTAGAGTACAATTTCCAGACAGAAAAATGCTGGTAATTTTAGAATTACATACTTATAGCAGTTTAAATGAACAGTTTCTGGAGCAGTACCAAGACGCGGTATCTTTGGCAGATGAAGCTTTGGTTTTTTATGAGCCACAGGTTTTGGCTATTAAAAATATGGAACCCATTGCAGCCGCTACTATTAAAGCAGCATTCAATGCGCCAAAATTACTTATAGAAACCACTCCCCAAGGTTTGGCGGCTTATATAGCGGCTATTGAACTTAATAATACCGTTTTGTTGTTTATGAGCTCTGGTAATTACGGCGGAACAGATTTTAAAGCACTCGCTAATAGCGTTTTTTAAGTTTTCATCTATTTAGTTTTCTGTTTATCTATGTTTTTTGCTGTTTGTCTATAGGGAGTAGCCTTTGACAGTTGCTTGGGTATCTTTATTGTATGCAATACAAGCCTACTTCTGGAATTAAGTCTTGGCATGTTTCTGACCGTCCAAGAGAAAAATACAAAAAATTAGGAGGTCAGAAATTGACCGATGCTGAACTTCTGGCTATTGTTATTGGCAATGGTTTTAGAGGGCAGTCTGCGCTTTCTATTGCTAAAACTATTTTGGCAGGAGTAGATCATAATTTGCACTTGCTTTTTGAAATGCCTTTGGACCAATTGCAAAAGCACAAAGGGATAGGGGCTGTAAAGGCTATAAAAATAAAGGCCTCTTTAGATTTAGGCCATAGAGCTCTAAACACCAAGCCCACTAAATTAGAAGCAGTGAGTTCTAGCGCTGCGGCTTATGAACTTTTAAAGCCTGTTTTAATGGGTTTGGCTCATGAAGAATTTTGGGTGCTCTATCTCAATAATTCCAATGTTCTCATAGATATGCTGGTGATTGGAAGAGGTGGGTTTACGGCTACTTTGGTAGACATTAGATTGGTGCTTAAGCACGCCATTCACCTAGGAGCAGTAGGACTTATTGCTGCACACAACCACCCTTCTGGAACCCTTTTACCCTCTAGTCAAGACAAGGCCTTAACTCTTAAATTAAAAAATGCCGCTACTGCAATAGACATGAAGCTGTTAGACCACCTTATTATTGGCAGGAGTGAATACTTTAGTTTTGCAGACCAAAATGTACTTTAATTGGTTATTTTAGGAGTAAAATTTAAGTGCTAATGCTGCTGATCTATACCTATAAAATCACCCCTCGTTTTGTTTATATCACCAAGCATATTTTTCAAAAAATGCTAGGGATTTCTATTAGCTATACCACAGAAGTTTCAGACTTCATTAAGCATGATGGACCAAAGCTTACCTATACCAAGCAGGCTTTGCAAAATGAGTTTTTTATTCGCTCACATGAGCTTTTGTTTGAACAAGGGATTAATGACCACATTATTAAACCCACACTTTGGGATGAGGTTCCTTGTTTTTTTAGTGGAGGCGAAAAAAGCAGTCTTCCTTATGATATTTTTGCTGCTAGCTTCTATTTGCTTTCTAGGTATGAGGAGTATTTACCCCATGTAAAAGACATTCACGGCAGGTTCCCACCAAAGGAAAGCATTGGCTATACCCACGGATTTTTACAAACGCCTGTTTTAGATATTTGGGTTCAAAAGCTCTTTGTGGCCCTAAAAGATAAATTTCCAGATTTAAAGTCAACACCCTCTGCGTATACTTACACCAATTTAATAGATGTGACTAGTTCACATGCTTTTGCTCATAGAGGTTTCATAAGGGGTGTATCTGGTTTTTTTATAGATTTATTAGGCTTTAAGTTTAAGAGGCTCTGGACCAGGCTAGGCGTTTGGTTGCAATTAGTAAAAGATCCTTATGATCATTTTAATTTTTTAGAAATACTTTTAACACAGTACAAGGCTAAGGCTATTTTCTTTTTTCAGTTTGCTCCTTATGGTCCATATGACAAAAATGTATCTCCTTTTAACGCTACTTTTAAATCCTTAATAAAATCTGTAGCAGATCATTTTCAGGTAGCTTTAGCAGCTTCTTATGAGTCTTTTGGAAAGCCAAAAGTGCTTATGGAAGAGCAGAAAGAATTGGCGCAAGTGGTTAATAGGCCTATTTTGGCAGCTAGAATGAGGTACAACAGAGTAGATATTCCTGTTTCATATAGAGATTTGGTAGCCGCAGAAATTCAAAATGATTACTCTATGGGCTATACCCATGAGCTGGGTTTTAGAGCTGGAACCGCCACCCCTTTCTTTTTTTATGACCTTTATTTAGAGGTGCAATTACCTATAAAAGTTCACCCATTTGCGGTGCATGATTACGCTTTGTTAAAAGAGAAAAGTGCTTTAGATGCTATAAAAAGGATGACGCCTTTGTACCAGTCTGTCAAGTTGGTTCACGCCCATTTTAATGTGGTTTTTTCTAATGAACTTTTGGGTGGAGATAGGAGTGATACTTGGGAGGAGCTTTTTCAAAAACAACTCACAAATTTCAATAATTAGTTTTAGCAGCAATTTTCAATAGCTAGTTTTTTAGATGCTTTGTGAATTATTTAATGAGCAGTTTCTTAGATATCCTCTAAGCCGTTTTAAGAGCTGTTTTTATATGTTTTAGAAGTATCTTTGAAAAAAGAATCACCTTCATGTTTAAAGATAAAATTTCAGATATTTTTTTTGATCTAGATCATACTTTGTGGGATTTTGAAAAAAACTCCGCACTCACTTTTCAAAAATTACTAATAGATTACGGTATTTCTATACCTCTAGACGTTTTTTTAAAAGCCTATATTCCAATTAATCTTCAGTATTGGAAAATGTACAGAGACGGAAGAGTTTCTAAGGAAACGCTTCGCTATGAGCGTTTAAAATTTACTTTTGACACTTTAGAGTGCCCAGCTACAGATGCCCTTATTCATGACTTGGCAGACCAGTATATGACAATTCTCACTACTTACAACCATCTTTTTCCTGGTGCTGTAGAGATTCTAGAGTATTTAAAGCCCCATTATAAATTACATATCATTACCAACGGGTTTTCTGAGGTTCAAGGCCAGAAAATGAAAAACGCCAACATTGATCATTACTTTGATGTTGTTATAGATTCTGAGATTGCAGGTGTAAAAAAACCACATCCTCAAATTTTTGAAATGGCACTTAAAATGGCAAAGGTTGCCCCTCATAAATCTTTAATGATAGGAGATAGTTTAGAAGTAGACATCTTAGGAGCTAAAGCTGCTGGTTATGAAGTCTTGCATTTTAATGCGCATATGGAGCCTTCACATGACCACTGCCTTATTATTCATTCTTTGTATGAGATTAAGAAGTATCTGTAAATATTCTAGAGTTACTAGAAAGCAGTGTGTGATTTTTTAATTTAGAAGCTACTCCTTAGTATCCGTATTTGTCTTGCCAGCGATTTTTTAAAAAGGTTTTGGCACTTTCTTCTCTAGGGTTGTTTCCTGGCTTATAGAAAGTAGTGCCAGCAATGGCTTCTGGCAAAAATTCTGCAGTTACAAATTGGTTTGGGTAGTCATGTGCATATTGGTATTCTTCTCCGTAGCCCAGTTCTTTCATCAGCTTAGTTGGGGCGTTTCTAAGTGCTAAAGGCACTGGTAAATCTCCCGTTATATGTACTTTTTCTATAGCCTTGTCTATGGCTAAATAAGAACGGTTACTCTTTGGAGAGCTGGCTAAATAGACTGCACATTGGCTCAGTATAATTCTGGCTTCTGGGTGGCCAATAATGGAGACAGATTGGAAACAACTGTTGGCTAAAACCAAGGCTGTAGGGTTTGCGTTTCCAATATCTTCTGAGGCCAATATGAGCATTCTCCTTGCTATGAACTTTACGTCTTCTCCGCCTACTATCATTCTGGCCAACCAATAAACAGCTGCATTGGGGTCACTGCCCCTAATAGACTTTATAAAGGCAGAAACAATATCGTAGTGTTGTTCACCAGATTTGTCATAGAAAGCAGTGTTGTTTTGAAGATTCTTCTGAACAAATTCATCTGTAATATTAATAATGCCCTCTGAGGACTGCGTCACTAGAAATTCAAATATATTGAGCAGTTTTCTAGCATCTCCTCCAGAGTATCTAAACAGGGCGCTTGTCTCCTTTATACAAATATCTTTTGCTTGTAGCCAAGAGTCATTCTTTACGGCATTTTCTAAAAGGGCTTTTAGATCTTCTTTGCCAAAGGCTTGTAACACGTTTACCTGGCAGCGAGAGAGTAGCGCGGCATTCACTTCAAAACTTGGATTTTCTGTGGTAGCCCCTATGAGAGTGACCCAACCTTTTTCTACTGCTGCCAATAAAGAGTCTTGCTGAGATTTGCTAAATCTATGTATTTCATCTATAAAAAGAATGGGATTTTTTGTAGTAAATAAGCCTCCAGATTGTTTTGCTTTTTCTATTACTTCTCTCACATCCTTTACCCCAGAATTAATAGCGCTAAGACCATAAAAAGGCCTGCCACTTTCTGTTGCAATAATATGAGCTAATGTTGTCTTTCCTGTACCAGGGGGGCCCCAAAGAATAATAGAAGGAATAATCCCTTGTTTTATTTGCTTGGTGAGTGTGCCGTTGGGTCCCACTAAATGCTGCTGGCTTATATATGCCTCAAGGGTTTTGGGCCTTACTCTTTCTGCTAAGGGTTCATTCATCTAAGTAAATTACAAATAAATTTTACAGGACTACTGCCTTTGTCTTACAGCCTCATATAAAAATACGCCGCAGGCAACAGATACATTTAAGGAGCCTATAGATCCTTGCATGGGAAGTTTGGCTTGAGCGTTGGCTACTTTTAATATGGACGGAGTAATTCCCATATCTTCAGAACCCATTACTATGGCTGTAGGGCCCTTAAAGGACACCTCATATAAATCTTTTTGAGCCTTTTCAGTAGCGGCTACTACTTGAACACCACAGGCTTGTAAGTGAAAAACAGCATCTTTAAGGTGGTCTACTTTTATAATGGGCACCTGAAAAGCAGCACCTGCAGATGTTTTAATAGTATCTGCAGTTACGGGTGCGGTTCCTTTCTTTTGTATAATAATGGCATCTACACCAGTGCAAGAAGCCGTTCTAATAATAGCACCAAAGTTTCTAACATCTGAGAGTTGGTCTAACAACAAAAACAGAGGCGCTTCTTTTTCTGCAAGAACCTTTTCTATAAAGGGGTCTAGTTCATGAAATTCTATAGGAGAAATAGAAGCTACAACCCCTTGGTGGTTGTTGTGTTGTTTGGCCAAGTGCTCCAGTTTCTCTATGGGAACATAAGAACTGTTTAGGCCGCTCTTTCTAATAAGCGTCTCTAGAGACCTAAATAAGTCTCCCTGAAGCCCTTTTTGAATAAAGATCTTATCAATGGTCTCTTTAGCCTCAATGGCTTCTATAACCGCTCTAATTCCGTATATGTACGTTTGTTTCTCCATACAGCAAAAGTAAACAAAAACCCTCTGCTTTGTTCAGGGGTATTGAGAATGATGCTTTTTTATTAATTATTATTTAGCTTTTTAACCAATTCAATTACATCTTCTGTAGCATCTAGCTTATATTTTCTTTCCTTTATTATTTTATTGTATTTATTCACTTCTACCAGACCCGATTTAATTACTTTTTTATGAGAATTTTCAATCTGATAAACAGAGTTATTATGCATCAACACAAAAAAAGATTGATCACTCCAGTAAGCATCTTTGTTATCGCCTTGGTTAGAACTAGGCATAGCAATGCCATCTCTTCTTGGTTCTTTTATAATTTTTTTTGTGATATTTAAAGAGCGCATAGGGGTTTGCTTCCACCAATATTTCAAAGGTGGTTACTTTATTTTCAGCACTTAGCATCATGGCCTTGAACTTCTTGTCTAAATGTAATACAGTGATTCCCTGCTTTAATTTAAACTCATAAATCTCATCGGAACTTTCACTTTTTAATTCAAAGACATCCTTAGCAGCATTAAAACGCATAAACCCTTCGTAATTGGTGCCATCTTTAAATTTGATGGTAGAAGGAGTGAATACCTCATTTAAGTATGGATTTCCTTCAATGTTTCTATTTTCCTTGACTCTTCTGGTGAGTTCAATATTACCAGCATTAAAATCTCTTGGATTGATAGATACATTTTGTCCCAATACAACTGTTGGAATTAATAAAAGAAATAGTATAATTTTCATATGGTAAAGTTATTAAAAAAAAACACCCACAACAGTGGGTGTTTTTAAGTGTAATCTTAAATAGAGATTTTCTAATTCTAAGATTTATTATTTTTTATCCCACCATAATTTAGTGTCTTGATTGTCTGGTCCTTGAGCAGATACCGCAGCATTGTAATTAGCTTCATTTAAAGTTACTACGTTTGCTGAATATCCGTATCTAGTAGGAATTCCATTACCTGAAAGTGCGTCAGGAGCAGGACTTAACTGCGGGTAGTCCAATCTTCTCCATTCTGCCCAAGCTTCTGATCCTTGTAGGAATAAAGAAATCCATTTTTCAGTTCCAATTAATTCCATTGCATTTGAAGAGTTGTATTGAACACTACTTTGAGCTAAGTAAGCAGCTGCGTCTGTAGTGCTAACTCCCCACTGGTCCATAGAGGCTTGTATTCCTTTATTATACCAATCTGAAGCAGATTGAGAGGTCCAGCCTCTAACAGCAGCTTCAGCAACTGAAAATGCTACTTGGGCATAAGAAAAAATAACGCCTCCTTTTTTTGTTCCATCGTAGATAATGTCGCTGTCAATAAATGAAACTTCGGCTTGAAGGACATTTGGAGCTTCAACTCCATAAGGCACTCCTGTATAATTTCCTCCTGAAGCAGGCAGCTCCCCAAATTCAGAAAGGCGAGGATCATTTTTAGCAGATAGGTGATTTACAAATAATTTACTTAATGCAAAATCTTCTCGAGTTTCAAAACGGTCTTGCCAAGGATTGTCATTTGTATCCTCAGAAAGGTAAGGATAATTGATGTTTTCTGCTACACTTCCAATTGCTCCCGGTAAAGCTTCATTAAATTTAGCTCTAGCAGTAGTTTCATCTACATCTGCAATACGCAAAGCCATTCTTAACTTTAAGGTATTTGCAAATTTAGACCATTGGCTCATATTGCCGTCAAATAAAATATCCCCATTAATGGTTTCAGAGGTCTTCATAGAAGACAAAGCTTCTTCAATTAAAGCAAAACAAGAATTATAAATTGCTTCTTGAGTATCAAAAGCTGGAGTAATATTATCTACCCCAAGTAAAGCTTCGCTAAAAGGAACCATTCCCCAGGTGTCCGTTATGAACTGGAAATAATAAGCTTTTAAAATTTTGGCAACAGCTACTTGGTTTGCAGTATTTCCACCACTAGTGTATGACGCTGGGTCTAATCCATTTAAATCAATAACCTCTTGAAGATCCTTAAGTCCTCCTGCATACCAGCCATCATAAGACCATTGTTCTGTGGCGTATCTAGATCCATCAGTATAAGTTATTTGTGAGATGTATTGCACCCACATATTACCATCTACCTCACTTACATGAGACGGAAGTGATCTAATAGCACTTGTCAATAAAGCTGCTGTAGACGCTTTTGAAGGTTGATTTGGATTTACATTTTCATTTCCAAAATCTACTGTTTCACAAGATCCTAACAAACCTAGAGAAAGAGCTAAAATTCCTAAATATTTAATAGTATTTTTCATTTTATTATTTTCTAAAAGTTAATTTTTACATTTAATCCGAGAGTCCTAGCTGGTGGTAATTGACCACCTTCTACTGCTCTATATGGACTTGTTAAACTACCACTACCTTCAATTTCACTAGGATCTAATCCTGGAACATCAGCATAAAGTAACAGTAAGTTGTTTCCAATAATAGAAAGATCAACTTTTTTAAATGGAGTCTTAGTTAAAAGAGATGTGGGTAAAGTATACCCCAACCTTACTTGACGTAATTTAACATAAGTAGCGTCATAGATATAAGCATCATGAGCTCCAAATAATCCTCCAAAATAAGCAGAGGCTTCCCTGTATAAATCTACTGTGTTACCATCTTCATCAACTCCTACAACGTGAACACCACCACCATCAGATGGATCGTCACGCTTAGGATTTCCAAGATCATTTAATCCAGCAGAATCTTTGCTTAAACCAGAGTAGTTTGTAAACATATTAGTTGTAGACATGAATAGACCTCCTTTTTGGAAATCTAAACCAGTAAAAAGGAAGAAGTTTTTATATCTAAATGTAGAAGAAAAACCTCCAGTAAAATCTGGGAGAATATTTCCTAATTGTTGATTGGTCTCAAAGACATGTGAGCCGTTTGCATTTAAAACGAAGCTTCCGTTAGCATCTACTTTTCTCTTTCTTCCAACAAATGTTCCCCATTCTTCTCCAGCAATCTCTTGTAATTGTAGAGAATACCAGCTTAGGGTTTGCAAAATATTTTTATCAATACCCTCGTAAATAAAATCTACTCTTTTCTCTAAAGTAGCAAAGTTTACAGCTAGATCCCAAGTGATATCATTAGTTTGAACCGGTGTTCCAGAAATTGCTAGTTCAATACCTTTTGAAGATGTTTGACCAGAATTTATAGATAGTCCTGTATAACCAGAAGTTGCTGCAACAGGAATAGCTACTGGCAACTCAGAGTCTTCCCTCATGAAATATGTTAAATCTAGGCCTATTCGGTTTTTCAAGAATTTCATTTCAAGACCAAGTTCCGTTTCATTTCTAGTACCTCCTAATAAATTAGGATTAGATTGAGTATTTGGAACTGAGAAGGATGCGTTTCCACTAAATGGACTTCCTACATTGTATACAGATGTTGTCTGATATGGATTAGGAAAAATAGGCGCCTGCGCAGCACTAACTCTTACTTTAGCAAACGAAATAGCATCTACTTTTAAAAATTTATCAAATATAAATACCCCAGAAACACCTAATGTTTCCAGTCTATTATTTTCTGGATTAGCAGTAGAACCATAGTCTAAACGATAGGAAGCATCTATATAAAATGTACTGTCATAACCAATAGATAATGCAGAGAATGCAGAATTAACTTTTGAATTCTCAAAATATGAACCGTAGGAAGGTCTATCTACAGAGGTAGCTATGCTGTAAAAATCTGGAACAGATAAACCACCTACTGAATTTGCATAAGTTGATACAGATTTATTCTCTTGTAACTGAAAACCAGCCTTTAAATCTATATCTAAGGCATCGTCTAAAAATCTTTTTTTATAATTAGCAAAACCAAATAATTCATTTTGCTCATATCTAGAACTAGATTCATTATACGCAGGATTATCTAACCCACCAAATGCAGTTCTTGAGTTTGAGAAATAACTATTGACTCTTCTTCTAGCTTCAAGATTAAATTTGATGTTGTCTGTTAATTGATAGTTTAAACCAAAGTTTCCGAATAATACATCTTTTCTTTGATTGGTATTGTTGTTGTCAACACCAAAGTGAGGCGCATCCCAATAAAGTGGTCTTGCGTTTCTAGGAGAACGCATATTCCAGCTATAATACTGACCATTTTGATTATATCCTGCTTCTAAGCGGTCCATATCTAGTTGGCGTTGCCACCATTGGTTAAAGTTAGACCCAAGTGAGGCGCCATACCCTTGAGTAGGCTCATTTTCAGTAACTCGTGTTTGATAATTTACGGAAGTATACATATCAAATTTATCATTAAAATTAAATGATGCATTTAAATTGATATCTATTTGATTTCTGAAAGAATTTGGCAGTACTAATTCCGTATTTATATTCCTAACAGAAGAAGACACTTTATAATCTTCACCACCTTTAGACCAATTTAACGAAGTGTTATTGGTGATAGCATCTTGATAGAAATTTTTAATATTATCTGGATTTGGTGACCAAGGTCTTAATTCTCCAAATGTTGAAGCACCCGGAATCCACGAATCCCAATGTCTAACTAAGGTGCCATCTAAACGAGGTCCCCAAGATTCATCTGCAGCATAATAAGGTATTTTTTGTCCTTGGTAAGCAGCCCATTCAGCAGGGTCAGTTGCTGGATTATAGTCAAAAGTATCCCATTCTTGGTAGTAACCACCACCATACTCGTTCTGATATTCAGGTAATAAAGACACTGAAGTCATTGAAGTAGTGTGATCAATGGATAAGTTACCCTGACCTTTGGTCGCTGTTTTAGAAGTAATTAAAACTACCCCATTTCTTGCATCTACCCCAAAAAGCGCTGTTGCAGACGCGCCTTTAAGAACAGAAATATTTCCAATATTATCCGTGTTAATATCAGATTGAGAGTAAACTTTTACTCCATCTACTACATATAGTACACCGGTTTCACCTCTAAGTCTCAGTAGACCTTGGTCAAAGGTAGAAGAGGGTGCTCCAACCATTTGTACCCCTGCAATTTTTCCAGATAGAGCTGTGTTAAGGTCTGTTTCTTTAGTTTGAACTAAATTCTCTCCTTTAACAGTTTGTTGAGAAAATCCAAGTGCCTTTTTTTCTCTTGTAATACCAAGTGCAGATACTACAACCTCTTCTAGGGCTTGAGCGTCTTCTTGCATTTGAATGTTTATTGTATTACTAGAACCTACATTTGCTGTAACTTCTTTTAATCCAATATAAGAGAATACTAATGTTTGTCCAACACTAGCGTTAATACTGTAGTTTCCATCAAAATCTGATTGAGTTCCATCAGAAGTGCCTTGGACTAAAATATTCACTCCACCTAATGGTACATTATTTTGATCTGAAACTGTTCCTGAAATTGTTTTTTGTTGTGCAAAAGATATCTGCACAACAAACGCTAAAAGAAACGTCAAAATTCCATTTAAAGTTGTTTTCATTTTAAATTTTGTTTAAATTAAGTATACAAATTAACAATTTTAATCATTATTGTCCGACATAAAATAAAACGGTTAGATTTAATTTTATATCTGTTTGATTATTATTGTTTTAACTTTTTAATTCTATGTTTTTACAAAAACAGGTTACAAAATAAATGATAGTTGTTCTG